>Ga0209737_10000013_pt1 | contig 155176 bp, 117 predicted proteins | sample TergutCu122P3_FD_187284 | JGI IMG/M metagenome (GOLD analysis project Ga0209737, IMG submission 187284) | Cubitermes ugandensis P3 segment gut microbial communities from Kakamega Forest, Kenya - Cu122 P3 (SPAdes) (version 2) | ecosystem: Host-associated > Arthropoda: Insects > Digestive...
CGATTTTGGCTCCTAATCCGTATTTTCGGGGGATTTTCAAAGATACAAAAAATCCCAACCTTCTCAAAGTGAATCGGTTGGGATTGTTTTTTTATTGAATGAATGTCCCTAATTATCCCAAACTACGTCTACCGGCTTGCACGTTAATTTCATTCTTCTTTCCTTCTCCTCAAAACAAACGCACAACGCGAAGGGATATAGAGTTTCAACCAACCTTTCTTTGCCTCAGCACTCGATATTGTAAAATGCTCTACCGACTCATCTATCATTCCGAAACCGCCAAAAACAGGACTATCCGTATTGAGAACAGTCTCGTAACTTCCTTGTTCCGTAAGGATACCATAATCGGTATATGAGTTGCTTGGATGAAAGTTGAATACAAATATCAAATCCTTCCGGCGGAAAGCAATCACCTGGTCATCCGATTTCTCCCATTGAACTTCAACCGGCGTTTCGTTGATTTTTTTTACACTCCGGATTAACTCAATCATTGCCTTGTCAAAATCGCCCAAATAATGGTATTTTAAATCGTGGTCTTCTACCAAGTGCCATTGACGGCGGGCATATTTGTACGACCAACCGTTTCCTTCCCTCGGAAAATCAATCCATTCGGGATGACCAAACTCGTTGCCCATAAAATTCAAGTATCCACCGTTGATGGACGAAATGGTAATCAAACGAATCATTTTATGAAGCGCGATAGCCCTGTCCATCGCATAAGAACTATCGAAAAGTTTGGACATGTGCCAATACATATCGGCATCAGCTAAACGGAAAATCAAGGTCTTGTCGCCCACCAACGCCTGATCGTGGCTTTCGGCATAACTGATTGTTTTTTCGTCTGCCCGGCGGTTGGTCAGCGTCCACAGGATGCTCCCCGGCTTCCACTCTTCGTCGCGGCACTCTTTGATTATTTTTATCCAAAAATCGGGTATTCCCATTCCCAAGCGGTAATCAAAACCGAGACCTCCGTCGTCCACACTCGCAGCAATACCCGGCATTCCGCTTACATCCTCGGCAATAGAAATTGCATTCGGGTTAACCTCGTGAATCAGTTGGTTTGCCAATGCCAAGTAGCAAAGCGCATCGCCATCCTGATTTCCGTTGTAGTATTTGGAATAATCGCCAAAACCTTCTCCAATGCCGTGATCCAAGAACAACATAGAGGTAACTCCGTCGAAACGGAAACCGTCAAATTTGTATTCTTCCATCCAAAATTTGCAGTTAGACAGCAAGAAATGAACCACTTCGTCCTTACCATAATTAAAACAGAGGGAATCCCATTGAGCGTGCTCTCCCCTACCCCCTTCGTGGAAATATTGGTAACGGGTTCCGTCCAACTGACCCAATCCTTCCTGCACATTTTTCACCGCGTGCGAGTGTACCAAATCCATAATTACGGTTAGTCCCAACTCGTGCGCCGCATCAATCAACTCTTTCAACTCTTCGGGCGTGCCGAAACGGGAAGAGGCAGCAAAGAAATTAGAAACGTGATAGCCAAAGGAGCCGTAATACGGGTGTTCCTGTATCGCCATAATTTGAATACAGTTGTATCCGTCGGCAGCAATGCGGGGCAATATGTTTTGCCGGAATTCGTTATACGTGCCAATACCTTCCGCCTCTGTTGCCATTCCAATATGACATTCGTAAATCAGCAACGGCGAAACATCGGGCTTAAATTTCTTGATCTTGAATTTATACGGTTTTGCGGGATTCCAAACTTGTGCGCTGAATATTTTAGTGTTATCATCTTGCACCACTCTTCTTATCCACGCCGGGATTCGTTCGCCCGAGCCGCCTTCCCAATAGACTTTCATCTTGAAAAGATCGCCGTGGTTCAACGCTTTTTCGGGCATCTCCAATTCCCAAACGCCGTTCTCTTTTTTCTCCAATTTATATTCGGATGTCTCTTTCCAATCGTTGAACGTACCGATTAGATAAATCTCCGTAGCATTAGGAGCCCACTCCCTGAAAACCCATTTTTTCGGGATTTTGTGTAATCCGAAAAACAAATATCCGTCCGCAAAATCGGATAACGATTGTCCGCCTTTGGTGAATTCTTTTTCTTTCCTGCGGAAGTAGTCGTATCTTCCGAGAATTGCCTCTTTGTATGGTTCCAAATAGGGGTCGTTTTTGATCAGGTTAAGTGTTTTCATATATTTAATTAATAATTTATAATTAACAATTAATAATTTGTTTTCAAATCCGTATTTTAGATAAATGACTATCCGCTGCTCCCGCGCGATGCGAATCGCGCGGTATTCTACATTTTGTCATTTTTATTTCACACAACCACGCGATACAATCGCGCGGAAGCGGGGCAAAGCGGGTACTGAAAAAAATATAAAGTTGCATGCTCAACACAAGCTGAGCACGCAACTTTATATTTTTTTCAGCAGTGCATTTGTCATTAATCGACGTACACTACTTTCACAGTTCTCGCACCCGCGCGCACGATATACACTCCCTGCACACTCAACGGTATATTCGCTTGTTCGCCGGTGGCAATACTACGATACACCAATGTCCCGCTTGCACTGTATATACTCACCAATTCTCCTGCCGTTAGTCCCGTTATATGCAGTAAGCCGTTGTTGACCCAAGTATGGAGCGGATTAGTGGCTGTCACAACAGTGATAGAGGGGGTTATTGCGTCGTACACCGTTATATCGAAATCCTGCGTGTAGGGCGTACCGGTAGCCGTACCATCTGTGATTGTTGCCCTGACGGTAACGATTCCCTCGGATGTGACACTAAGCACACCATCGGTAATTGTTGCACCGGTGGTTCCCGCGTTTTGTACAGTCCATGTGATTGTCTGATAAGTCGCGTTGGACGGAACAACTGTGCTTGAAAGAGTCAGCGGCGTTTCCAACAACATCGTCTCCACAGGTACGTGCGTGATGTCCGTTACCGCTACAAACCAAGGCTCGGCAGTGATAAGGTAGGCTTTCATAACATTGAGTTCTTCCCAACCGTAGCTGTAATAACCGATAATAATTCTAGCATTTTTTTGCGTGTTTTTCAGATACTGAAACGCATTGGGTCCTTGGGTAAACACTAATTCCTCAAAATCGAATACAAGTGCTCCAAACGCGCCAATTTCCGGTTTAAAAATACCGCTTGCGCCGTTTAACAATGGTTCCGCTTGCGACCAATTTAAAGTAGTTGCCATAGGCGGTTTATCCTCATCAACCCTATCAACCAATACATTAACCTGTACGGTTCTGGTAGCGCTGTTGCTTGGTGGTCCGGCAAGTTCCACCACAAGTTTAGCGGTTTTTGCTAAAACACTAACCGGCAAATCTTTGCCAACAAAGCCACTTTCAGGACATTCAAAGCCGGTGGTTGACCAGCCGCGCTGACGGTTAACCGCTCCGGCAGTAGTGGTAGGTATAAATGGTAATTGGAAATAATTCGGGTCTGCCTCTACAACAGGTGCTTCCATATTTCCGGTATGTTCAAGAATAAGGATGTCAACATCGGCGCCTGCCTTGTAATTGTTAGCGGTGGCTGAACCGTCAACTCCCACACCTTCATTCACAAAGAATAATTCTATGATACATTTGCCCACAGGAAGATAAAATTCTTTGTCCCCTTCGATGCTGCCTGCGTTACTCCAATCTCCATCTACAAGCGGAGTGTTTGCCGGAATAGCGAAAGTGCTAAGGATATTTTGTTTGGCATCTCTAAGCACGACAGTTTGTATAGACGATGTGCTGTTGGCTGCGCCCAGCGTAGCTTTGTAAGCACCCGCTTCTTCAACGTTCAACTCATAACGTATCCATTCGCCTATATGCGTTTTTGTAATGTGCGCTTGGTTGTGTCCACGCCCGCCATCAATATTAACCGGACCGAATCTTTCTTCGGAGCGCATAGCATCGGCATTGTCTTTAGCATAAATTTGTTTTGTGAAATGAGCGTTATAATGTTCTTTATCGTCTGCTCCAAAGAAAAATACCTCGTCGGCGCGCATCCAATCAACCAAATCAAGCGTGTACGGTTCACCGGCTTTTATATCATGCACATAGATAAAAGGACAAGGAATATCGCTTTCTGTGCTCAAGAACCAATTATAAATGTCATCTAAATCGGCAAATGCTTCGTCAATGTTAGCTTGAGTGGCAAGACGCAAGTCATAAACAATCACTGCCGCATCCAAAAGTTTCTGTACTTTGGCTTTTGAGCCGAATTCGTACTGACCTTCCCATCTGCCTTCAGAGGATACAGAAAGTTTTTCCGTAACCGTGTCAATTAGGTCGCCAAGCGCAGTTTTATCGGTACTCGGGTCGAGCGCGTAATATGCTTCATACAATGTTATATACATAGAATGAATTCCTGCCGGCGATGATATTTCCGTGACAGCTTCCGCTTCTTCGATTTTCTGTTGGAATGCGTCCCAACTTACTTCCGTGATGTTTTCTCTCGGTACTGATTTCATACCCGGAATCAAGCTTTGCAAATCGGCATAATCAGCTGTTTTTTTGAGTGTAATTGCATCTATCAACACATCATCTTCTGCACGGTAAGTGGAGAATGTAAGACTTTCGCCGTCAACGGTCATAACCGAATACTGGGCTTTGTTGTCTTGTTCGTGTCCGTAGGCAACCCACGGCTGCATTTCCAACGCGTAGAATTTTGCAGTTGCTCCCGATAAAGCCATATACTGTACGCCTTTGGGCTGTATGAAGGTGCCGGGATTCGGATTGGTTGCGTTGGTTTCATCTATATCCAAAACCGTTGGCATTTGATATTTCATAATCTCATTGTCCTGCATAAAACGCGAACGAGCATATACGTGGTCGTGTCCGTTTATTACTAAGTCAATACCGTGTTTATCAAGGAAAGGACCCCATGTAACCTGCATATTGTATGAATCGGCATATCCTTTGGGACTGGCATGTGCACCACCGCCATAAATATTGTGGTGGAACAGGGCTATTTTCCATGTAGCATCGGGATACGATTCAATTGCTTTCTCCATAAATCCTTCGTGTAGTTTTACATCGGTAACTTGGGAATTGATAGATATGTACAGCGTGTTGCCGTATTGGAAATAATAGTTACCGCCGGCACGAAGTCGGGAAGTATCGGCATCGGTGCTTTTCAAATCATCATGATTTGGCCAGTTATAGACTTTATCCATAAACCCATCCGGATCAATTCCGGTTCTTATGTCAACAACGTCGTGGTTGCCAATAGTAACTGCCACAGGAAGTTTTTTGAGTTCCGGCGGAGATAAATATCCTTCTAACTCGCCGATGTCATTGGAGTAGTTGGTTTGGTCGCCGGCAATTAGCATAAAAGCGGCTCCGCTACTTTTGTCAGCTTGTGCAACTGCTGCAGTAACCGTTTTCAACCACTGACCTCTGTCGCCGGAGCTACCGATTTGCGGGTCGCCCATTGCTATAACAGAGTATTTGGCTTCGGGGTCGTATGTTTTGAAAGAATAGATTTTGCTCCAGTTTTCTTCTTTTCCGTCACCCACGCGGTATTTATATTCAGTATTTTTCGTAAGTTCGGTTACTGTTACTTTATTGGTGCTAAAACCATGCACACCTGCTGTACTTATGCCGGTAAATGCCTGCATATCATCGGTTAGCGGCATAAGTTGAAGTACTGCTGCATTGGCTGTTCCAGCCACAGTAAACCACGCAAAATTCAACTCCGATGCGTTAGCTCCGGGGGTAATCGTGATGTGGGAGGCAAATTGAGACGGTTCGGGGATATTTAATTGAATGTAGTCAAAACGGACAAATTCAGCCGCACCTCTGTTTCCTCCGGGTATATTCGCGTCGGTGGTATTGTTGGTATGCAGAATGAGATAAATTTCGGTTGCGTAATTAACCCCATCGTAGAGCAGAGCCTGCGGAACCGGGACGCTCACAGAAAGAGTGCCGACTACAATGTCGCCTAATGTGGCGATTTTACCGCTCTCAAAATTTCCTTCTGTAGCAAAAGTAATATCCTCTATTTCAGGCTTATCTCCGGATAAGTCTGTCCACATTGAAATTCGTCTCGTGCTATTGCCACCTATGGGTAAGTAAATAACATCCAAAGTGCCGCCCAATATAGGAAGGTTTTCCGCATCGAATTTAACCTTGGACAACTTGAGCAAATGCCCGCCTTCACCCCCAGTACTTACATTCGCACCCTGAGGAGTAATTTTCCAGCTAAGTCGGCTTGCCGGTTCGGGGATTGACAATGTTATTTGTTCAAAAATTTCAAATTCTTTTGCGAGGTTAACACCGTTTACATTATTTCTCGCGTCGCCGCCCCTTTGATTTGTCGGTAAGGTATAAGCACTTGTTAAGCCACCGTCGTTTCCTTGGTCTGTGGTAATAAGAACATAAATTATGGTTGCATAAGTATCTGTACTTATATCATAAAGTAGGTTTTGCGAAATATTGATTTCCGCATTAGTGTCGCCAGATGCTATAAGAGACGATACCTCGACTTTTTTTGCAATTATATTATCCTGTGTAGCAAAAGAATAATCTTCTCTTTCGGAAGCGTTGCCCGATAAATCCGTCCATACTAAAATCCGTCTGCTGGTGTTGTATGCGGTATTGAACGGAAGTTGCAAGGTGCCGCCTGCTATGGGTAGATTTCCCGCGTCGAACTCAAGATTATCGAGTTTAAGCACATGACCGGGGGTGGGAGCGGAAGTAGAGGCTCCGCCGGGGCTGCCTACGTAGCTTACATTCGCGTCTTCTTCGGCAGGAAAAGTTTTCCACGTTAGCACTTGCGCCTGCGCCGTTATCACTGTCGCATTCAGAGCAATCATTATTACTATTGCGACTTTCAATTTAAAGTTTAGTAAGCCTCTCATAATCCTTCCGAAAAAAGGGGGGCTACTCTCTTTTGAGTTTTTTAGTGTGTTTTCAGTTATCATTGTCTTAAAAAATTAGAAAATTTGTAGTAGCAAAGATAATGTTTTTTAAAAAGAAACAAAATATTTTTTTTATTTCGGGTTTCGTGCTACACTTTTGGTTGTCTTTTCTCGGGTTGTACTCTCAACTCTGTTTTCAATATATCATAAACTTCCGTCCATTGTTTTTTATAAAGTTCAGTCGTCTTATCTGATAAATCTGAAAAAATCTTTGAATTATAAAGCATATCGGCAGCAGCATATTTATCAACATTTTGTTCTGCGATTAACTTTTCTATTATTGGTCGGGAAATATGTTTTACATTAATGTAGTATTTTTTGTCTATTGCTTTAATCATTTGCAGGGAACGAGCCGTACAAAGACAAATTTGGTGCGTAGGTTTGTGGTGGGCAAGTTCACCCAAAAAATCGGTTTTCGGAACAAGTCCTTCGAGGTAGTCATTTATGCGGTCGTTCACATCATCGTTGGCAACAGGTCCTTCTACAATATCGTAATCGTGTCGCTGTTCTTCTGTGATTGGGTCTCGATTGAGAACAACAAAATCAAGCCATTCTTCATTGTAACCGTCAAAACGAAGTACTTTATACATTTTGTCGGTAAAGGCTCTTTCGTAAAATTCAAATTCCGACACAATGCCGTTTGTTTGACGAAACCTGCCTGTTCTTTCTGCCCAATATTCCGCCTGTGAGCGAATATTGGTAACATAAAACCCCTTGCCAAAATCAAGATTACTCCTGCCTTTTGTTAAGTCAATTTCATTGACTGGCGTGTAACTTCCGTGAAAAACTATCATTTCATACCTCCATTTCTGCGACAAATTTCAAACAATTCTCGAACAGCCCAAAACGGATTTTCCGTGTGCAAAACCCACCAATTTTCGCGCAAATAATCAATTCCTCCATATTGTTTTAGATATTGATAGGCTTTTTGAATATTCATTTTGTACGCTGCTGCAAATTCGGGAATGATAAATGAAATGAAACTAATTTCATCACGATTTGCCTTACTTAATGTTACTGTTTCCATATCAAACTATTTTTAAAACACAAATATACATAAAATCGTCCCTCCGTGCGTTGTCTAATAGAATAAACTATTTTTTCAAGCAAGGTACGGATTATAAATCCGCACCAGCCTGTGTTATATGTCGTTTATAATTTTTCAATTTTAACTCTATTTATAATTTTATTGATTTTATCAAAAAGTCTAGCTCCTTTTGAGGTAATTCTGACAAATTCTTTGTTCAAGGCTCTATCCAAATCTAAATCCATCTCTATCCAACCTTTATTTAACATTTTTTCAATTAATTTCTGCAAAGAGTTTAATGACACATCTACATTTGAAGATAGTTTTTCGTAAGAAATAGATTTTTGAGATTTCTTTAATATATCTAATAGCATATATTCTTGAAGTGATATATTAATTTGTTCATTATCCTCCTTTTCTTCAAATTTTTGTTTTATCTCTGCATATTTTGGCTGTACAGAACAAGTTGTTATAATATTTTCTTGCATACAAATAGGACATTTCATTCCAAAAAATTTGATATTGTCTAATTGAGAATAATGCAATTCGTGTCCTTTATCGCATTTAATAACCTGTGTTCCATTAAAATATTCCATTATTAGGTTATTAAAATTAAACAAAGGGGAGAGAGTATGTTTATTCGTTTTATTTGTACAAGGTTTTCCGTATATTAAATTGAATTTTTTACACAAACCTAAGTCTATACCATAAATATTAGAAAGAACATTTGCTTCGTCTTTTCTCTGATTATAAGTTGATATAAAACCGTTTAACTCCAAATTATCTAATAGATAGGTAAGGTCATTACTTACAAAAAAATGGCTAGTATCTACGATTTTTTCTTTTTTTGTTGACAAATGCTCTTTATTGTCAATTTGTCTTTTTATGATATGATTTATCAATAATTCATATTGGTGTTCATTTGACACCTTATCTCCAAAGGGTCTGCAAACATATTCATTCACTAAAAAATATTCTTCAATCACATCATTATAATAGCGTAAAGCCGCATTCTCAATTGCGGTTTTTCCAATTTTAGTGTCGTGTATTAAACAAGATTCGTAGCAATATGAAAGAATATATCCCATTTTCCTAGGAATATTCATTGTAGATATAAAAAGTTGTTCATACAATTCATTGGGAGCAATCTCAAATAATTCTTCCCAACTATTATTTGGAAAATACACTTTAAATCTATTAAACAACAATCGCTCTGTATAATCTAATGCCAATCTTTCCATTGCAGAAATATCCGCAGTCCCTGTTTTTTTCTCAATGGTATAAAAAGCATCGAAAAAATCCAATGATACTTTATCTATTTTAGCATTGTCTAATTTACCATAGTGAAATCGTTTCGGATAGGTTGCAATTTTAAATTTTACAAAATCCTCGCTTAAATTATTTACGGGTGCAACAAACCAATCCATAAATAGAGTTTGAGCATATTTATCTACTTCGGAAAAATCGTCTAAATATATGAATAGTGTTTTGATTTTTAGAATATCTCTAATTTTTATTATATTGTCAATAAAACACTTTTTTAAATCAAGATAAATCGCCAAAGAATTGTCAAATTCTGTTTTTATTGATTTTTCAGCAGTTTCGGAACAGCTAATACAGACACCTATTCCTTTCGTTGTACTTGCTTCTAAATTTGCATTATCCGAATTTTTCACTTTTGAGGAAATGGAATTTTTGAAACTCGTTATTAGAGTTGTATTTAATTGTTTGAAAACTCCATCTATTTCATTTTCAATTTTATCTAACTCTACATATACATCTTCTAATAATACTTCTGATAATCCCAAAAAATTAACAATATAGTTTTTCTCTATTCTTTTTTTCAATTTACATTTTGTTTTAAGAATAATTTCTTTTACGAAATTAGAATAGATTAAATATTTTATCAACTCTTTAGATTCTGGCAATGCTTCTATTTCAGTTGGTAATGTCGGGGCTGAATTATCGTATAAAGTTTTAACATCTATATATATTGACAGATAATTTTTGTTTTTGTCTATTTCTCTTTGGGATTTTTGAAATATTGTTGATTTACCTGTCCCTTTTCTTCCTATTAATATAGTTGTGCGAGGCAAGTTAACTTTACTAAGTATGCCATTTTTCGGCAATAAGTCTGTATAAATATCATCAATAATAACTTTATTATTAACTTCTACATTAGCATTTCGTACTAATTTTAACGACTCTGAGAATTCTAAAAATTTGTCAATGTTTTTCATATTTCTTTATTTTTTTGTTTCGTGTTCCCGTACCCTGTCCGCCCCACAAAAAAAGTTGTCGGTACGAGCCGTAACTGTCAGATACACTCTTTTTCACTTCCCGATTTAGCCAACGTTGTCCGCAAATGACAGATAACTTTACAAATATGTGAACAAATCCGTCACCTCGTATTTCCGACTGATTTATATTTATTCATCTCTTACATTGGACTATGTAATCGTTTAATCCTCCAAAACCTCATTAAAAAACTGATTAAAAGGATGCAACACCTTAAAAACCTTAGGAGCATAAACCGTCATATCCTCTTTCAATATTTCCGCATCGGATAAATTATGATTTGCCAGAAAATGTTTGAATTTAAGATACTCAATTCCTTTGAAATCGGCAGGGAAACCAGCGGGAGCTTTTTTCAGCTGTTCGTCCGATTCCATTTTTCCGAAAACGGAAATAAATTGCGGGTTATTCAGAATCTTTTCCAACTCATCGTAATTTTCATAAATGGCGGAACGAATCTTTTTCAGCGCATCCGGTTCGGGGCAATAAATTCCGCCTCCCAAAAAGCAATTTTCGGGTTCCAAATGGATGTAATAACCGCCAAAAATACTTTTTCGTCCGCCACGAGGGGCGATATAGGCTCCAAAATAATTTTTATACGGCGACTTGTCGTGCGAAAAACGGACATCGCGGTAGATCCGGAAAATACACTCCGCCGGGGTCAGGTATTTTACCTCCTCGTCAAATTCGCCGATTTCGAGAATCAGTTTTGTGACTAATTCTTCATAAATTTTCTTAGCTGTCAAATAGGAATCTTTGTGGGCGTTAAACCATTCGCGGTAGTTATTCTCCTGCAATTCTTTCAAAAAATCCAAAACCGGTTGTATATTCATATCTTTTTCTTTTTTGTCTTGCCAAATATAAAAAAAAGCTGCACAATTTGTACAGCTTTTTCTTATCTAAATATTTTTATTTTTCTTAGAAGCTCACAACAAACTCTACACGACGGTTTTGTGTTCTTCCGGCAGCGGTTTTGTTATCTGCAATCGGTTTTGTATCTCCAAATCCGGTAGCAGTCATTCTTTTTCCTGCCACACCTTTTCCTTCTAAGTATGCTTTCACTGCTTCAGCTCTTTCTTGCGAAAGGGTTTGATTTTTAGCAGCATTACCTACGTTGTCGGTGTGTCCGTTGATTTGCAACAAGTATGCAGGATTTTCCTTCATAACGGTTGCTACTTGATCCAAGATTCCGTGAGAAGTACGTTTAATCGTTGCTTTTCCGGATTCAAATTCGATGCCGTTCAATGCTTTTTGAAGTAATTTTTTAACTTCATCCTTTATTTCGGGACAACCGTGATTTTCAGGTATTCCCGGCACATCCGGACATTTATCCAAGTAATCAGGTATTCCGTCGCCGTCGCGATCTTTCGGGCAACCGTGCTCATCCACTGTTCCCCAAGCCTCTTTCGGAGTATCCGGACATTTATCCAAGTAATCAGGCACTCCATCACCGTCCGAATCAAGCGGACAACCGTGTTCATCTACCTTTACGCCTTTCGGAGTATTCGGACATTTATCCAAATAATCAGGCACACCGTCGCCATCCGAATCAAGCGGACAACCGTGTTCATCGACTTTTACGCCTTTCGGAGTACCGGGACATTTATCCAAATAATCAGGTACACCATCGCCATCGCTATCTTTCGGACAACCGTCTGCATCTAAAAATCCCTTAGCTTCTTTCGGAGGTTTCGGGCATTTTGCCGTTTTTCCTGATCCGAAACTATAAGTTATCCCGATATTGTGCAACAAATGTTGGTCGCCATATTTTCCGCACACTCTTTTGTCTTGGTCGTCGCGAAATCCGTATCCGTAAGAACCGATGTAGCGCAATGACCACGCCTCGCTCAAACGCAAGTCAATTCCAACTCCGGCAGGGATAACCGCACTCACGCCCGGCTCGAGGTTAGACGAATTACAATCTTCGCACAAGTATCTTGCTCCGAATCCAACGAAAAGGTACGGACGGAAAAGATATTCGTCATTTCTAAGTATTTTGTATTTCAGGGTCAAATCTCCGTAAATCATCGTTGATTTGAATTCCACATCGCGAGAATCAACTGCTCCATAATTTCCGAATGCACCATAAAGAGCCACATCGAAAGTACGATTGAGGTAACGTGAAAAAGTCAACGCACCCAATCCATAAAATTTAGCCGGCACATCGAAAAATTTGTTTCCATATTCTCCGTTGTACTCTACCCGTCCCCCATAAAGACCTAAATTCCACGGTCTTTCTTCGGTCTGTGCCATCGTCGAAAAACAAGCCGCGATCGCACAAATTAAGATTAAAATTTTCTTCATTACTACAAATTTATTTAATTAACAATATTTTTTGTTTAAATTAATTTTAAAAAAACTCCACAAATATAACACCAAAAACGATTTATGTGAAATTTATTTTCAAAAAAATAAAATTTCTTGTAATTATGTAACGTGTAAAAAATAAAATGGTAATTAATATGTGGAGCAAACCTGTATGTTCGCCCCTACCATTTTAATACGCTCTTGCAAATAACACTTTCCTCGCTGATGGTTTTCCCGTCACCATACAGTTGCCCGGTGTTTTGTCTCCCTCGAAAGGGATACAGCGAATCGTGGCTTTGGTATCTTCTTTGATTTTAGCCTCCGTTTCAGGGGTTCCGTCCCAATGGGCTAAAATAAATCCGCCGTCCTCGATTTTTTCTTTGAACTCATCGTAAGAGTCAACCGCAGTCGTATTTTCTTTGCGGTAATCGAATGCTTTTTGGAAAATATTCGCCTGAATATCGTCCAACAAGTTTCTAATATAAGTATCAATGTTATCTATTGAAACGGTTTCTTTGGTCAACGTATCGCGGCGAGCGACTTCTACGGTGTTGTTTTCCAAATCGCGCCCGCCCATCGCCAGACGAACCGGAACGCCTTTCAACTCGTATTCGGCAAATTTCCATCCCGGTTTTTTTGTATCGGAGTTGTCGTATTTTACGGAAATGCCCAATGCTTTCAGTTTGGCAATAATTTTATCAACTTTGGCAGAAATTTGCGCCAACTGGTCTGTTCCTTTGAAAATCGGAACGATAACTACTTGGAAAGGAGCCAATTTCGGAGGAAGTACTAACCCATTATCGTCAGAGTGCGACATAATGAGTGCGCCCATCAAACGGGTGGAAACGCCCCAAGAGGTTGCCCAAACGTAATCCAATTTACTGTCGCGCGTTTGAAAAGTTACGTCAAACGCTTTGGCAAAATTTTGCCCCAAGAAGTGCGAAGTGCCCGATTGCAATGCTTTTCCATCTTGCATCAACGCCTCAATAGTATAAGTATCCACCGCTCCGGCAAAACGCTCGGACGCTGATTTTACACCTTTGATAACCGGCATTGCCATAAAGTTTTCGGCAAAATCGGCATATACGTCCAACATTTTCTTGGTTTCAGCTTCCGCCTCTTGGTAGGTTTCGTGAGCGGTGTGTCCTTCTTGCCACAAAAATTCGGCGGTACGAAGAAACAAGCGAGTGCGCATTTCCCAACGAACAACGTTTGCCCATTGATTACACAAAATCGGAAGGTCGCGGTAAGATTGAATCCAATTTTTATAGGTGTTCCAAATGATTGTCTCGGAAGTCGGACGAACGATTAATTCCTCTTCGAGTTTCGCCTCCGGATCAACCACAACGCCTTTTCCATCGGGGCTGTTTTTCAATCGGTAATGCGTTACCACGGCACATTCTTTGGCAAAACCTTCAACGTGGTCAGCCTCTTTGCTTAGAAATGATTTGGGGATGAACAACGGAAAATAAGCGTTTACGTGTCCGGTTTCCTTGAACATCCGGTCGAGTTCAGCCTGCATTTTTTCCCAAATGGCATATCCGTAAGGTTTGATAACCATACAGCCTCTGACGGCAGAGTTCTCTGCCAAATCGGCTTTTACAACTAAATCGTTATACCATTGCGAGTAGCTTTCGCTTCGTGGGGTTAATTCTTTTGCCATATTTTATTTGTATTTTTTTCGTGGTGCAAAAGTAGTAAATATTTTATTTTTTCTTCGTTTTATACGAAAGAATATGTACCGTCACCCCAACCGCAATTGCAATCAAAAGAATCTTCACCCACAAAAGTTGAACAAAGAAAAACGCCGATGAAAGAATCGTAACCCAAAGTAACGAAACGGAGAATATTTTCGTTTTCAGAGGTATTGTTTTGTTTTCCTGAAAATCACGGACGATTGTTCCGAAAAATTTGTTACTCATTACTTTTTTATACAATTTCTCCGAACTTCTCATATACAACCACGCCGTCAATAAATAGAAAGGGGTGGTTGGTAAAAGGGGGAGAAATATACCTAACGTCCCTAATGCCAACGAAATACTTCCTAATATGATGTAAATGGCGCTACGGGCAGTAGAGACGGGGGGTGCCCCGTCTCTACGTTGCGTCTTCGCGTCTTTGTGCCTTTTGCGTTTAAAATAAAAAGACATATTTATCGGAATAAAAACCGGTTATTCATCTTAAATCCTCTCAGAAACTCCTCAATTGAAAGTCGTTTTTTTCCCGGTATTTGGATTGATTTTAAACGTATATATCCGTCGGCAACTGCCACATCTACCGTTTTCTTTTCATCGGTCAATATTGTTCCGGGGACAAGGTTATGAGATGCCGGTATTTTCTCCGATTCAAATATTTTTACGGCAACAATGCTTTCGTCCGGACAGACCAATTCCGTCCACGCTACCGGGTAAGGCGAAAGTCCGCGTATGAAATTGTACACTTGTTCGATGGTGGCGGCGAAATTAATCCGACATGTTTCTTTAAAGATTTTCGGGGCAGGTTTTAATTCACTTTCAGATTGATACAGCTCCTCTTGCGGTTTTGGGTGAACATCATCCCGAAGAATGGCATCCACCGTCTGCAACACCAATTCCGCGCCTTTGAACATTAATTTGTCGTGTATAATTTCAGCATTGTCCGTTTCACTAATCGGAATTTTTTCCTGTTGGATAATTTTTCCCGTGTCAATCTCGTGCGTGATGAAAAAAGTCGTAATGCCTGTCTCTTTCTCTCCGTTGATAATTGCCCAATTAATCGGAGCCGCCCCTCTGTACTGAGGCAACAAGGATGCGTGCAGGTTGAATGTTCCCAGCCGAGGCATATTCCACACCACCTCCGGCAACATTCGAAAAGCAATCACAATTTGCAAATCGGCATTCAATGCTTTTAACTCATTGACAAACGATTCGGCTTTCAATTTTTCCGGTTGAAGAATCGTTAGTCCTTTTGACAGCGCATACTCCTTGACGGGCGAAAATTGAATCTTATGCCCTCGTCCCGCCGGCTTGTCGGGCATCGTAACCACGCCGACTATATTGTAGTTATTTTCAACCAATTGCTTTAACGACTCCACCGCAAAATCGGGTGTTCCCATAAAGACAATTCGCAAATCTTTTTTATCCATTTATTTATTCTAAAGCCTCTCCCCCAACCCCTCTCCATAAGAGAGGGGAGAAAGAGGAGCATATTTCATTATTTGTTCAATTTTTAGAAGTTGTTTGTGTTAGATTCCTCACTCCACTCCGTTACGTTCGGAATGACTGTCTTATTGAAAATATTATTGGAGGAAAACGGCGGCTTTGCCGCCGTTTTCCTCCCCCTTCACACTGTGAGCGTCGGTCATTCCGAACGCAACAGAGTGGAGTGAGGAATCTAACTTTAATATTAAAAACTCAAACAGTTTCTCAGAATAGCCTTCTTGTTTAAGTCGGGGGAGAAACTTACTTCCTACTTCCCGTGCCCCACATCAATTTGTTTCGTAACACGGAAAAGAAATCCTGACTTTCCCGCTTGACCACCTTCGTGGTAAAAGAGGCTTTTTTGATTATTAAATTCGTTTCTTCGTGAAAAACATTATTTCTTCCGTCAAGAGCTATCAGGAAGTGGCGGTTTCGACTTTCCACTTTTAGTTCCACTTCCCAATCGTCGGGAATGATTATTGGTCTCACACTCAAACTATGAGGAGCTACCGGCGTGATGATAAAATTGGAAGATTGAGGGACCAAAATCGGACCGCCTACGCTCAAAGAATAAGCCGTCGAACCGGTCGAGGTAGCGACAAGCAAACCGTCGGCTTGGTACGAATTGAGAAAAGTTCCGTTCACCCAAGCGTGTATCGTAATCATCGAGGAAGTATCTTGTTTCAAAATTGCAATTTCGTTCAGCGCATAATTGAAGTCCGAATACAATTTTTCTTCCGTATGAAGTTTTAACAATGAGCGTTCTTCAATCACGTATTTACCGTTCAGAATTTCCTCCACTGCCGGCTGAATCTCTTCGCCTGTAACATCCGCTAAAAAACCGAGCCTTCCGGCATTTATCCCCAAGACAGGGATATTCTTTCTCCCGATTTTTCCGGCGCCTCTGATAAATGTACCGTCACCTCCGATTATAAAAGCGAAATCAGCCTCAAAGTCATCGTCTCTAATTACTTTTGAAACAAAAGAGGTATCGCAACCTTCCTCCTCCAAAAGGTAGTAAACATCGTCTTCCAACAGGATTTCAACATCCGCTTTTTTGAGAGCCGCCACCAAATCCAAGGTGTATTTGATAATTTCTTTATGAAATTTCGTTCCGAAAATGATAACCTTCATATAAAAATTTGATTTTGGAAACGCACAAAGTTAATAAAAATACGGTTTCGTTGTTCAATAAAATTTTCAGCTTTGTATATTTTGTCATCGAAATAAAACAAAATCAATCCCACTCGCGATTTTTTTTGAAAAAACCCACAAAAAATGACACAATTTTCAATTTTTATAGTAAATTTGTATTCACATTTACTTGACAAGGCGATGAAAGATTGGTACGATCACTTTATAGAGATACTTCATAAAAAATTTCCTACAAAATCTCAGCTCACAGCGGCATTAGTAGATTTATTGTCGCTTGAGCGGGAATCGGTATATAGGAGATTGCGTAAGGAAATTGTGTTCACTTCTCATGAAATCGGCACAATTGCTTCCGCATGGAATATTTCGATGGATGAGACGCTCGGAACCTCCTCCTCAAAAGTGATGTTTCTAATGCACCCCATAGATTACCTTACGCCTTCGGATGCCGATATGGATTTTTTGCGGCAAAGAGGTCAGTGGATTGAGCAACTTGATGATGCTCCCAATTCCGAATACATAGTGGTTTGCAATAACTTGTCCAGGTCATTTTCTGCCGGTTTTTCAAACTTATATAAGTTCAATATATTCAAATGGGCATACCAATATTGCAACGCTCATAACAAAGATTCAAATATGACGTTTGCCGAAACGGTTATTCCGGAAAAAGTACTCGAAGAAGTTGTTATCTATTATAAGCGTATGAAACATATAAAAAATACTACTTATATTTTAGATAGTATGATTTTTGATTCTTTCGTGCGCGAGATTCAGTATTTTCATTCCATTTTTTTAATTACCGACGAAGAGAAAAAAACGCTGAAAGAAGAATTGCATGCGCTGTTGGATTATTTGTCGGAAGTTGCAAAAACCGGTTGCTTTCCCGAAACAAAAAATAAGGTAACCCTATATGTTTCCATACTGAATATAAATACAAATTACAGTTATTTTTACGACGAAAAAATAGAAACATTTCGAATTCACGCATTCAATATGTTTGATAGCATTACCAATGATTCTGAAATGGTAGGAAATTTCAAGGAATGGATACAGAAAAAACGGAAAACATCCGTTCAAATTTCAGAGGTGGATGAAAGAAGCCGTATTCAGTTTTTTATGAAACAACGGAGCTTGGTTGATAGTTTATAAATCTTCGCGCATAGTCATCAATAAGTTGTTAGAGCAAGATAGGTATTTTATAAACCTGTTAGGATTTGGAATCCTAACAGGTTTTTTATGAATCTCGCTTATCCCGAATTCAGGTCATTACATATATAAACTCCATTTCCAAAATTACAACCCCAACGATTTTTTAACCGCCTCAACCTTTACTTCCGCTTTTTGGTTAGCGACATCATAATCAGCCAATGACTTCATTTCTCCGCGCACCTCAACGTAGAATTTAATCTTTGGTTCGGTTCCCGAAGGACGAATCGAAACTTTGCTGCCATCTTCGGTAAAAAATTGGAGCACGTCCGAAGTGGTCGGCATATCCAATTTTGTTTCTATGCCGTTTTTGTCTTTCGCCACCAATGTATGGTAATCCTTGATCAAGACAATAGGCGAACCGGCAATCTCTTTTGGGGGATTGCTACGGTAATCTTCCATCATCCGTTTGATTTCTTCAGCACCGGCTTTTCCCTCTTTGGTAACGGAAATTCCCTTTTCTTTTGAGAATCCGTATTCCAAATAGATGTTTCTCAATAAATCATAGAGCGACATACCGTTATCCTTTGCCCACGCTGCGATTTCGGCAAGCATTGTGCAGGTAGAAACAGCATCTTTGTCGCGTACAAAAGTTTCGGGCAAAAAGCCGTAGCTCTCTTCGCCGCCGCAAATGTAGTTCATTTTACCTTCCATTTCGCGCATAATCGCGGCAATCCATTTGAAGCCGGTAAATACGTCGAAACAAGTTACGCCGTTACGTTCGGCAATCTCTTTGATTACTTCGGTGGTTACAATCGTTTTTACAATATATTCATTCCCATTGACTTTACCCAACTCTTTCCAGCGGCGAACCAAATAATAGGTCAACATCATTGCGGTTTGGTTCCCATTTACAAGGATAAATTCGCCTTTATCGTTTTTGATGGCAGCCCCTACCCTGTCGGCATCCGGATCGGAAGCCAATACCAAGTCGGCATTGGTTTCAATAGCCTTTTTCACTGCCATATCCAACGCTGCCGGTTCTTCCGGATTCGGAGAAACAACCGTTGGAAAATCGCCGCTCACTACATCTTGTTCAGGAACATGAATGACATTTTTAAACCCGAATGCCTTCATCGTAGCCGGGATAATCCGCACGCCTGTTCCGTGAATCGGGGTGTAAACAATCTTCATATCCTCGTTTCGCTTGATTGATTCCGGCGAAAGCGTGATGCCTTTTATTTCCTGAATGTATTTGTCGTCAATCTCTTTTCCGATAATTTCGATCAGCGATTTATTTCCTTTGAATTTGATTTCATCTACCGATGTGATTTTTCCAACCTCTTTGATTACATCCTCATCGTGTGGGGGCACTAACTGACCACCATCATTCCAATACGCCTTGTAGCCGTTGTACGCTTTCGGGTTGTGGCTCGCAGTTAGAATGATACCACTTTGGCAACCCAATTCGCGAATGGCGAAAGAGACTTCGGGTGTCGGACGCAAATCGTCGAAAAGATACGCTTTAATATCGTTTGCCGAGAAAATTTCGGCGGCTGTTTCGGCAAAAAGCCGGCTGTTATTGCGACAATCGTGTCCTATCACCACTTTGATTTGCGGCTCCTTCGGAAACTGTATTTTCAAATAATTTGCTAATCCTTGCGTTGCAGCGCCTACAGTATAAATATTCATACGGTTGGTTCCCACGCCCATAATACCGCGCAAACCGCCGGTACCAAATTCCAAATCCTTGTAAAACGCCTCGATTAAATCCGTTTTATCCGGATTGTCCAACATACGTTGGACTTCCGTCTTGGTTTCCGCGTCATAATTACCGGTCAACCACGTATTCGCTTTCGCCGTAACTTCCTGAATTAAAGCTGTATTATTCATACTATCTTAAAAATTAATTTTCAATATTAAACACATAATCATTAAAAGAAGAGAGTGCAAAGATAAAATTTTATCCTAAAAAGATTGTCTTGAAGTAAGATTTTTACAAAATTAAAAGATTTCCAAGATAGGGAATAATCCTGCTAATCTTGGAAATCTTGTTAAAACCGAGATTCAGGCAATCAAAGATTGTCTTTTTCCATAAACTGAAAATAACGAACTGTAGAAACTTTCATCTCGTAAGTCGCCATATCGTCGCAAACGATAATTCCTTTTGGATGCGTCTGTAATACGCTGAGCGTACACATGTGAGAAACAGCTCCTTCGACAGCTTGTTGCAATGCGCGAGCTTTATGGTAGCCATTTACAATAATCATTACCTCTTGAGCATCCATAATAGTCCCAACACCAACAGTTAACGCCAAAACAGGTACTTTCGACATATCGTTATCAAAGAAACGAGAATTGGCAATAATCGTATCAGCCGTCAACGTCTTTACGCGAGTACGAGAAGTAAGCGATGAACCGGGTTCGTTAAACGCAATATGACCATCAGGACCGATACCTCCGATAAATAAGTTGATACCACCTGCGTTTTTGATTCGAACTTCATATTCTTCACACTCCTTTTGTAAATCGGTTGCATTCCCGTTTAAAATATTCACCTGATTGGCAGGAATATCAATGTGATTGAAAAAATTGTTCCACATAAACGAATAATAACTCTCCGGATGTTCTCTCGGCAAGCCAATATATTCATCCATATTGAATGTGATAACGTGTTGAAACGAAACTTCGCCTCTGCGATTCATCTCAATTAACTCGCGGTACATCCCAAGCGGCGACGAACCGGTCGGTAATCCTAATACGAATTTTTTGTCAGCCGTAGGGCTGAACTTTTTAATTGTAGCAGCGACATAGTTTGCCGCCCATTTTGAAACGGACGCATAGTCCGGTTGGATAAGAACTCTCATATTAGTTGATGTTGTTAAGTTATTTTTTGTGTTTTTTAAATTTTCTCAAAGATAAAAAAACAGATAATTTATATTTCATTTTTTACGGTAAAAAAGTAAATTTAAAATCAATTTATTGATTACTTTAACATCCGATTTTATTCGCAATCTCCATTCCCAAGGAAAAACATTCGTTGTATTTCTCCTGTTTGAGGGCTTGTTTTTCCTCTACCGAACCAACTACATCCCATTTCAATCCTTCAATAACCGGAGCAATTCGTTTAACGGCAACTCCTGCCCACGTAAAAGAACCAAAAGAGGCAAAAATGCGGTTTTTCACTTGCCGCACTTCTATTTTCCGAAGAAGGGATTCCACACCCGGAAACAGTTCGTTCATATAGGTAGGACTACCCAAAACCAATCCGGTGTAGTTGAAAATATCGCTCAAAATAAATGAGGCATCTATTTTGGAAACATCGTGTAGAACCACATTCTTTACACCTCCGGCTACGATTCCATCAGCAATAGCTTCCGCCATTTGTTCGGTATTTCCGTACATTGTACCATAGGCAATGACCACTCCGGTTTCTGCTTCATATTTGCTCCAGCGGCTATATGAATTGACCACTTTTTCGATATGCTCTTTCCAAACCGGTCCGTGTGTCGAACAGATGTAATTAATCTCTATGCCTTGCAATTTCGCCAACGCATTTTGAACCGGCACACTATATTTCCCGACAATGCAGGCGTAATAACGGCGCATTTCGCTCCAAAATTTATCCAAATTCATTGTCCGGTCTACCACCCCGCCATCTAACGCGCCGAAACAACCGAAAGCATCGCCCGAGAAAAGCACCTTTTCCGTTATATCATACGTCATCATCGTTTCGGGCCAGTGTACCATCGGAGTCAGCGTAAAGCTCAACCGGTGTTTTCCCAATTCCAAGATGGTTCCGTCTTTTATTTCTTTCAAGTTATCCGTAATTCCGAAATAACCGTTTATCATTTCAATTGTCTTTGCATTTCCGACAATCTGAATATCCGGATACCGCTCGCAGATAAGGCGAATCGATCCGGCGTGATCCGGTTCCATATGATTTACAATGAGGTAATCAATCTTTTTAGCACCGATTACCGCCTCTATTTTTTTCAAAAAAGGATCAAAAAAACACGCATCTACCGTATCAACTAATGCTATTTTTTCATCCTTAATTAAATAGGAGTTGTAAGAAACGCCGTAAGGCAAAGGCAATTGGTTTTCAAAAAGGGACTTCCGGCGGTCATTAACACCGACGTAGTAAATTGTTTCTGTGATGTGAATTGGTCTGTACATAGTTATTGAAATGTTTTTTCTTTGAATTCTTGAACTGTGTAAATGCGTATTTGAGGATTACTACCAAGCCTCTGTTTTATCTCGTGCTTGGCTCGTTGAATATATCTTTCGTGAAAAAGAAACACTTTTTCTTGTGCGACAGGAATCTCCCAATATTTATCATTTAATAAACTTTTGGAATATTGAACTTTCTTTTTTAATTCACCATCGCTTAGGTTTACAGATTTTGTAACGTTTAATTTTGCTTCTACTAAAAGCATATTGTTGGATTCAAGACCAATGGCAAAATCCATTCTTGGTTGAGGTTGGGATAGTTTTTTGTCATTTTCGCAAGCCTCCAAGTCAATAGCATTTTCGTCAGTAAAAGGATTTTTTGTCATTCCTTCATTTTTCAATAAAACACCGATTTTTTCTAAATATTTTTCTGCCAAAGGGTGTTTTTCTGTTATCGATTTACTATATCTCATCGCTTTCATCGGCACTACCATATTGATCTATTCTATCAAATGCAACATTGAATGACTCAAAGATTGGCTCAATATCGCGATCTAATGATTTATATGTGAATCGAAACCGATCTTTTTCTGTTGGTTGAGCCAAATAAAATGCTACTTTTGAATCAACCTTCTCTTTTTGACTAATATACTTAATCGCACTAACCATATCGGGACTATGGCTTGCAATGAAAAATCTCACCCCTACTTCTTTGTTTAAAAGAACAATCAAGCGGGCATATTCAACAATCCATTGTGGGTGTAGATGCGCTTCTGGTTCATCTATTATCAATAGCGTATTTTTTGTGATGGTTCCGTTTTTTAATAGTAATTGTAAAATTGAAAATGCTTTTACGCCTGTTGCACAATCTAATAAATCGAACTCAGAACCATCTTGACGTTTAAATCGAAACCTCTCATTTGAATAAAAGTAGTTATTTTCAAATTCACTTTCTCCTTTCAAAACATCATTGGAAATTAGCGAATTAAATTTTTCATTATAGTTTAACACTTCTTCTTTCTTCAACAGTTTGCTTAAATCGCTCCAATGATTATAGCTAAGTATCATCGGGGTGTCAATATAAATAGCTTGTTGAACAAAATGAATATTAGAAACTGATTCTGAATGATTTGCAATGATTAGACTTTCATGTTCCCAAACACTATACTGCTTTGGAAGTGAAGAAGTACGAAATTCTTTTTGGATTCTATTCAATAGCACCTTTGAAGAACGTTTTCTTATAAGATTAAAAGCATCTTCAAAGATTTTATTTACTTCTTGAATTAAATCCGGAAGTAAAGCGTTTAATGATTTTTCTTCATATTGCAGATTCAAAATATCATAAATGACATGTATTATTCTTTTTTTGCCAACTGTATGTATTTGATTTTCATACTCTTTAAATAAATAATCAAGATGTCGGATAATATCTCCTTTGGTTTCTGATAAATAAACTAAAATATCTTCTTCGTCATTGATTTTCATTATGTCGTGACGAGATTCGAGAACCTTCCCCGTGTTTATCAATTCTTGTTCTATATATTTAAAAAGACGAAAAATATCTTCCAATGAATCATCAAGATCACTAATAACCAAACTATCATACTCATTCGCATACTTAAAAGTATAATACAAAAACTTCGACAACGAACTCTTCCCACAGCCGTTTATTCCTGAAACAACTGTAATTCCATTCAGTTTTATATCAGCCTCTTGAATGGCTCTGAAATCTTTTATTAATAATCTAATTTGGTCGTTCATCTTTTTATTCTTCTAAATATCAAATAAAACCCTAACAAGAAAAACGGCATACTTAGTAATTGCCCCATATTAAAAATCATTCCATCTTCAAAACCAGCTTGATTTTCCTTTATAAATTCGAGCAGGAAACGGGTAAAGAAAATCCCAATCAAAAATACGCCGAAAATCAATCCTTCCTTTTGAGCCGCTTTGGTTTTCCAATAGAGCCACATACAGATGGCAAAGGTGATGAGACAATAAATCATTTCGTAAATTTGCGTAGGATGTTTCGGCACAGTTTCACCGGCACGCACGAAAATAAAGCCCCATGGAAGAGAAGTTTCACCGCCATAAATTTCGGAGTTCATCAAATTACCGAACCGGATAAATGCACCACCAATAGCTACGCCGATTACCAAACGGTCGAGTATCCACAAGTAACTTTTTTTGATGACATTTTTGTTATATAAATACATTGCCGTCAACAAACCGAAAGCTCCGCCGTGACTCGACAAACCGCCTTCCCACACGTAAAGAATCTCTATCGGATTGCGGTAATAGTAGAAAAAATCGTTGTGTGCGCCGTAAAAAAGACAATGTCCCAAACGCGCTCCAACAATCAGACCGACTGTGCCGTAAATAAACAACTTATCCCCCCACTCTTCGGGACATTTTTCGTGTTCGAATGTTTTTTTAACCACCCATAACGCCGCAAAAATAGCGCTCGCCCACATTAAGCCATACCAACGCACCGTCAAAGGTCCTAAGTGAAAAAGATCGGGGTCAACCGTCCATGTGATGTATGATAACATAATAAATTAATTCTTCATTAATTTAGCCGCAGCATTGTTTATATTTCTTTCCGCTTCCGCACGGGCAAAGGTCGTTGCGACCGATTTTCTTTTCGACCCGTATCGGTTCAACTTTTCTTTCGGGAGGAGGGGCTGCTTGTCCGCCTTCGCGTCCGATTTGATAGTTGGAATAATTTGTTCGTTTTTGCGGAGCAGCTTCCCTTACGTCTTGTCTTTCGGCAACCGGTATTTGTCCTCTCATTAAAATGGAAACGGCTTTACGGTTCATCTCATCCACCATTTTCTTGAAGAGGTTGTACGATTCCAATTTGTAAATCAACAACGGATCTTTCTGCTCGTAGCTCGCATTTTGTACCGAACTGCGAAGTTCGTCCATCTCGCGCAAATGCTCTTTCCAATTGTCGTCAATGGTATGAAGTAAAATTGCTTTTTCAAACACTTTAACAATCTCTTTTCCTTCCGATTCGTAGGCAGTTTTCAGGTTAACCGGAACATTGTACATTCTTTTTCCGTCGGTAATCGGGATTAGAATATTTTCATAATGTCCGCCCTGATTTTCGTACACGCCTTTGATGACAGGGAATGCCACTTCGGCAATCTTGTCTGTTTTCCGTTTGAACGCCTGCATTGCCGATTCAAATACCTTTTCAGCCAACACATCCGGTTTCATAGTGCGAAAATCCTCTTCCGAAACCGGAGAATCAATCGCCAAAACCCGCATCAATTCTTCTTGGAACATATCAAAGTCGGGATTTGTTTCCACAATGGATTGCGCCGAGTCGTAAATCATATTCATAATATTTACGCCCATACGTTCGCCAAGCAAGGTCTGACGGCGTTTTTTATAGATTACCTCACGTTGGGCGTTCATTACATCATCATATTCCAACAAACGTTTACGAACTCCAAAATGATTTTCTTCCACTTTTTTCTGTGCGCGTTCGATTGATTTGGAAATCATCGAGTGTTCGATTACTTCACCCTCATTAAAGCCCAATTTATCCATCACACCCGAAATCCGTTCGGAACCGAACAAGCGCATCAAATTATCTTCGAGCGAAACGTAAAAAATTGACGAACCGACATCTCCCTGACGACCGGCGCGTCCGCGCAACTGCCTGTCCACACGGCGCGATTCGTGTCTTTCGGTACCGATAATCGCCAATCCGCCGGCATCTTTTACCGCCTGCGAAAGTTTGATGTCGGTACCACGACCCGCCATATTGGTAGCGATGGTTACGGTACTTTCTTTACCTGCCTCAGCCACAATATCCGCCTCTCTTTGGTGCAATTTCGCATTTAAAACGTTGTGTTTAATATTTCGCATTTTCAACATACGGCTGATTAACTCGGAAATCTCCACCGAAGTAGTACCGACCAACACCGGACGACCTTTTTCTACCAATGCGACAATCTCGTCAATCACAGCGTTGTATTTCTCTCTTGTCGTGCGGTAAACACGGTCTTGCATATCATTACGAGTAATCGGACGATTGGTTGGGATTACCACCACATCCAATTTATAGATACTCCACAACTCCCCTGCTTCCGTCTCCGCCGTACCGGTCATACCTGCCAATTTGTGGTACATACGGAAGTAATTTTGCAAAGTAATCGTTGCAAAAGTTTGCGTAGCTGCTTCTACTTTTACCCGTTCCTTTGCTTCAATTGCCTGGTGGAGTCCGTCGGAATAACGGCGACCTTCCATAATACGACCGGTTTGCTCGTCCACAATCTTCACTTTGTTGTCCACAATCACATACTCATCGTCTTTATCAAACAATGTGTAGGCTTTCAGCAATTGATTAATTGTGTGTACGCGCTCCGACTTGATGGAGTAATTTTGCATTAACTCATCTTTTTTCGCCTGTTTTTCTTCGGCGGTCAGCGACATTTTTTCGATTTCCGCCACCTCGCTTCCGATGTCGGGCAATACGAAAAACTGAGGATCTTCCGAAACTCCCGTCAAGGCATCAATTCCTTTGTCGGTCAGCTCAATACTATTATTTTTTTCATCAATGACAAAATATAACGGATTAGTAGCAATGTGCATATTCCGGTTATTTTGCTCCATATAAAATTCTTCCGTCTTCAACATACCCGCTTTTACGCCCGGTTCACTCAAAAATTTAATCAACGGTTTATTTTTAGGCAATCCTTTGTATGAACGGAACAAAGCAAGCGCGCCCTCTTCTTGTTCTTTCTTGTCGGAAGATTTAAGTAAACGTTTGGCATCGGTCAGATAATTGGTCGCCATTGAGCGTTGCAATGCCACCAATTTTTCGACGCGCGGACAAAGCTCTTCAAACTGCTGAATTTCGCCCTTCGGAACCGGACCGGAGATAATCAACGGCGTACGCGCATCGTCAATCAACACCGAGTCCACCTCATCCACAATCGCGTAATTATGTTTCCGCTGCACCAAATCTTCGACCGAAGTTGCCATATTATCGCGCAGGTAGTCGAAACCAAATTCATTGTTGGTTCCAAAAGTGATGTCTGCCAAATAAGCTTTTCTACGTCCATCGGAGTTAGGCTGGTGCTTGTCGATGCAATCAACCGTCAAGCCGTGAAACTGGTATAGCGGTCCCATCCATTCGGAGTCACGCTTTGCCAAATAATCGTTTACGGTAATCACGTGAACGCCGTTTCCGGTCAACGCATTGAGGAAAACGGGCAATGTTGCTACCAACGTTTTACCTTCCCCGGTCGCCATCTCCGCAATTTTTCCTTTATGAAGAACAACACCGCCGAATAACTGCACATCATAATGTATCATATTCCAAACCATGTCGTTTCCTCCGGCTTTCCAATGATTTTTATAGATTGCCTTGTCGCCGTCAATCTCGACAAAATCGCGGGTAACGGCTAATTTTCCGTCCATTTCGGTAGCGGTTACTACAATTTCTTCGTTCTGTGTAAAGCGGCGGGCGGTATCTTTTACGATAGAGAAAACCTCGGGCAATACCTCTTCCAAAATTGCCTCGTATTTTTCAAGAATGACCTTTTCTAATTTATCAATCTCTGTGTAGTTTTTTTCTCTTTCCTCGATTTCCAAACTGTCAATTTGCGCTTTCAACTCGCTGATGCGTCCTCTTTCCTCGGAAACGCGCTGTTGTATGCGGGCTTGAATCTCCTTCGTTTTCGCACGCAATTCATCATTCGACAATTTCTCAATGGAAGGGTAAACCGACTGAATTTTACGCACATAAGGTTCAATTTCGCGAATATCCCGTTGTGCTTTATTTCCAAATAACTTGGATAAAAAATCATTAAATCCCATATATTTTAAATTTTACCTTCAAAAACAATTTCGCAAATGTATATAAAATTAAGCAGTAGCGATTATTTTTTCCATAAAAATATGTTACAAAATATAAAAAACTTAATATATTTGCACCGCTTTTTAAAAATAAAACAAATTAATTAAAAAAGATTTTTATGAAAAAGATTTTATTCGCATTTGCGATGTTTGCTGCAACAATGGCAGTAAGTGCACAAGAAACAGTAGTGAACGTGGAAGAAACAGTAGTGGTCGCCACACAGGAAGGAAGTTTCAAACCGGAAGTAGGAACTTTTCAGGTTGAGGTAGGATTTGCCCCTCTTCAGGTAAACTCCGTGTTTCTTCAAGGAGGACAATTAAAAGTAGCTTATTCCGTAAATGAAAAATTCGGAGTACGTTTGGGATTGGGATTCGGAACGTATACGGAAACTGAAGATGACAAAGCGGAAGAATGGACAAAAACAACAGAATCTACTTCTCGATTCTCTTTAGCTCCGGGAGTTACTTATTCTTTTGAAGGAACCAACAAATTAGCTCCATACGTTGGCGCTGAACTTACATTTGCTACGACTTCCAACAAAAATACTGTTGAAAGAAAATCAGGATACAAAAGCGTAACAAAAAATTCAGGTTCTCCATTGAATACTTTTGGAGTGGGTGTTTTTACCGGATTCAATTACTATTTTGCCAAAAACTTGTTCGTAGGCGTTGAAGTTGGAATCGGCACTGAATTCAGCAGTGTAAAAAACCGTTCGGTTGAAGTAACTAACAACGGGGAAACTACTACAACAGAAGACAAATCAGAAAGCGGATCTTTCAATTTCAGAGCATACGCTAATCCGGCTCTTCGTTTAGGTTGGGCATTCTAATTCGAAATGAATCATTTTTAGTTGTAAAAAATTCAAAAAAGTCTTGTCGTATCTTTATTTCGGCAAGACTTTCTTCTTTTTGTTGCGATTATATTTTTAAAATTATTTTTTTTATTGTATCTTCGCATTAGCTCTAACTAAAAGTTTTACCGAATGAAGTCTATAAAAAACCATAATATACTATCAATCAAAAGCATAGTCGTAGTTGGGGATTTTATTTTTCTCAATATATGCTTTCTTCTGATGTTTTTCTTATGTAAAGAAAAATTTCCGCCAAGCTTTGATTTATTGGAAGAGGGACGAACAATGTGGTTACTTGTAAATATGGCATACGCCATAAGTCTTTCTTTTGTGGGAATTGTGTTAGACCGGCGATCTGTTTTTATAGAAAGTATCCTAAACAAAGTAACAAAAACTGTTATTTTACATGCTCTGATTTTTTTGGGTTCATTGGCTGTTATTCGATATGATAATATTATTCCTCGTACATTTCAGATATTTTTCCCTTTCCTATTATTCGGATTCATATCCGGTTGGCGCATAGTTGCCAGGTTAGTGTTAAAACGATACCGGACAAAAGGGCAAAATTCCCAACGTGTTATCATACTCGGCGCCGGAAATATAGCCAATGAAGTCTATAAATCCATTATGACCAACCTCTCTCACGGATATAAATTCATGGGATTCTTTGATGATCGAGACCCAAAAGAGTATGTTGTGGAAGGTAATTTGGTTAAAGGGAAAATTGATGATGTTATTCAATTCACAGAAAACCATTCCATTGACGAGATTATATGCGCCCTGCCTGCGGGCGAAGACCGGAAAGCGATGCCTATCATTAAATTTGCGGAAAACAATATGATTCGTTGTTATATTGTTCCTGATTTTAAACGGTTTTTAACAAAAAAAGTAAATCTCTCTTTCTTTGAAAACATCCCGATTATCTCCTTAATAGAAGAACCGCTGCAAGGCGTATTCAACCGGATTATAAAACGTACTTTTGATCTTGCTTTTTCATTTTTCTTTTTAGTGACTGTATTTCCTATATTACTTATTGTGTTAGGAATCAGCATTAAATTATCGTCTCCCGGCCCTATTTTCTTCCGGCAAAAAAGAACCGGAAAGGATGGAAAAGATTTTTATTGCATCAAATTCCGGACAATGAAACCAAATAAAGATGCGGATAAGCTTCAAGCCAAAAAGGGCGATGACCGGATTACCAAGATCGGCGCTTTTATGCGTAAAACAAATTTGGATGAAATGCCTCAATTCATAAATGTATTCCTTGGGCAAATGTCGATCGTAGGACCAAGACCGCACATGTTGCAACATACGATAGAATATTCCCAGTTAATTGATAAATATATGGTTCGCCATTTCACTAAACCGGGTATTACCGGTTGGGCACAAGTAACCGGTTTCAGAGGCGAGACCGAAAAGCTGGAAGAAATGGAAGGTCGAATCAAACAAGATATGTGGTATATCGAAAATTGGACGTTTTGGTTAGATATAAAAATTATCTATCTGACTGTCCAAAATATGATAAAGGGGGAAGAAAAAGCGTATTGATGCGCGAAGGCACGAAAAAGCACGAAGGCACGAATGTAATCATCAACATTTCGTGCCTTCGTGCTTTTCGTGCCTTCGCGCTTTTAAAGGATACCCAATATCTTAGCGCATTTCCCAATTTTTTCAAGCGCAATGGCAACTTGCTCTCTAGTATGTGTAGCCATTAAGGAGAACCGGATTAATGTGTCGGAAGAAGGAACCGCCGGACTTACCACCGGATTTACAAAAATGCCTTCATCGAACAGCATTTTGGTAATCATAAACGTTTTTTCGTTGTCTCTTATGTAAAGTGGAATAATAGGAGTTTCGGTATGTCCGATTTCAAATCCGAGCGAACGGAATCCATCCAACGCGAAATAGGTTACATCCCACAATTTTTGGATTCTTTCAGGTTCTTGCTGCATAATATCCAAGGCAGCTAACGCGGCGGCAGTAGCGGCAGGAGTAGCGCTTGCACTGAAAATATAGGAGCGTGAATTGTGTCTCAACCAATTGATAATCGACTCATCGGCAGCCACAAATCCTCCGATAGATGCCAACGATTTACTGAATGTTCCCATTATCACATCCACATCGTCTGTTACCCCGAAGTGGTCGCAAACCCCACGTCCGTGATTTCCTAAAACGCCGAAACTGTGCGCCTCGTCCACGTAAATGCTTGCATCGTATTTTTTTGCCAATTCAACTACTTTCGGCAACTTGATGATGTCGCCTTCCATACTGAATACACCGTCCACCACAATGAGTTTCACTTTATCCGGTTCGCATTTTTGCAACATTTTCTCTAACGATGCCATATCGTTGTGCTTGAATTTAAGCACTTTGGAGAAAGAAAGTTGCTTGCCCGCCATAATGGAAGCGTGATCCAACTCATCGTAAATAAGGTAATCTTCTCGTCCCGTCAAGGCTGGAACTACCCCCATATTTACTTGAAATCCGGTGGAGTAAATAATCGCATCTTCTTTGCCGATAAATGCAGCCAATTTTTTTTCCAATTCAATGTGCAAATCAAGTGTTCCGTTTAAAAAACGGGAACCCGCGCATCCGGTTCCATATTTCAACGTAGCTGCAATAGCAGCTTCTTTCACTTTCGGGTGGTTTGTCAATCCTAAGTAACTGTTCGAGCCGAACATCAATACTTTTTTACCATTGATGATAACCTCTGTATCTTGGTCACTTTCTATTACTCGAAAATACGGATAAACACCCGCCTCTTTCACTTTCTGAGGTGCATCGTACTTGGACAGTTTCTGTTGTAACAATTTCATACTGAGAAAATATAGTTAATTTATGCAAAATAAATCAAATTCAGCTCGCAAAGATAGCATATTTTTTTCATAAAAAACCGAAAAGATTAAATATTTGCAGCGAAATTCGTACTTTTGACCAAACAAAAAATTTCGTATGCAAAATTTCGGTTTCATAAAAGTCGCATCCGCCATTCCGGTGGTAAAAATAGCTGATTGTAAACACAATACAGCGCAAATTCTTTCTTTGATAAAAAAGGCAGAGAATGAGAAAATCCAAATCGTATGCTTCCCCGAATTAAGCATTACGGCATACACTTGCGGTGATTTATTTCATCAGCAACTTTTGATAAAATCCGCACAGGAACATCTCTGTCTTTTATTAAAAGAAACCGAAAATTCGGAAATTATTTTTATTGTCGGGTTGCCCGTATTGCAATCAAACAGGTTATTTAATGCGGCAGCAGTCTGTCAATCGGGAAAAATATTGGGTGTAGTGCCAAAAACTTACTTGCCGAATCATCACGAATATTCCGAAAAACGCTGGTTCACATCCGGAAAAGATGCACTAAGCAATGAAATCAATTTGTGCGGACAACACGTTCCATTCAGTTCCAATACGTTATTTTCAGATGGCGAAATCCGTTTTGCCGTTGAAATAGGCGAAGACCTCAACGTTCCGCAATCACCAAGCACGCAACACGCTTTGAACGGTGCGCAACTGATTTTCAACCTCTCTGCCTCCAACGAATTAACTGGGAAAAACGGCTATTTGAAACAGACAATCGCTCAACAATCTGCCAAATGCGTGAGTGGATATGTGTATTGCTCTGCCGGATTCGGCGAATCAAGCACCGACCTCGTTTTTGCCGGAAACGGTTTGATTGCCGAAAACAGAACCTTCTTGGCAGAATCCAACCGTTTTTCTTTTGAAAAACAACTCATTGCCGCCGAAATAGACATTGAGCGTTTGGACAGCGACCGGTTAAAAAATACAGGTTTCACACAAGAAATTCCGACCGAGGCAAACAATTACCGAGCCGTTTCATTCCAACTTCCGAAAATCGAAAAAACAGCTCTTTCTCGAACCATCCCCCCCCACCCTTTTGTCCCCCCTGGCCCACAAATGGCAGACCGATGCGAAGAAATCTTCTCCATCCAAGTGGGCGGATTAGCAACACGGCTTTTCCACGCCGGCATCAAACAAGTGGTACTGGGCATTTCCGGCGGACTTGATTCCACCTTAGCACTATTGGTCTGCGTGAAAACATTCGACAAACTGAACATTCCAAGAAAAAACATCACCGGAATCACGATGCCCGGATTCGGAACCACCGGACGAACCTACAACAACGCCCTCCAATTGATGCAATCGCTGGGTATTACGATAAAGGAAATCAATATTAAACCAGCGTGTGAGCAGCATTTCAAGGACATCGAGCACGACCCATCCATTGCCGACATCACTTTTGAAAACGCACAAGCAAGAGAGCGCACGCAAATATTAATGGATTACGCCAACAAAGTAAACGGTCTCGTCATCGGCACCGGCGACCTGTCGGAACTCGCACTCGGCTGGGCAACCTACAACGGCGACCATATCAGTATGTACGGAGTAAACGCCTCGATTCCAAAGACATTGATTCGTCATTTAATCCGTCATATTGTAGAAAAACAGGCAAATGAGGCAACCAAAGCAACCCTATCGGACATTATCGACACGCCTGTCAGTCCTGAATTATTACCAGTAAATGAAGAGGGAAAATGCGTTCAAAAAACAGAAGATTTTGTCGGTCCGTATGAGTTACACGATTTCTTTCTGTATTATACAATTCGTTTCGGATTTAGTCCGGCTAAAATATTTTTCTTGGCAACACAGGTATTTGAAAATAAATACAATCAAGAAATTATAAAAAAATGGATGCAGGTATTTTTCCGCCGGTTTTTCAATCAACAATTTAAACGATCTTGCTCGCCGGATGCACCAAAAGTAGGTTCGGTTTCGTTGTCGCCGCGCGGGGATTGGCGGATGCCAAGTGATGCGAGTTACGAAGAGTGGTTGCGGGAAATCGTTGATTTATGAACGTAAAAAAATTCCTCAAACGTGATAATGTAAAAAATTATATTTATCATTGCATAAGTATTGTTTATAAAAAGTAATCGTATGAAACATATTTTTTTACTCAGCGCCTTGTGGCTCTCCATTACTTGCTCTTTTTCCTCCGGAATTGAGGGAATTACGCTCGAAAACTATCCGCGTATGGATGGTTCGACTTCTTCTGAACCGTTAAACAGAGTTATCGCTAAAAATCTGTTAAAGATTAATTTTGATTCAATTGTTTATAATGCAAGTTGGGAATATCAGTATCCTATCGAAATGACATTTCACATAAATGATGGGAACGGAAATATTTTCAATATTTCTTATCCGCAAACTGTAATGGACAGAGGATGTTGCTTTACTATAGAGTACACCTATTATTATCGCACATACCAATATTCGGAATACGAAGGTACTATTTGTTGGGACAACTACAGCTATGATACCAATTGGAAAAATGAATTAGAATGTGAACGTATTTTATGTAATGGTTGTTTCATTGAAAGCATTGATAGTGTTTTTAGGTATTTTGGAGAGGGCAAAAAATATAACCCTCAAAATTTTATCGGAACGAGAGTAAAATCTTCGCAAACACACAATTCCATTATCAATGTGATTGATAATGCGGCTGATATTACCCTCAGTGCCAGAACAATGTCTGCCGATGAAAAAAAGTATGCCGAAAGTAAAGGAGTTACACTCATAGAAACTCCTATTGCATTGGATGCTTTTGTCTTCTTAAAAAATGAAACAAATCCAATAACGTCTTTAACCATTGAACAAGTTCAAGGCATATACACGGGACAAATTACGAATTGGCACGACGTAGGAGGAAATGATGCGAAAATAATTCCTTATGTTAGAAATCAAAACTCAGGAAGTCAAGAACTTATGGAGCAATTGGTTTTATCCGGTTTTCCTATTCCTAAATATCCGGAAGATATTACACTATTTGGGATGGGATGGGTATATAGTCAATTAGCCGGTTCGCACAATGGAATATGTTACACCGTATATTACTATGATGAAAATAAATTGTGGGCGCCTGAAGAAAAATACTATTTTAATGCTTTCAAATATACAGACGGCAGAAAAGATGAAATAGTAGAAGGAATACTCAATGGAGACGGAACTATAACCGTTCCTAATGAGTCTTATGAATACAAAACGGTGGAAAGACTTGCCGTAAATGGTATTTATCCAAACTACAACACCATAAAAGACAAATCATATCCTCTTGTTGCACCAGTCTATGCCATTATTCGTTCAGATTTGGATAAAAATTCAATGGCACACAAAGTATACGAGTGGCTACAAACAGAAGAAGGCAAGGAGGTAATAGAACAGAGCGGTTATATTGCATATACACCCGTCACTTCCGGTAACAATCAAATAATAGCTTCAAATAATATACAAATTTTCCCTAACCCAACTTCCGGCATCGTTTATACTTCCACAACAGGAAAAATAAAAGTTTACAACCTGCAAGGCGTGTTGTTGCAAGAAACATTCGGCTCACAAATAGATTTATCGACCTATCCACAAGGTTTGTATCTGTTTCAAGTAAATGATGCTTGGGGAAAGGTTGTGAAAAAATAGTTGTATGAAAGTTTGCATCGCCGAAAAACCAAGCGTAGCCCGTGAGATAGCCGCCATTTAGGAGCCAACTCAAAGCGTGACGGATACTTGGAAGGAAACGGTTACCAAATCACATGGGTATTCGGACATCTTTGTACGTTGAAAGAACCGCACGAATACAATCCGGCGTGGAAACGGTGGTCGTTGTACGACTTGCCGATGATACCGCAACGATTCGGCATACGGCTGATTGAAAATGACGGCGCGAAAAAGCAATTCAACATCATCGAAAAACTCGTTCAAAATGCTGATGAAGTGATTAATTGCGGGGATGCCGGACAGGAAGGAGAATTAATCCAACGCTGGGTGTTGCAAAAAGCCGGATGTAAATGTCCGATTAAACGGTTGTGGATTTCATCGTTGACTGAAGAGGCGATTCGCGATGGATTTAACAACTTGCGTCCACAAGAAGATTTCAACAAGCTATATGAAGCCGGTTCAATGCGCGCCATCGGCGATTGGTTGCTCGGAATGAATGCTACACGGCTTTATACTCTTCGGTACGGGCAAAACAAACAAGTGCTATCCATCGGCAGGGTACAAACACCAACGCTTGCCTTAATTGTAAATCGACATTTAGAGATTGAAAATTTCAAGCCGGAGCAATATTGGGAATTAAAAACAGTTTACCGCGAAGTTACTTTTTCCGCCACAAAAGGGAAATTTACCTCAGAAGAAGAGGGACGGCAATTTCTTTCTATTGTAAAAGAATCAGATTTTGAAGTAACCGACGTATCCACCAAAAAAGGAACGGAAACAGCTCCACGATTGTTTGACCTCACTTCATTGCAAGTGGAATGTAACAAAAAATTTGCTTTCTCGGCGGAAGATACGCTAAAACATATTCAATCGTTGTACGAGAAAAAAGTAACCACTTACCCGCGTGTCGATACCACCTATTTGAGTGAAGATATGTATCCGAAAATTCCGGAAATACTGCGCGGATTAAAAAATTACGCCACACTGACGCAATCCGTTTTGGCAACAAACATCCCGAAAACGAAAAAGGTCTTTGATAACACCAAAATCACCGACCACCACGCCATTATACCAACCGGCATACAACCAACCAACCTGACTGTGGACGAACAAAAAGTGTTTGATTTGGTAACAAAACGGTTTATCGCCAATTTTCACCCTGATTGTCAAATATCCACCACCACCGTATTGGGTAAAGTGGAGAAAATCGAATTTAAAGCGTCCGGCAAACAGATTTTAGCACCGGGCTGGCGTGTCGTTTTCGCAAAAGAAAAAGAGGAAGACGAGAACGAAGCCGACAAAGAGGAGGAAAAAACACTACCCGCTTTCACCAAAGGAGAACGCGGTGCACACACGCCCGACCTCAACGAAAAATGGACACAACCTTCCAAACCATACACCGAGGCAACCTTGCTCCGTGCAATGGAAACGGCAGGTAAACAAATGGAAGACGGCGAACTACGCGACTTGCTGAAAGAAAACGGCATCGGTCGTCCCTCCACAAGGGCAAACATCATCGAAACACTCTTCAAACGCAACTATATGCGCAAAGAGCGAAAAAACATCTATCCCACAACAACCGGCATAGAATTAATTCAAACCATTCAACAAGAGCTGATTAAATCTGCCGAACTGACCGGACAATGGGAGAAAAAACTGCGCCTGATTGAACGAAACAATTACGAAAGCAGTACCTTTCTGACAGAACTCAAAACAATGGTTTCCGAAATTGTGCAAACAGTCAAAAACGACACAGGAAAACGCATTACCATTGAAGAAAAGGTAGAAGAGAAAAAAAAGGAGACAAAAACCAAAACGGCAACAAAAACCAAAGAAAAACAACCGGCACAAAAACCGGAGGATCTCCCCTGCCCTATTTGCCGGCAAGGAAAAGTACTCAAAGGCAAAACCGCTTACGGCTGCTCGGATTGGAAAAACGGGTGTAAGCTGCGGATTCCTTTTTCTGTGGAGAATTATTCATTCACAGAAAAAGAGGTTATCGAATTGTTGGAGAAAAAGGAGATTGAAATAAACGGGAACAAGAAAGTCAAGTTGAATGAAAGTGGAGAAATAGATAAATAAAAGTTACTGTACTTTCAAATCAAAATACAATGAAGAGATTGTCTAAAAAGTCCGTCATTCCGCGCTTGACGCGGAATCCCTTAAAAAACAACTCTGATTATTAATGGATTGCGGGTCAAGCCCGCAATAACGAAGCGTGTTTTTTTTGACTTTTCAGACAGCCTCTTTTTATTTTATTGCTACAACAGCCCCCCTTTTGCTTATAAAATATTACTTTTAACCTCGGGATAAGCGAGATTCCTCACTTCACTTCGTTGCGTTCGGAATGACCTGTGTTTCAACATATACGGAGCAGGAGAGAGTGGCGGCTTTGCCGCCGCTCTCTCCTGCCTTACCTCTCCCCATAAGTCAGAAAGTCATTCCGAACGCAACGAAGTAAAGTGAGGAATCTGTTTGTAATTGAAATTCAATAAAATGAGAAAAAACTTATCCCGAACTCAGGTTTTTACTCTTTCAATTTCCAAATCTCAACCCCATCAATATCCGTTGGTGTTAACCGGTATTTGTCATTTAAGAGATCTTCCAAATCGAAAGAATCCCAAGAGTTTACAATATCGCCTTGTATAATCAGCTTAGGCAGCGCTTTTTCTGCATCCTCTACATAATATTTATCAGAAAGGGATGCGTCCCTTAGAGGATATGGAAATCTTGTAGCACATATTCTGCCGGAAGATAAATATACAGAGGCTTGGTATCCTTTTACCAAAATCTTATCCATAGGGTTGGAATTTTGGTTAATTACATCTTTCAACATTTCCATTACCGGAGGAGGTACGGTATAGAGACCATAACCTACTTCCGAATAATTATCACGTATGTACTGCGTTTGGTTAAAGACGATATTCAAATTACAAAAAATAAATATGACAAGCAAACAAGCATATTTAGCCTTGAGGATGGTCTTTTCTATGCCGGCAAATATGTATGCGTATGAAATAACGAGTAATGGCGAGAAAATTACCACATAAAATCGTAATCCAATTCCTAAAGCGCAAGCGATTGCCGAGAAAACAAATGCCAATAAAATCCCTCCATTGAGAATCGTTCTATCTCGAAAAAACAAGTAAATTACAGCAATAACAGGGATTATACTCAAGAAAAAACCTCCCGATAAAATCTTTAAAGATGCTCTCAGAACAGATATATTGGATCTTGGAACATACTCAAACATATTAAACTTGAACACAAGATAAACGGCATCAGACAGCGTTCCTTTGCAATAGAAGTAAAGAAAAAACGGCAACAAGGAAAGTAGTACAAACAGTAAAATAAATGACAAGTTACGAACAAGTTCCGTATATTTCTTTTCAACAATCCATTTTATTAACAGAGCGATTCCGAAACCTGCCCATATTGCCGTTAAATTTGATTTCATCATAAATACCAGTACAAACGTAAGCGAGAGAACAGACAAACGGATAATACTAAGAGGTTTATTTTCTTTCAAATAAGCTATAAAAATATACAAAGCGGCACTTATAAACGGCAATGCCCATTCTTCGGCAAAATTTCCGCCGGAAAGTACCGGAGAAAGGGCGAGAATAGCAGTAATAACTGCAAGGAAAGCGGAAATCCTGCCGGCAAAAAAACGAGCTGTTTTATACATTATTATGCTTGACATGAACATCGAAAGTATCTCAAAAATCCATATCCCGATAAAATTTCCATCAAAAATAAGCAATGCCATAACATTGATAAAGTACAAAAAAGGCCCTTTATGGTCAACAATGTCTTTGTATATCAATTGTCCGTCTAAAATCTGTTGAGCCGAATAAATAAACACGCTTGAATCAACGCCATTGGAACTTTTTGCCAATGGAGCTAACGGGCTTTGTAAAAGAACAAATACACAAACGCTGAGAAAAACCACATAAAATAATGCCTCTATTTTTAAAAACTTCTTCATAACGATTTTTTAAATTGATTGTTAATCCTCTTGAAATCGCCCAATGCTTTTCTTCCTATTTGAAAAATGCGTTTCATATTGATGGAGTTTACACCTCCTTGTCGAGGTTTGAATGTGATAGGAAACCATTTGCAAGTTTCTTCCTTTTTGACGGCAATCACGCTGATTACTACATTGGACAGGAAAAAATCTTCGGGAATAAGTTTTAGGATAGGGATTAAACTTTCCGTTTTCATCAGCCGGAAAGGAGTATTCGCATCTTTTACCCATCTGCCAAACATAAGCCAAACAACCAAACGAAGTACGTGTGTTACAAAAATCCGTCCTATTCCGTCTTGCCGGGTATCGCGTGAGCCGATAATGAAGTTATATTTATTTCTATTTTCCCAGAATTGCCAAAACTCGTTGGGATTCGTTTGTCCATCGCTGTCTGTTTGAAAAATATAATCAGCTCCGCCTTCTATTGCTTTTTTATACAAATACAGTAACGTTGCCCCGTGACCGGAATTGGGTTTATCTAACGCCTCAAAATCAGGATAACCGGCGGTAAGGCACTGCATTATTTCAAATGTCTTGTCTTTACTTCCGTCATTGACAATCAACAACTTGGATTTTGTTCCTCCCGATTTATTCAGGGTTGTTACGATTTCATACCATTGAATAATCACATTTTCAATGTTCGCTTCTTCATTATAGGCAGGCATCACAATATACAAGACATCATTTCTCATTTCTAAAACTAATGTATTTGTTTAACGTAAATTGGATTAAAGCTACCACGATTACCGTAAAAACTTTTGAGACAAGTTCGTCTAATGCTATTTTTTCCACTAAAAAAAACAACAATCCGGAACTGATTGTCAAACCGGTAAGTCCCACTACATAAAAAGAGACGAAACGGAGCAATACCCTGTTTTTTACCTTAAAAGTAAAATGCCTGTTAAGAAAAAAACTTGTAAAAATGCCGCAGTGTACACTGATTACATTGGCAAATAAATAGGGCATTTTTATGATCAGCACCAAGAACGAATATACTAAAAAATCAAGCCCGACACAACAGCAACCGATAATGCCATACGTTATCAATTGCCTGTTAGTCAGAAATAAATTATAAAGTTTTATCATACTCGGATTTTTTTGTTTTTCAGTACAAAAAACCGAATAACCAAAGCGGAATTTTGTTCGCAAAACCATTTTCTATATTATCGGCTGCAATGTATGCGTTTGCAATACCTTTGATTTGCGAATTGCCTTTATTTTTTCCTCCGACTTCAAAAATTATTTTTTCGTCAATGGTAAAATCTCCGCTTTTCGCAGTATTTACTTTGTGTTTTGCCCGTAACTGATTGGCAAAAAAAGTCTCTCGTTCGTTGCCTGTATTTTTATTGTCAAACGATAATGAATTGATAATATTGGTATTGTCAAGATAAATTTTTTGCGGTTTCGATAGCGTCTCCAACGAAGGTGCAGGCTCGTTTATACACATTAAAATACCTGCTCTATCTAATAAATACAGATATTTTACCAAAGCATTGCGACTAATTTCTATCGAACCGCTTAACTGCGAAACATTGGGCGTAAATGGTACTAATTCGCCAATAATACCTAACATTTTTTTAATTTTTAAAATCGTGGCGTACTCAATATCTTCAATCGCCGGAATATCTTCTTTGAGTGTTTTGTTAATTGCCTGCTCTATTCTAAACGGATAGGTTGATAAACTCTCCTTATAATAAGGGTAATAGCCGTGTTCCAAATAGGCTTTAAAAGCGGGAATAATTTTTATTTTATCTATAATTTCAAATACAATATTTCTATGATTATCAATGATTTCCTGTAAAGAATAAGACTTGAGAGATACATTATATTCATATTGTAAAAACTCACGAAACGATAAGCCACGAAGTTCATAAACGATTGCACGCCTTGAAAAATCGACAGACGCTTCAAAGATTTCCAACATCGAAGAGCCTGTAAATACAATATTTAAAGAGCGATAGGAATCATAGATGTTTTTTATTTCGATGTCCCAATTTTTATATTTGTGCACCTCGTCTAAAAACAAATGCGTACCGCCAAGCAAATAAAATTGTTCCGCAAGTTCAGACAAAGTATGCGTAGAAAACCAAATATCGTCTAAACTGACATATAGAGCTTTTGATTTTTCGTCAAAATTTTGTTTTATGTGTTGCAACAAAAGTGTTGTTTTTCCCGTTCCTTTTGCACCAACAATGCCGATTAAACGATTATTCCACTCAATATTTTGATATAAATAGCGAATAAAACTGATATTTGTATCTTGCACTAATCGATCTGATTTGATAATTAGATTTTCCATTTTTATGCAAAAATTGACAATTTAAAATATCAGTAAAGGTAATGCTTTTTTTGAAAATACAAAAATAATAAAAACTGTTTCTCCATCCGGCGAAGCGTTTTTCATTATTTACACACTACCGACAACTAAGATTTCTATTCACTCTAATTGTAATAGTTTTTTATGATTGTTTGGAATTATACCTAAATTAGGCAATCCATTAGGATTGCATCTCTCGGTAGATAAATAATCTCGTACTAAATCGCAAGCCGTAGGTTTGCGTCCTAATTTATTCAAGGTTGCAAACCTACGGCTTGCAAATTAGAGGGATAAATTGGGTTTCTACCGAGAGATAATCCCTACGGGATTTTTTTAGGCACAATCGCGGATAATCATATAGTTTTTTCAATCCTCTATTCAATTCTACTATTTCATTATTAGACAATTCGCCTAATTCTCCAAGTACAAGTTCGGAGTCTATCGTTGCAATTTTTCCAACACGAATCAAAGATGGCACTTTCAAACCATTGTTTAGCACTTCCTTTTTTCATCCAAACTTTACTTTTAAATCGTTTACGCTGTAAAGTTCCGGCTCATCGTTCAAAAAGTTGTATGTATTACCAACAGAAGACAATCGTTGTAATTCTTCGGTAATAACTGCATCTTCCGTTTTTCCGATAATAAATTCCACAAAATCATTTACTTCTTGAATACGTTTCGTTGGTAATTGTCTTATCTTTCCTATGTTTTTTTTACTAATACTTCTCGTTCCATTCTATTACGATTTTTAAAATTTAAACATGGGAATTACAAAAATACGAAATTAAAGAATGTTTTCTCAAAAAAAATCAATCATTTTTTTGTTCACATTTCCACTATTTCGTGTCTAATGTCTTTTCCGTTACTCTCAATCGTCAAAACTATTTTTGTTGTATTGGGAATTTGAGTTAATCGAATTACATTCTCGTTTCCATATTCTTTATAATCGACTTTATCTTCCTCTACTCCAACATTAAAATCAAATCTATTTTGACTGACTTTAAAATATGAGTTTTTAATCTCAAATACGCCCAACCCCTTTTCTCTGTGAGCAATTAATAATTTATCACCAATTAAAAGAAAATCGTTAAATATCTGAAAATTACCTCCCCTCGCTTCCGTTGAAATGACAAAACTGCTTGTCAAATCAAGGTCTTCATATATTGTAATATGTTCATAGGGTCCTACATAACCACTGTAAGTTTTTGAAAATAGCCCCAAATATTTAGGTGTAATTCTTCCTTTGGAAATACTTTCATAAGCACCATTAGATTTCAACTCTTTGAAATGCGAAAGAGCAAGTCTTTCTGTTGAGTTTAAGTGATAAAACAATATGTATTTGGGCACTACAATGTTATCAATGGCAATCAGTAAACTATCATTAATTACTATATCATCGACTGCTTTTCCCCACATAGAAACTTCTTGTGGAATTTCGAGTTAATACCATTTTTCACTCTGAATATGATATTGGACAAGCAATTCTTTGCCCATTTCTCCGCCAACAAACAAATTTTCGTTATTTAGCAAAACACATTTGGGTTTTATGTCATAAGGAATAGACAGTTTAAATTCTTTGGCGGTTTGAATTTCGTACAAAATAATGGAATTTTGGTCGGCATCAAGAATTGCAACTCTTTCTTTTTGGTCAGTCGCAAAGATTGATTTTTCGGATATGGCAAAAGTCTTTTGTTCTTTAATTTTGCCATTTTCGTATGTGTTCAGCGAAATTGTCCCTTTATCTTTTAACAACAAAAAATAATCTTTGCCCGAACTTATTATGTCTGGTTTATAGAAAATAACACTATCAATGTCAGAAACAGCGATTTCGTGTGTTACTTCTCCGTTTTTCATTACATACATCACTTTTTCTTGGGCAAATATAAATATGATTGCCGAAAAAAATAAAGTGGCTAATAAAATGAATAATTTTGTTTTCATACATTTGTTATTTTTACGATTCGTTATTTTATTTTGCTAATCTGTCAAATTACACGGAATTTTATTTTGTTGTGTTCGCTCCTCGTCGAACGCTTTTCCAAGCTGGCGCTGGTCTGTGACCAGTGCCAACCCGAGGTTCATCAAGGCATTCCGTCTCCCGATTCGCGCAAATACTCTTCGATAATTTCAATGCCTTCTTCGCTCTCGCCCGAAATACTTACCACAAGGGGAATTTGTCCTGTTCTGTACAGCAAAGCCTTGTAAGTTTTGCCGTTTTGTTTCTTTGCAATGTCGATTACAATTTTTTCGCCACTATTAAGAACAAAGGATAAATATTGTGTTTGGGGTTCAATAGCTTGTATTCCCATTTTTTCATAAAAAAGTGCGGTATTGTTTTTGTCGTAACCTGTTTCAGGCGTGATAAATATCAAGCAGGTTTCTGTTATCTCTTGAATGTCGGATTTTTCATTTTTTTTAATTTTTGTTTCAAAATTGGTTATTTGCATTGGCAGACTTACTTCGTGGTAATTGATAATTATCCAATTGGGAATGATATTCCCAATTTCGTTAAAAAATTCAAACCTTTCAATTTTTCCAATAATCAAAGCATCAGGAAATACCCGATAAGGCGCACCTTCCCAAGTGCGTTCTGTCAGACTTTCATCTAACACTACATAACCTGCTGCATCTATTTTCACTTCGCGGTTGCTGCTCTGGTAGGCTGTTCCGTCATCAAAAAACACAACCGTTTCATTATGGTCATTATTGATGTAATAGTATTTTACTTTTTTTTTCGTTTGTTGTTTCTCAACTTTTTCTGTCTGATATTCTGCTACCCTTTCATTTACAATGAATGCCTCGGCATTGCTTTCATTGTTAAAAATCCATTCGGCAAGCCCTTTGTTTTTATCCAACCAAAGAAATTTATATTCCCACACAAATTCCTCATTTGTAGGTTTCGTACTTATCACAATAGTATCTCCGATTTGATACGAGGCTAAAATTTCACTTTCAAAATCCGATTGTTCGCCTCTGGCATAATAGATGCGGATTAGTTTATTCCCTTCTATTTTCAGTATTTCAAACGAACTGTCGCAAGCGGCAAGTTTGCCATTCTCTTTTGTCAAACTCCGCCATTCCGAAGGAAATGTTACCAAATCAAAAGGAGTTTTTTCTTTTTTACTCCCGCAACTATTTGCGATTAAGGCAAGGAGGCTTAAAATTAAAATCGTCTTTTTCATTGCTAATTTATCTTCTTGCAAATTTATCATTTTTCTTTTACTTTTCAAATTTCACTTCGGTGTCCGCACGCGCTGTCCACCGCTTTGCAGATAACTTAAAAATATACGCACCTATCAATTAAATTATTCAGTAACAGAAACCTCTTCCAACGATATACACCACTGCCGCACGATTGTATCGTGTGGCATTCCTCTCAGCAATCTATATTTTTAATTCTACCATGCGATAAAATTGCGCGGTAGCGGTGGCCAAACTGCTCGTTATCGGTTGTTTTTTTTCTTTTTTGTTTGTTTATTGCTGTCTTCGTTGCCTCCGCTATCTTTGAATGTAAAGTTTATAGGTAGTGTAAATCTTGCCCTAACTACTTTTCCATCTTGCATACCGGGTTCCCAATTAGGCATTGATTCTACAACACGTACAGCTTCTTTGTCTAAATATTCATCAACTCCTCTTAGCACTTCAACATTCGTTATTCGTCCATCTATATCAACAATAAATTGCACATAAACAACTCCTTTTATTCCTGCTGTTAGTGATTCTGTCGGATATTTCACATTTTTAGAGAGAAATGCGAACAATTCTTTTCCGCCTCCAATATATGAAGGTGGCACTTCGGTTCCTTCCTTACTAATAATACCGACTTCAACTAAATAAGGAAATGTAGTATTGTCTTTTAACACAATATCAGAGATAAAAATTGGTTTCCCAAATACTATGCTTTCGAGCATAGCGCGTTGTTCTGATGTAAATTCATTCGAGGGAGAAGATGCAATCAAAGTGTTTCCCTTACTGTCATTATATTTTAACTTAAATGATATAACATCATTATTTTCCGCTTGCACACTTATCGCTGTAACTAAATCGTCTTTTGCAATACGTTTCCCTTTATGTTTTGATTTAACTCCGTCTTTATTTGTGTACTCAATAAACAACAGAGGGTCAATTTCTACAAGATTACAAGAGGCTCCGATTTCAAGAGCATAAGGAAACATGAAATTTTTCCCTGAATTTATATCTTGTAATCTAATTCCTGAAACATATTGCGATTTTCCGCTATCTATTTGTTTGATAACTTTAATCTGTTTTTCTGAAAAATTACCATCATTTGCAACTTCAACTAAAATATTTCCCATATTATCAGTGTAATATAATATAAATCCTAACACTTTATATTTTGAATCATCAACCTTAATTTTTGCAGAAGATATTTTATTCAAATCTGACTGATTGATAAATTGGTCATTACATTTTAAAGGAAATCCCTTCTCATCTATGTAGATGATATACAATTTGGGGATAATTTGCTCTTGTTTTTCTTGTCCGTAAAACACGCTTGCACAAAGCAAACCCAATAGTAAAATCGTTAACTTTCTCATCTTATTTTTTTATTTTATTTAATTTTTGTATCTCGTTGTCCGCACGCGAAAAGGTGTCCGCAACCCGAAAAACCGTTTTTGTCCCACCGCTGCCGCACGATTGTATCGTGTGACATTCCTCATCAGCAATCTATATTTTTAATTCTACCACGCGATAAAATCGCGCGGTAGCGGTGTTTTTTTGTCGTGCTATGGTTTTCTATCATCTATTTTTGGCTTGTCTAAGTTTGTTTTCGAGAAATTTTGTTGCCCACTCTTGTTCCGCATCGTTTGCTCCTTCAAAAAAGTATTGCGTTCCTGAGCCTGCAATAATTGCTGGCATTGTCAAACCTGCTTCGAAAGAGCGTTGTAACCGCCACATTAGTTTCGGATTTGAGAAAACAGAAAACGGACTTGCTTTCATATGTGTCATTTTTATTGACTGAATATCCTTAAAATTATATTCATATTTTTTGGAATTGAATAGTCTTGACTTGCTAAGTGTCAAACTTGACTTACCGACTTTTATCGTTTGAGTTTCATTAATGCCGTTGATTATTCCTGTCAGCATAAATAACCCAACTAACCAAAATGGAATTGAAAACATTGCAAAGAAAATACTACCTTGCGACGCACCCCAAGTCCAAAACGAAATAAAACCAAACCAAAATATACAAAAGAAAAACACCGGAATATCTGAAAACGATACCCCCTTTTTAGGCACAAAGATTTGAAAATTGTCTCCATACTCTTTTGTCAATTCAATCTTACTACCTTTTGGCGGCTCGGAAAGTGTCTTGTCCTCTACTGTAGAAACAAGTAAACTCGCTTTATGAATTGCTCCACAATGTCCACATTTTGCAAGGTCAGTAACAACATTAATGTTTGTACTGTCAATAGTTCTTTTACAAGTTGTGCAAATTAATTCCATACTTCAATTCTTGTTTTTTTGTTTTCGCCTACTTTAATCAGGCTTCGGCTTTCCCGCTGCGCTGTCTGCAAATGGCGGAAAACTTAAAAATATGCGCCACCTATCAACTAAATCATTCAACAATAAAACTTTATCCAACAGTATTTCAACCACCTCTACCTGCTCATTATCTCATTCGTCTTTCTTCCCCCCAAACATAAAATTAAGCCCGAAAGAAAAACTCGTCATTTTAGCATTTGTCGGTATCAGCATTCCGCCTCCTTTGGCATACCTCAACGGGATATTATCGGCACAGACAAATAGATTGACCGGTCCGAGATTTGTATTCAGACCAAAACCAATAGTGCTCCATTTGCCGTTTAACAGCGAGTAGTTTGTAGAAACGGCAAGTTGGCTGAATGGGCGGTAATTAGCCGAAACGATAAAATCCTGAAACCATTCCTTTTTCGCAATGTATGTTTTGGAGAGTAATCCGAAGCCTAATTTATCTTCCAAAATACTGTATTCCCCGCCGGCATAAATTTTCGCTGTAAGCATGGTGGAATAAGCCGCCGGGTCTTTTTCAACCACATACATACTTTCCAACATTTCGCGGTATTCTTTCCAATAGTCAATCGTATCGTTGTTTATATCATACACGATACCGGTAAATTCAAAATCGTTCTTTTTGTTTGCTTTGTTGACGTTTTTGTTCCAGTGGATAAACCCGATGTCAACCACGCTGGCGGAAAGTTGCAGGTTTTCGAGCAATTTATATGTTGCTCCCAAATCGCCTGCGAACCCAATTCCGCGGAAGATAGAATTGTCATTACCGTTGGAACTCATACCGTCGAAGATGTAATCATCCTTTGTCTTAAATTCCAATCCGGGCGCTGTGCCGTATAGCGAACTCTCGCCTTGCAGCAACCAACGTTCTTTGCTGACTTTGAGCGACATATCGCCGCAATACCCATCAACGTTTGCGTGTCCCAAAAGGATTTTCGCTTTTGCCCCGAAATTCCATTTCTCGTCATAATCATACGAAGAACCAAGCGCGATTTGCGTATAAGCGGTGGTCGAAAACGACAATCCTCGCAGATTGAACTCCGTTTCGCCCTCTTCATCTTCCACGCCTTTGAAAAAGAGCGTAGGAATGGACTTTGGCAACATAAACTGACCTTCTGCTTTGGTCGAAATGTCGAATGTGTAGTAAGACTTATTGTGCCGCAATCCAAAAGAAAGCAACGTTGCACTGACTTCCGAATAAAAACGCGTATTTTTCCGAAGGCTATTTAAAAAATGATCCACGCCTCCCTCCACTGCGGGGTGTAGGAAAGTTACCGTTTGTTTTCTGCCGTCAACCACCCGACCATAAAAAACGTCAGAAAATGTCAACGAATTATTTCCACCGGAAATATTGAACGAAGACAACCCGGGAAAACCGACATAAATGTTGTGTTCCGGTTGAAATGCGGGGTTGAAATTGTGTTGCAGTGGATTATCTTTCATAAAATACATCACGGTAGCTTGTTGCCCCAAGATGTTTTGCCCCATCCCGATAACTACACAGAGGGTTAATATAATTGCTGCTTTTTTCATTTTCTTGTTGTATTATTTTTTATTTTTATATTTTGTCTGAACCATGATTTTCACAAGATTCATAAGATTAGCAGGATTATAAAATCAAAAATCCTGTGAATCTTGTAAATCTTGTGAAAATCGTGGTTCAAGACTATCACTTAAACTTTATCCCTCCCTTAAGGTAAATACTCATTTTTGCCTGCAAAAAGTTGTCGGTAGTTACTTTTACCGAATTTGCGCTGCTGTTTACGTCCACCTTATAACTCACTACGAGGTGTTTGCATTGCTTGATTTCGTTGGTCATCGTATTGTCCAATTCGATTTTCAGGCTTGCTTTTGTCGTCTTGTTCACTACGTTGTTTGCCGGATTTACGGACGCGGCAGTCACGTTTACTTTTTTCAAATTTTCCTTCAACTTCGGATTATTGATAACAACCGGGTTGTTAAGCGAATCAAGGAACGAAAAATTTACATCTACGTTCAACGGCAATCCGTTTTCCAACTCAAAGTAGATATTGGCTTTTTCCAAGCTGAAATCATTTTCGATTAAATCGCCTAAATTGATATCTACCACCGTGTCTGTCAACTGAATAAAGGAACCGTTTTTAAACCACGCAGGAAGCTCCACACCAAAGTTTACATCAATAAAAGCGCCTTCCGCAAAAACCGCCGCATCTAATTCCGTGCTTTTGTTTGGCGAGCCGATTTCAAACCCGTAATTAAAATTCAACGAATCGGGAAATGTTGCCAATACTTTGTCTAAATTCACCGTGGATACGTCCAAGTTGGCGGCTGCCAAGCCATTTTTAAATTCTATTGAGTAGGAAGGCGATTTCTTTCCGTTGACGGTGAATTCAGCAGTTACATCGCTCTTTCCGCCGACAGTCTGAATGGAACTAATTGAGAACGTAGCAGGCAGCACTAAGTTTGTCGTTGCCGCAAGTCGTAGTTTCGGATTTTGAAAGAGCAGGTTAATGTCCTCTTTTTTCAAGCCGTCGAAGATGTCAATAACCACCTTTTCGCTTTCGTCGGGATATTTGAAATAACCCCACGCTTTTTGGAAAGCAAGGTTTTGAGTTGCCGGTTCGACTGTAAATTTAATTTGGGAACTCTCGTTGAGCGATATATGCGTTCCGTTTGGTACGGAAACTTCAAACGTAAAATATAAATCCCCTTTGGTAAAATCAATCAAGTAACCGTTCAGCGAGATGTTGTTTTCTCCGACTTTGAGGTCAATGGGTTGAGCCGTGCGATTGCCTTTGCGAATTTGATTCGGGAAAATCAACTGTATTTTAACGTCTGAATCCCGGCTCAATAAATTTTGCTCAATCGTTATTTTCAACGTTCCGACGTTTAACAAAACACTGTCAATGCGTTTGTCGGTATCGTCCTCCTCGCCGAAATCAACTTTTTCTTTGAAGTCCATAAAATACGCTGTTGCCAACAGATTCAACGTGTCATTTTCGACACCTTCAAATGTTCGCTCGAACGATTCGAACTTGAACTTTATCGGCTCAAGCTCAATTTGTATTGTATCGTCGTACAAGAAGTAGAGCAGTTTGTCGTCCGGATACTCGTGTAACAAGTCGGTATCGACATTTAGATTTGCCAACAGGTCGGCAATGGTGATTCTAGAAGAACCGATCGGAGCAGGCAATGCAACATTTATTTGCATATCAGACGAAAATTCATTCAGATTATAGCTGTCGTCTATACAAGAAATCATTCCCGTTGATAGCAATAACGTAATAAATAGATAGTTGTATACTTTTTTCATTGGACATATTTTATTAATAATTCACAAAGTTAATCTTAATATCGTAAATTAATGTCATTTTTTAATTGTATTTTTGCGCGAAATTCGAGAAGAAGCTTTGGAAGCTGTTTGAATTATTTATTAATTAGACAAACTACGCGAGTTAAATGTCCCGTTAGGGACAAAAACTCTCGATTTCTACTCTTGATAATTAATTCAAACAACCTCTAAAATTCCTTTTTAAATAAACAAAACACAATGAGTGGCAATAAGATCGAAAAGAACAAACAGCACATATTAGACTGCCGGTATATGCGAATGGCTAAAATATGGGCGGAAAATTCTTATTGTGTTCGCCGGCAAGTAGGAGCGTTGATAGTTAAAGACAAGATGATTATTTCCGATGGATACAACGGAACGCCGGCGGGATTTGAAAACATTTGCGAAGACGAAAACAACAAAACAAAGCCATACGTGCTGCACGCCGAAGCAAACGCCATTACCAAAGTTGCCCGCTCTTATAACAGCAGCGAAGGGGCGACGCTTTACGTGACGGCATCGCCGTGTATCGAATGTTCCAAACTGATTATTCAGTCGGGCATCCGCAGGGTGGTTTATTCCGAACATTATCATCAGATAGACGGTGTAGAATTGCTTAAAAAAGCGGGAATAGAAACAGTCTATATTCCCATCGAAGAATTAAATCCATAACCCATTTTTAAAATCTGAAATTTGAAATCTTGAAATTTGAAATTAAAGTACAAATGAAAAAAGTTTTTATCTCATTATCCATCGCATTGGCGGTTATGATTGGTTTTATAATCGGCAATATCATTACGGAAAGAGCGTTAACAAACAGATTTGACCGGTCGCAAGTCTCTCCCGGCGGGAAAATCGACGCGATTCTGAATATTATTAACAAACAATATGTTGACTCTGTAAATGCTTCCGAATTGATTGAAGGAGTTATTCCGAAAATCTTGTCCGGCTTGGATCCTCATTCCGTTTACATTTCTGCAAGTGATTTGCAATCGGTCAATGAAGAGTTGGAAGGCAGTTTCAGCGGAATCGGCGTACAGTTCAACATTCAATACGACACGGTAATGATTACCGGCGTAATCAGCGGCGGACCGTCCGAGAAATTGGGAATCTTGCCGGGCGACCGTATCATAACTGTCAACGATACGCTTTTCACAGGCAAGGATATAACCAATGAAAGGGTAATGAAGAAACTTCGCGGACCGAAAGGGACTGTTGTAAACATAGGAATTCAGCGCGCCGGCGAAAAGGAATTATTACAGTTTTCCATTGTGCGCGGAGATATTCCGGTGTCGAGTGTTGATATTGCCTATATGATTACCGATAAAATCGGATACGTCAAAGTCAGTAAATTCGGTAGCAATACATACTATGAATTTGTATCGGCATTGAATAACCTTAAAAAAGAGGGAGCCTCTAAGTTTATCATCGACCTGCGCGGAAATTCCGGCGGATACCTCGATGCCGCCATCAATATGATCAATGAATTTCTTGAGAAAGGGGCATTAATCGTTTACACGGAAGGAAAAGCGGAGTCACGGCGAAATTTCCTTGCAGACGGTTTGGGACGTTTTCAGGAAAATCCAATGGTTATTTTGATTGACGAATGGTCTGCCTCGGCAAGCGAGATTTTTGCCGGCGCGATTCAGGACAATGACCGGGGCTTGATCATTGGTCGACGCTCATTCGGAAAAGGGTTGGTACAACAGCAAATCCCGTTGCGCGACGGTTCCGCCATTCGTCTGACTATTTCGCGTTACTACACTCCAGCCGGAAGGTCGATCCAAAAACCGTATAAAGACGAAGACGCTTATGAAAACGACATAATGAACCGCTATTTGCACGGCGAGTTTGACACGAAAGACAGCATTCACGTGGATAAAGCCGACACAATAGAATACCGCACCCTTAGAGAGGGCAGAATTGTGTATGGCGGCGGCGGAATTATGCCCGATATTTTTGTACCGCGCGATACCGTAGGTATGACCTCCTACTTCAATAAGGCAAGCAACAGCGGATTACTCTATGAATATGCATTGCAGTATGCCGACCAAAACCGCGCCAGACTAAAAGCATTCCCCGATTATAAAGCATTGGAAAGCTACCTGAGTGCGCAGAATTTAAGTGAATCATTTGCCACTTTTGCCGCCGGAAGAGGAATCCGCCGCAATCCGTATCTGATTTCCAAGTCAAATGCGTTAATTGAGAACAAACTCAATGCGTACATTGCGCGACATATTTTCGGAGATGAGGGCTTTTTCCCGATTCTTCACAGAAAAGATAGTGCGGTGAAACGGGCGGTGGAGGAGCTTAGTCTTGAACCAAGATTTTTACAAAATTAAAGGATTAGCAGGATTATTATCTTATGAAATTTTTGGTTCAAGAATAGGGTAACCGCATCAAAATTTCATAGATAATGTGAATTAAATGTGCTGTTAGGCACAAAAAAGAGGAGAGAACGCAATGTTTCTACCAACATATTGTTCCTAATAACCTGAGTTTTAGATAAGAATTTTCTTATTCTATTGATTTTCAACAAAGAAAAGATTCCTCCCTTCACTACGTTGCGGTCGGAATGACTTCTTGACTTGTCAAAGTAGGGTATTGGAGTGAAAAGCAGCGGCTTTGCCGCTGCTTTTCACTCCCTCGCACACCAGAAATACCGGTCATTCCGACCGCAACGCAGTGAAGGGAGGAATCTCGCTTATCCAAAACTCAGGTTAATAGGAACAGTGAATGCAAATTTCAATAATAAATAATCAAAAATGGCAATATTTTGATGCGGTTGCCCTGGTTCAAGAATCAAACGCTTGTTCTCTTCAGATTTTATTACTATCTTTGAACTGCTCTCTCAAAGAGCTTTAACGGATTTTACCTTTGCTCAATTGTAGATAATTTTATTAACCATTTAATATTACATGTATGAAAAAAATATTCTTGAAACTTAGTTTGCTTGCAGCAATATGCTTGGCAAGCGCGGTGTTCATTTCGTGTAAAAACGATGAATCGGAACAGGGAGGAGAGGACACAAACACTCCGGGAAGTGGAAGTGTAGTAATTAACGGCGTAACATGGGCTACGCGCAATGTGGACAAATTTGGAACTTTTGCCGAACATCCCGAAAGTTCCGGAATGTTGTACCAATGGAATCGCTCTAAGGCGTGGACTGATACTGTTACCTTTATCGGTGAAGGGGAGAAATGGGATAGCACAACTCCCGGAGGTTATAAGTGGGAAGAGGAAAACGACCCAAGCCCCGAAGGTTGGCGACTTCCTACTGTTGAAGAAATAAAACGTTTGTTAGATATAAAAAAAGTAACAGGTGAATGGATTATTCGGAATGGAGTGAACGGATATAGATTTACCGATAAATCCACCAATGCCTCTATTTTTCTTCCGGCAGCAGGTTATCGCGACGGCGGTGATGGAAGACTCAGAGGTGCAGGCAGTAGCGGTATGTATTGGAGTGCGGAGTCAACATCAAGCAATGTAGAAATAGAAGAGGCATATTATATAGAATCAGGTGGCAACGGTGCAATTCTGGGCGACTATCACAAGCGCAATCGAGGTTTTTCGCTTCGCTGTGTGCGCAAATAGCAGATTTTTCCAAAATAATTTGCATTCCTCAAAAACATTCCGTACATTTGCACTAACATAAAAAGGGAGGGTTCCCAAAGAGAGTTCCGGCTTCGGTCGGAATTCTTTTTATTTTTTTTAGTCAAAATCAAAAAAGTATATAAACACTGTAAAAAACCAATATTATGGCTATATCTTATGTAACTGAAGACGGTTATAACAAAATGACCGAAGAGTTGAGACAACTGGAGGCAGTCGAACGTCCGGCAATCTCCAAGCAAATTGCAGAGGCGAGGGATAAGGGCGACTTGTCCGAAAACGCGGAATACGATGCCGCCAAAGAGGCGCAAGGATTGTTGGAAATGAAAATTTCGCTATTGAAAGAGAAAATTGCCAATGCGCGATTAATTGATGAGTCTAAATTGAATACGGACATAGTACAAATTTTAAATAAAGTAGAGATAAAAAACACGAAAACCGGGCAACGTATGACCTATATGCTCGTTTCCGAACAGGAGGCAAGCTTGAAGGAGGGAAAATTGGCTGTCAACACGCCGATTGCAAAAGCATTGCTTGGTAAAAAAGTAGGCGATGTAGTCGAAGTTACTGTTCCCGCGGGAAAAATACCTTTTGAAATTTTGAATATTTCCATCTGATTGTTTCAGATTTCAAATTTCAGATTTTGGGGTTCAATTCTTTATTCTTCATTCTAAATTCTTCATTTATTTATGACTATATTTTCAAGAATAATCAGCGGTGAAATTCCTTGCTACAAGATAGCTGAGGACGAGCGTTATTTTGCCTTTTTGGACATTAACCCAATCAAAAAAGGACACACCTTAATTATTCCCAAAGTGGAAACCGACTATATTTTTGAGTTGGACGACCAAACCCTTGCCGGATTGATGCTGTTTGCCAAAAAAGTAGGCTTGGCAATTGAAAAAGCCATTCCTTGCAAACGCATCGGCATTGCCGTAATGGGGATGGAGGTGCCGCACGCGCACATCCATTTGGTGCCATTGGAGAATGAGGGCGACCTGAATTTCAAAAATCCCAAATTAAAATTCACTCCTGAAGAGATGAACCGGATTGCCGAAGATATTCGTACATCCCTACTTGTTCAAAAAAATGTCTGAACTGTGATGTTAAGACTAAATACAACAGAAATGAGAAAGATAGTGATTTTATTATTCGTAATGCTCTATGCTGGCATAATCTATGGTCAAAAAAATGACAAAATAGTAGTTGTTTTACCAAAAACTGCTCAAAGTACGATTTCGGATGGCGACAAATTATTCATTTCGACAAATATAAAAAACGCATTTGCCCAAATACCCGGATATAAGGCATTTAATGGTCAAAGTCAGGCGGTGACAGATGCAGAAATGGAGTTTCAACAGAGCGGAAAAATATCCGGAGAACAAATTGAAAAAATCGGAAAGCAAACAGCAGCAGCTTATATTTGCCTCCTTACACTTTCATTGGAAAACAACAAACTTATTGTCAATAGCGAATTTATAGATGTAGCCTCCGGGAAAAAAAACTCAGATGCCCTTCTGTTTTCCAAAGGAGATAAAAATAGTGTGATGAAACAATGTCAATCATTCGCTCGCAATTTATTGAGGGATGTTCAGACGGGAGAAACCCTAAGCAAGAGTAATGACAATCAAAAAAGCAATAATACATTCGATAATCAACCGGTTCCTGATAATAGTAGAACCGTTTCTAACTCTACGGCATCGGGCGTAGAAATCAACGGAGTGCGTTGGGCTACTTGCAATGTTGCGTCTCCCGGAAAATTTACAGCCAAACCCGAAGATGCAGGAATGTTTTACCAGTGGAACCGATCAAAAAGCTGGGATGCTACCGGTAGTGTAACCGGATGGAACAGCACTGTGCCTACGGGTAACACATGGTCGGCAACAAACCGTGTTTGCCCTTCCGGTTATCGTGTTCCTACTGATGCAGAAATAAAAAGTTTAACAGCCGGCGGCGGTAAATGGACAACCCAGAATGGGGTTAAAGGTCGCGTATTCGGCAGTGGAAATAACACTATTTTTCTACCTGCGGCAGGTTATCGCTATTATAAAACCGGCACGCTCAACGATGCTGGCGTGGGCGGGTACTATTGGAGTACTACGCAGGATGTCGGCGAATACGCCTATCACCTTTACTTCGGAAGCGGCAGTTCGTACAGGGGCAACGACTATCGTAGCTACGGATTTCCTGTTCGTTGTGTGGTTGAATAAGGCTATGTTTTAGAACTTTATAAGGCAAAATTAAATCCGACCCCCAATGTAAACGGCAATAACTCATTATGGAGTTCCATGTTCCTATCATTTCTTACGGCATCATAATTGTCATTGAACTTTTTTGAGCGGAATGGAATAAATAATCCGCCACTCAATTTATGCCCTTTTTGCCCTAATTTAATATCCATATTTACTCCTGCCGTTACTCCGTAAGAGGTCATATTGTATTTCTTGGAATATGAATCAGCACCCACAAAAACAGCATTATAACCGTACATAACGATTAGATTAGGCGACACTTTTTTATCGGGAAGGATTTTGTAAGTACCACCCACATTCCAACCCAGCGACAACAAATTATAACCTGCACCACCAAACAAACCGATATATTTTACCGGTAAAACTTCAAGTTTTGCACCCAGCAGACCGCCATAATCAAGTCCGGTTCCTCCTCCCAAATATGCTTTGGGGTTATCTTGTTGGGCATACAGCGTGTTTCCAACAAAACATAACAATAACAGACTTAGAAAAATTGTTTTTCTTTTCATACGATAATAATTTTAATGTTCATTTTTATTCCTTGTATTATTTAAGTAACCTATTTTTACTTTTCAAGCTAAAAATCCGCAACAGCCTGTGGAGATAAAAAAATTTCTTCTTCGCTATTACCGAAAATTCAACGTCAGTCCCACTCCGCAAGTAGGCACAAGCGACATATTTTGTTCTATGGGCACAGATGCCAACTTAAATTCTGGTTGTAAAGACAAATGTGTGTCTTTACCTAAATTCCATGACAAGTAGCCATTTGCAAGGTTTTTCTTGTGTGCTCCGATAGGTGCATCAATTTGAGCTGTTATCCGAGAACTAAGGACAAGCACAGCACCCACTGTATTCGTGTTTATGTTTTCAACACTTGCTCCTACCACCATAAAAATAGAACCTGCAATATTGAGTGTCATAAAACCAATACCTGTACTCACATCGCCATTATAAAATTGTCCAACCCCCGGTACTAAAAAAGAAAGAAACCAAGCTAAACCCGGAGATTTTTTCGGAGATAAAATTGTCGGATGTTGTTGATTCATGTAGGACATATCTTGGTTAAACAAGTCCTTGCTGCCATTCTCGTATGTTATCATAAATACATCCCTTTTTTCAATAGTATAAATTGGTCCCTCTTGATTATTATTTTTTTTGTATTTTATCTCTATGGGTGTTACTTCCAATACTTTAGCACTGATTTCTTCGCCGCTTAACAGTGTGATGGTGTCTTGTGCATACAACAGATTGCTTTTACAGATAATCATAAAAATGATAAAAATAAATTTACGCATACTTGTTGTTTTATGTTTGCTCCTTAAACAGACAGTGATTGATGAATTAACTTTAAAATATAAAAATACACACGGTAGACTGTCCGATTACTCAAAGGTTGAAAAATTTTCCACTCCCCTTTTTTGGCGCAGACCAGCACTCAAAAAAATCTTGAACCAAGATTTCAGTAAGATTTATAAGATTAGCAAGATTGTTCTTTATCTTGTAAATCTTTTAATCTTGTAAAAATCTTGGTTCAAGACAAAGTGTTTTAAAATGCAAATCCGAATGTTGCACCATACATAAAGATTGGCAACCCTTCTTCTACTTTTACCATCCTTGATGGTTGTTCCGAATCTATCATGTCGTACGATTTCATTGACCAACCAACACCGAAATAGGTACTGATAATCAATTCACTCCACGTTTCCCACTGATACCCGACAATAAATGCCATATCGGTTGATTTGAGCGATCGTTTGTGTGAGTATTCTCTGTTCGCGGCAGAACCATAGCCCCAATCGGTAGCGGTTGTCGTGAAGTTGTAAGTACGGTAACGGTATGTCGGAGCAACGTAAAAACCCTCAAAACTATCCATTTGTTTCGGATATATTTTGGCGGCGCCACTGAGAAAGAGACCGGGACTGTATTGGTGTTTTAAGTCGCCATCTCTTCCAAAAAATTCATCCATACCCATACTGTTCCTAAACGATTCGTTCACCAACAAGAAGGCAAAATCATAATACAAGGTAGGTCCCGCCCCAACTTCAAAGCTAAGATAGTCGTTAATTCTCCGCTCGTATGTAAAAGCAAGCGCCCCGCGAGTCAGCAACGTATAGTTCCATTGCACATTATTATTTACGGAACTTTTTTGATCTCTTTTCGGATCAATTGTTTTTGTTGCGTTAAATGAGTCGTAAACGGTTACTGTTTGCGCAGATAATTGCGATAACAGTACGGTGAAAAGGATTGACAGTGCGAAAATTTTTCTCATATATAAAAAGTTTAAAAAGTTTGCCAAAGATAAAGAAATAATCTACCTTCGCAAACATTAATTATTAAAAATTTTAAGCTATTTATGAGAACAAAAAACGTATTACTTTTTTTATTTTGCTGCCTGTTTAGCGCAGGGAGCGCGTGGGCTCAGACGAATGTTGATCTTACTTTCAGCCAACCGATAAAAGCGTCTAAAAAAGCCAAAATTTTAAATTCGGGACAAGTTGATGACAGAATTTATGCTATTCAATTTGACAAAAACGAGTACTCGATGTTGATTTATGATTCCAACTTGAAATTTCTGAAAGAAACTCCTTTTAAGAAAAGGAATTGCAAAGAAGGAGAGGATTGCATAGATAAACATTTCGGTTACAAAACCACTCTGTTTTTCAAAGACAGGATCTTGGTGTTGTTTGAAACGTTTGAAACATCTACCAAAAACCGTTTGCTTCTTTGTCAAGCGTTTAATTTGAATGGTGAATTTGTAGGAAAATTGACTTTGTTGGATAACATTCCAGCAGCAAAAAAGTCAAATTCCGGTTCATTTAGTGTAAGATACAGCAAGGACAGAACCAAATTTGTGGTTATTCAATCAACCCCTTACGATAAAAAAGCGGACGAAGAATTTGGATTTAAAGTGTATGACGGCAATTTACAAAATATCTCAAATTCCAAAATATCCCTGCCGTACAAGGATAAAAATACATGGGTAGTCAGTTCTCACTTATCCAACAAGGGTGATGTTTATATGTTGGTTGGCGTAAGGTTGGAAAAAGACAGCAAACAAAAAGGTGAAGACAGCAAGTTCTACTCTCTTCTTTCTCTTCGCAGCTCAACCGACAATTCGCTTTCGGAATATAAAGTGCAATTGTCTTCTAAAAACATTGTAGATATTGCCATTCAAATTGATAATGAAAATGAACACATTTCTTGCGCCGGATTTTATTCGGATATTAAACCCGGAAGTAGAGGCAGAACCAACGATATTGATGGTGTTTTCTATCTGAATGTTGATGTAAATACACAAAAGATTTTGTCTGAAAATTACAAGCCGTTTGACAAAGAGATGGTTGCTCAATTGTTGGGTAAAAGAGAAGGAGCTAAAGTGAAAGAAACACAAGGAATTTCGACCTCTTTCAGGATAGATGATTTTATAAAACTTCCCGATGGTTCGTCTTATGTGATGGCTGAAAGTTTCCGAATAGTAGAGAAACGAGTTTGTAATAGTAAAGGCGTTTGTACAACAACTTATACTTATCACTACAACAATATTTTTGCCATTGGCATTTCCAAAGAAGGTGAGGTAAAAACGTTGATTGATGTTCCGAAACGTCAAATATCATCGAACAATACCGACTATTTTTCATATTTGACTATGCAGAAAGATGATAAGGTATTTTTATTGTTCAATGACAACGTAAAAAATTTGCAGAAAGGTGCAGCTACAATACGGGAAACAAAAACAATGACCGGAGTGAGAGGCGGAGCCACTTTGATGTTGGTTGAACTGCTACCTGATGGAAGATATACTAAAAGAGAAATTTTAAGTCCTAAGAGTAAGACAACGTTAAAAGTACGCAATGGATTCAGATTGAACGAAGGTCGTTACGTCGTTCCTGCAACTTTGACGGGGAATATGTTCGGATTTGCCCGGGTTGATTTGAAGTAAAAAAATACTGGAATAAAAAAAATCCCAACTAAAACATTCAAGGATTTAGTTGGGACTTTTTTTTTGTAGGGAAATTCAGTAAATGTGGAAAATTTTGAAATAACGGATCAGTTCGCAGAAGATTCTTCCCTCCGGTCGGAATGACTTTCACATGATGCGGATACGGGAGAGTGGCATTCCTAGTGAAGCGTAGCGAAACGAGAAATCTCCTGCAAATACTTATTATATCATAATTACCCCGATTTTACCACTTTTATGGGTAAAATCGGGGTAATTATCAGAAAATGACGGTCTGCTACTAGCTCACTATATCAATATGTTACTTATTTTCTAAATGTCCCTTTGTAATTATTGCAACCTGTTTTCAGAATGCAAATCCGACCGTCATTCCAATCAAAAGAAGCGGTAATCCCTCATTTACCGTCTCAAGTACGGTTTCATTAGGCAAGAACGGGCCATCATAGTATGTTATGTTATCGTATGTTTTCATTGCCCAACCAACACCAAAATAGGTACTAAATACAACTTCTTTCAAACTTTCCCATTGAAACCCGACAATAAATGCCAAATCGGTTGATTTAAGAGAACGTTTGTAAGTTTGTTCTTTGGAATTATAATAAAGATGGTCATCCCAACCCGCACGCGTTGTTGTGTAATTATATGTGCGGTAACGGTATGTCGGAGAAATGAAAAAACCATTAAAGCTATCCATTTTCTTAGGATAAAATTTGGGGGCGGCGCTCAGAAACAAACCGGGACCATACTCGTTTTTATCTCCCCATACATCTAAACTATTCTGGAAGGACTCGTTAAAAATAAAATAGCTGAAATCATAATAATAGGTAGGTCCGGCTCCTACTTCGAAGCTAAAATAGTCGTTGATTTTTCGTTCGTAAGTAAGTGCAAATACCCCACGGTTCAACAATGAAAAGTTCCATTTTATATTGTTGTAGTTAGAATTTTCCCGAACATCTTTTTGCGGATCAACCGTTCGGGTTGCGTTAAATGCGTCATAGACAATTACTGTCTGCGCTGTCGAATATAATGACAAAACAGTAAGAAATAATGATAACGTGAAAATCGTCCTCATATCTAAAAAGTTTTAAAAATTCATCAAAGATAATAAAATAATAAACAAACTTTGAAAAAAGAGAAAATTTTGTATCTTTACTACCTATTTTTAAAAATCATTTATGTATCCGGAAGATATAGAGGAAAATATAGACAATCAGGAGTTCGCCGATTCGGAAGAAATGGCAAATGATGATGCGCCGCAAGGACATTCGTCTTACAAAATACCGACCAAAGACAGTGAAGATACCAAGTATCACCTTTCGGGAATGTACCAAAGTTGGTTTTTGGACTATGCGTCTTATGTGATTTTGGAACGTGCGGTGCCGCATTTGGACGATGGGTTGAAACCTGTTCAGCGGCGTATTCTCCACTCTATGAAACGATTGGATGACGGTCGATACAACAAGGTTGCCAATATCGTGGGACATACGATGCAGTTTCACCCGCACGGCGATGCGTCTATCGGCGATGCGTTGGTGCAATTGGGACAAAAAGAGTTACTGATTGACTGTCAGGGAAACTGGGGAAATATTCTTACCGGCGATAGTGCGGCTGCCCCTCGTTACATTGAGGCGCGATTGTCAAAATTTGCCTTGGATGTCGTTTTTAACCCGAAAACCACCGAGTGGAAATCTTCTTACGACGGACGTAATAAAGAACCGGTCACATTACCGGTCAAGTTTCCATTGCTTTTGGCGCAAGGGGTGGAGGGGATTGCAGTCGGACTTGCATCCAAAGTGTTGCCTCATAATTTCAATGAGTTGTTAGATGCCTCTGTTTCGTATCTGAAAGGAGAAAGTTTTACTCTCTATCCCGATTTTCTAACGGGTGGTTCAATTGATGTCTCCCGTTACAACGACGGAGAACGGGGAGGCAATATTCGTGTACGTGCAAAAATCAACAAGCTGGATAACAAAACGCTTGTAATCACCGATCTTCCTTTCGGAAAAACCACCGGTTCGCTTATCGAATCCATTCTGAAAGCGAACGAAAAAGGAAAAATCAACATCAAAAAGGTAGATGACAATACTTCTGCCAATGTAGAGATATTGATTCATTTGGAAAGCAAAACCTCGTCGGACAAGACGATTGATGCACTCTATGCCTTTACCGATTGCGAAGTCAGTATTTCGCCCAACTGCTGTATCGTTACCGACAACAAGCCGCGTTTTACCAACGTAAGCGAAATATTGAAAATCTCTACCGACCGGACAATGTTTTTATTGAGCGAGGAACTCCGGATTCAAAAAGCGGAATTGTTGGAGCAATTACATTTTCTTTCACTCGAAAAAATATTCATCGAAGAGCGTATTTACAAGGACAAAAAATTTGAAGACAGTAAATCCATCGACGATGCCGTTCATCATATTGATGTGCGCCTAACGCCGTTCAAAGATAAATTTATACGGGAAGTTACACGCGAAGACATTGTCAAGTTGCTGGAAATCAAAATGGGGCGTATTTTGAAATTCAATTCCGATAAATCCGAAGAGCAACTTGCCTCTCTTCGTCAGCAAATCGAAGACGTTGATTATCACTTAAATCATTTGATTCCTTACACAATTGCGTGGTTTCAATCATTAAAGCATAAGTATGGAAATTTGCATCCGCGAATGACCGAAATCCGGAACTTTGAGACCATCCAAGCAGCAAAAGTAGTTGAAGCAAACGAAAAATTGTATGTCAATTGGGAAGAAGGTTTCGTCGGAACCGGATTGAAAAAGGATGAATTCGTTTGCAATTGTTCGGATATTGACGACGTTATTTTATTTTATAAAGACGGAAAATACAAGGTGGTAAAAGTTGCCGATAAACTGTATGTCGGCAAAAACCTGCTTTACGTAAATGTTTTCAAAAAGAACGACAAGCGAACGGTTTACAATGTAGCCTACCGCGACGGAAAAGCCGGATTCTCCTATATGAAACGTTTCGCCGTAACGGGAGTAACAAGAGATAAGGAATATGACATCTCGCAAGGTACGGCAGGTTCGCGCATTCTCTATTTCTCTGCCAATCCGAACGCAGAAGGCGAAGTGGTACGAGTAACTTTGAAACCAAAATTGAGGTTAAAAGTAACCTCTTTTGAAAAAGATTTCAGCGAGATTGCGATTAAAGGTCGACAATCTATGGGAAATATCCTGACGAAAAACGAAGTACTGAAAGTTACCTTGAAACAAAAAGGAACCTCAACGCTCGGAGGACGAGCCGTTTGGTTTGACCGTGATGTGTTGCGTTTGAATTATGACAACCGCGGCGAATACCTTGGCGAGTTCCAACCCGAAGACTTGTTGCTGGTTGTTACGAAAAAAGGCGACTACTACACCACATCCTTTGACGAAAGCAACCATTTTGGTGACGGAGTGATGCTGGTAGAAAAATTTGACAGGAATAAAATCTGGTCGGTCGCGCTCTTTGATGCCGATGCTGGTTTTGATTATTTGAAGCGTTTCCAATTTGAACCTTCGCAAAAGCGTGTAAATTTCCTAAGTGACAATCCGAAATCGGAATTATTATTGATGACAGATGTTGTATATCCGAGAATTAAAGTTACTTTTGGAGGAGCCGACAAGCGACGCGAACCAATGGAGATTGATGTCGAAGAGTTTATCGGCGTAAAAGGAATAAAAGCCAAAGGAAAACGCATACATACGTGGGAGAGAGAAGCGATTGAAGAGTTGGAACCGCTGCGTTTCCCCGAAGAACCCAAAGAGGTTGTGCCGGAGGATGAGATGTCAGATTCGTCAGAATTGGATGAGGATGAAACCGGGCAGATGAAGTTGTTTTAAAAGCGATTAATTTCCAAAATAATTGAGTATGAAAAAAATATTCTTTACTACATTAATTTTAATTTGCATTGCAAATAATATTTATTCACAAACAGTTTCGATTGACGAAAGTTTTGGAGAAAACGGATTTGTAACAATATCGGACGGAGGTGTCGGATTTTTAGATTTTGATGTACAAAGCAATATTATTGCTTTTGGAAATTCTTCGTTTGGCTGTCCGACAATATGGAAAACAGATGCCAATGGAGTTGTTGATAAAAATTTCGGAAAAGAGGGAGCTGTCGTATTGTGTGAATATAGGTCGAATTGGGGAAAGGAGTATGGAGTTAAAATTACTGATGAAAATAAAATTGTAATCATTTTTCTTGTACATAGTCATGGTTCGGGTGCACCTGATGACCCACAAAAAAACATAATGATGCGATTTAATGAAGACGGAAGTATCGACAAGTCTTTCGGTGTTAATGGCGAAATTATTCTCGATAACATTGTTGCTGTAAACACTGAAAATGATGATTATGTGTATTTTTCAGGTGTGGATTCTTATTATGATAATAGCGGTTTAGTTCAAAAACCGTATATTTCAAAATATAATTACAACGGAGAAATTGATACAAATTTTGGTGAAGAAGGGAAAGCGTATTTGCCAAATAACAATTCTTTTAGAATTTTTCCTCAAACTATTAAAGTATTAAGAAATGGTTCTATTGTCGTTGCCGGATACGAAAAGGGTATTCCTATAAAATTAGCTTTTTGCAAATTAACTTCGAATGGCGCTTTCGATATAAATTTTGCTAACAATGGAACAAAAATTGTGAATATTGAGAACAATAATTACAGTAAATCTTTTCATACTGTAGTTGAAGAAAATAACGGAAATCTTTTGTTTTTCGGTATGCTAATTGAAACGGGTCCGTTGTATTGTTCTTTAATGTGCAGTTTTAATTCTAACGGAACAATTAATGGTAATTTTGGCGAAAATGGATTTTTTTACTACAATAAAGACAACTCAAATACAATAGGAACAGTTTTACAGAAAGGAAATAATGTTTTAATTGGAAAAGGAAAAACAATTATTAGCATTAATAATAACGGAACTTTAGATACTCAATTTAATAACAATGGCTCATTTATTTTTGAAACATTTTCTATTGGTAATATGAAACTGCAAACTTCCAATAAAATTATTGTAGGGGGTCGTGAGGGACTTGTAAGATTAACCAGCGATGATGTTTGCGAACATACATTTACCGATTGGCAAATAACACAAGAACCAACTTGCTCAGCAACAGGCATTAAAACAGAAAAATGCACGACTTGCGGGACACTCGGCACTACTACCGAACCAACCGACAAACTCACAGATGACGAATGTAACGGAACAGTCGGAATTGCAGGGGTTGAAAACACAAATGTAAAAACTTACCCTAACCCGGTAAAAAACGAGTTGCAAATTGAAAGCGACGATTTGAAAATCAACCAAGTAAAAATTGTTGATTTGTCGGGTAAAACGATTTATCAGTTTAACGGTTTGAGAAATCAAATCAATGTTTCGGCATTGCCGAAGGGTATTTATTTTGTAAAACTTGAAACAGACAAAGGCATTATAACAAAGAAATTTATGAAGGAATAACAAAAAATTAAGAAAGAAGTAACGTATGAAAAAAATAGTAATCTTTGTGTTATTTGTACTATCAATCACTTTGGCAAATGCACAAAAAACGGAAGAACCAGTAAGAATTGAGAAGTTGAATTTGAAACTAATAGACAAAGAAACGAAAGCTTTGCGCATTAATCGGAATGAATATTTTAAATCAGACTCAAATGATGCTCGTGAAATAGTATTATCTTATCTGCAAGCGAAAAAAGATGTATATGGACTAAGTAACATGAATGATATTGTTATCGAAAGAGTTGTAAAATCGCCATCGGGAGAATATGTATATTGCCAACAATATATAAACAACATACCTGTTTTTGCCACTAATTTCATAGTTTATATAAATAATGACAAGGAGATAAAATATATATTAAATGAATTTAGAAACACTGCTAATGCCAAAAACATTAGCAACAAAGTTTCGATAGATAATAGAGATGCATTGAAAATAGCACATGAATATTTGAATTTGAAAGAAGATGTTGTTCGTGGTTCAGGTGCGGAACTTGTTTATTTTGAAAGTATAGATAAAGGTTTGGAATTAGCATGGGTAGTCTATGTTTCTGCCATGCAGTCAGATGGACATTGGCAAGTTTTTGTATCAGCAGAAAATGGGCGTATTATTCATGCGGTAAGAGCCGGAGCAGCATCAAACGGTAGTGGAAAAGTTTTTGCTCCCAATCCTCTTGTTAGTGCAGGTGTCCCATACGGTTATAATAATTGTTATTTGCATGGTAATGGTGCGAATAATCCTTGTTTGGAAAACCAATTGGGACAAGTAACCTTAAATGATTTGACTTTTGAAAACGGACTGTATAAGTTAAAAGGACCATATTGCGTAATAGAAGATATTGAACCACCAACAGCATGTAACATTCCTGAACTACCAACTCCAAACTTTCATTATGCAAGAGGGGAAGAGGAGTTTGCCGCTGTAATGTGTTATTATCATGTAGATTTAGCTGCCAGGCGATTTTTGCAGTTGGGCTACGAAATGCCCGATAGATTAAAAGGACTAAGAGTAGACCCACACGGAGAGTTTGGCAATCGCAGTGCACATTATTATACATATAATCCATATTCACAAGCAAGTAATTATCTGTCTTTTGGAAGTAGAATTTGTGATGAGTATCCTGCATTCCTTCGTCCTGCAGAAGATGCCGATGTAATTTGGCATGAATATGCTCATGCAATTCAAGCAAATTTTATACCAAACGGTATGTCGTATTCGTATGAAACTGCAGCAGTACAAGAAGGTTGTTCCGATTATTGGTCAACCTCATATAAAAGGTCTCTTTATCCGAATAATTGGGAAGTCTGTGCATTATGGTTTACAGAAGGTAGCTCATTATATTTACGAAGAACAGATTTGAATTTGGTATATCCAACAGATTATGAGAATGGTAATAATTACGCCAACAGTCAAATATGGAGTTCCGCCCTTATGAAAATTTGGGGAGATTTAGGACGAGATGTTACCGATCAGTTGTTTTTGGAAAGTCATTTAATTTGGGGATATGCTCCTACCCTAAGAGAAGCTGCCACTGCATTTATGCAAGCAGATTTCCATTTATACAATGGTAGCCATTTATGTCAAATATATTCACGTTTTCAGGAACATGGCTTAATAGACACAAATCAAATTGTAAAAACAACAAGTTTTGTTAATCAAACTGTAAGTTCAGATAAAATTGTTTTTAGTTGTAGCGACTTAAATGTTCAAAACGTAAATGTTCAAAATGGGGCTAAATTGTTTCTTGATGCGGCAGGTGATGTTACTATTCAAGGTGATTTTGAAGTAGCGTTAGGCTCGGAATTAGAAATAAAATAGCATATTTATTTTTTGCAATATTTTTTGTGTAATGAAAACTCAATAAAATGATATTACTCAAAAACACTAAATTGAATATTCTTGAATTTTTCTTCAAAAGATTCAAAGGGATTTTTATGTTCCTATTTTTTCTCTTTTTCACCACCGGAACATCGTTTGCTCAATACGACAATTTATTGGAGTTTGAACGTTTGTATCCGGACTGTGTAGATAATGAACGAAATGCCACTGTTTATGGAGGTACGTATCCCCAACCGTGGCCTAAAAAACTGGTTCTTCCCGAATTTCCGGGGGGCGGCGAAGTGCAATTCACGCGTTTTATCTACCATAATACGGAATATCCCGATGTGATGGAAACCGACAGTGTACGTTTGAAGGGAGTAGTGTATGTCGAAGTTGTCATTGACCGCTGCGGAAGGGCTACGAACCAAAAAGTCCTGCAATCGGTGCACCCGGAATACGATGCCGAGGCTCTTCGGATTCTGCAAAATTTGCCGGTATTCAAACCCGGTTCATTGGATGGCGTGCGCGTGCGCGTGGCATTGACTGTTCCCGTTTACTTTACCCGCAATACAATGCCGAGAAAGAAATATGAGGACGACTACTATTATGATGGCTATTATTAATTCGTAAACCCGAGAAGTAAACAGGAAAATATGACGCGAATTTTTTTGGTCGGCTATATGGGCTGCGGAAAGACCACTACCGGCAAACGATTGTCTAAGAAATACGGGCTTGATTTTGTTGATTTGGATCACTACATTGAAAGTCGCTATTTCAAGACTGTTTCTCAATTATTTGAAGAAAAAGGAGAAGCGGGATTCCGGGAAATTGAACAGGAGTTGCTTCGGGAAGTTGCCGATTTTGAAAACGTGATTATCTCAACCGGCGGCGGTACAGCGTGTTTTTTTGACAATATGGAATTTATGAATCAAAAGGGAGAAACCGTATACCTCAAGGCTTCTGCTGCCGATTTGACTGCTTATCTACGTACCGCAAGCAAAGACCGTCCGCTTTTAGCTCAAAAAAGCAAAGAGGAATTGTTTGATTTTATTTCCGAAATGCTACGAAAAAGAGAGCCTTTTTACGCTCAAGCGAAACATACGATTGAAGCGAGAGATACGTCGGACAAGCTATTTGATAATTTGATAAATAAATGATATTAACCTGTCTGATCTTATTTCAGCGATTAAAAAACTCATTTTTACCTATTCATTTTCAACTTGTTTAATTTTAAATAATTGAAAAAACAACGAATTATTGCACATATTTATTGCTTGTGTGCAAAAACGAACTATCTTTGTGACCGTTTTATAAATAAAAATGAATCACAATGAAGAAAAAATTACTCTCTATTGCTGCCTTTTCCGTTTTGTCGTATTCGGCTTTTGCGGGAGGACTATCCACAAACACCAACCAAAACGTTGCTTTTTTGAGAAATATGGCTCGTGATGCAACTACCGAGATTGATGCCGCCTATTCCAACCCTGCCGGAGTGGCTTTTATTGAAGACGGTTTTCACATCTCATTAAACATTCAATCGGCTTATCAAACACGTACGATTGTCTCTACATTCGAACCTTTCAAAGGATTTGGAGGAGAGGCGACAAAAACCTTTAAAGGCGAGGCGCAAGCTCCGGTTATTCCAAGTTTGCAATTTGCATACAAAGAAGATAAATGGGCGTTTTCCGGTAATTTTGCTATCATGGGTGGCGGCGGGAAAGCTACTTTCGACAATGGGCTACCTTCGTTTGAATCGCAAGTGGCAATGATTCCGCTTCTTTTAAAAGCAAACGGCATTCCGACCACACAATACTCGGTAGAGAGCTTTATGGAAGGCAGACAATATGTTTATGGCGGACAAGTAGGCGTTTCGTATCAAATAACCAATTACCTTGCAGCGCACGTCGGCGGACGAGTAAGTTATTCGGACAACAATTACGAAGGTTATATCCGGAACATTCAAGTTAATCCGACTTTTCCGATGCTCGGACTTGATGGAAGTATGGTATTTGCCGACAGATTTCAAGCATTGGGACAAATGACCGGAAACCCCGCATTGTTGCAAGTTGCCGCAGGTATGGCTGATAAAGAAGTGAAATGCCGTCAAACAGGTATGGGAATTTCGCCGATTGTTGGTGCACATTTCCAAATGGGTAAATTCAATATCGGTGTGAAATACGAATTTAACACTTCACTAACGGTCAAAAACAAAACGGAAAAAGACGATACCGGTTTGTTTCCCGATGGTGCAAAAACAAATCAAGACATTCCCGCGCTGCTTACTGCCGGGGTTGAATACAAAATTTTACCAAGTCTGAGAGCAGCAGCCGGTTTCCACTATTATTTCGACAAAAATGCCAAGTTGGAAAATGACAAACAAAAATTAGTAGATAATAATACGTATGAGGCTTCGTTCGGTTTGGAATATGATATTACCGAAAAATGGTTGGTCAGTGCCGCTATCCAACGCACGCAATACGGCGTAAGCGATGATTATCAAAAAGATATGAGTTTCTCTCTTAGCTCTTTCTGTTACGGTTTCGGAGGCGCTTACAATGTTACAAAAGATTTAAAGCTCAATGTAGCTTGTTTCTTGACCGATTACGATGACCACACAAAAGAATCAGCTAATTACAACAATACAAAAGTTCCCGGAACAGAGGTATTCAAACGTACAAACATAGTATTCGGATTGGGCGCAAATTATCGCTTTTGATTGAGGTACAAACACAAAAACGAGGTTCATCGTCATTGCGGGCTTGACCCGCAATCCCTAGAAAAAGCACAATACAGATTATTAGGGGATTGCGGGTCAAGCCCGCAATGACGATGATGCCTTTTCATTTAAAATAAAGACCTTAAAAAACGAAAAAGACTCATTTCCCATCAAACAAATAAGGAAAAGACAAATCTTTCAACAGATTAATCTCTTTTTTCAGTTTATCGGTAAAAATATTGGAATCCAATTCATCCAATATCTGCGAAACCGTCCAAAGTTTGATGTTCGATAAATTTGCATTCTGCACAGTTGTATCATTGACGATCATATAATTTAGAAATACCTGCTGATATTCATAGTCATTTTCGTAAGTATATTTCAATAAATGACGAGTATCATTTTCTTCAATATTATAATTACTTTTCAATAGCCTGCCGATGCAACTTTCAAATGTCTCTCCATACTGCAAATGTCCGGAAACAGATATATCCCACTTGCCCGGATAATAAAAATCGGAAGAGTCATATTTCTTCAAAAAAAGCTTATTGTCAAAGATTAAAAAAATCCGTATCACCGGATGAATATTCTTTTGGGAGGATGCCGTATTTTTTTTTGAAAAATAAACATGTGCCTTAGACTCATATCCTATCGCACTTCCTGCGTTATTGAGAATAGGCAAATACTCCTCTTCCGACAAATAATCTTTCAAAAAATGGACTTTCAGCGTAATATAACCCCATAAAATAGAGAATAATATCAGTTTTCCTATTCCCAAAAAAAGGTTTGAAGCGCCGAGATGTTTTTCAATAAAAAAACTGCTAATGAAAACAACTAAAATAAGGCTGGTTAATCCTAACGCGACAAAAAGCAAGTTTAAATTTACGTGTACCCTTACTGCATACTTCCGATAATTAGACAATATGAGTCTGGTAATAAATTTACGGAAAAGAAAAGCCATGAGAAATAAAAATAATATGACCGCCTCCGGTAAAATGAGGTTAAAATCACCAACATCCACAAACCTCTGTATAAACCCGGCGACCATAATGATAAAAATTATAGGAAGCATACTCCACCAATTTACCTCCTCCTTTTTTTTATATTCGCGGTAATACGCAGAGATAAGAAATACGGCAGCCAAAGAGATAGAAACTGTACCGGCAACTCTCACCTCGAAAAAATTTTCTAAAACAATAAACAAAAATACCGGCAGCAACATATTTGCCGGATTGTTTAATTTCCACTTCACTTTTCCTCCATTCATACTTTGATAATTAAAGTTACTCTTTGAAAGAGATCATTCGACTGATATATTTTCCGATAATATCAAATTCTATGTTTATAACACTACCAACGGATATTTGTTTAAAATTAGTATGATCAAATGTGTAAGGAATGATCGCAACCGAAAATTGATCCTTCTGCGCATTCACCACCGTGAGGCTTACGCCGTTTACGGTTACCGAACCTTTTTCTACCGTCATATAGCCCTGTTGCGCCATTTTTTGGTCAAAATCGTATTGGAAGGTAAAGTAAAAACTTCCTTCCGAAGCCCGTTTTTCGATACAAACAGCCGTTTGGTCTACGTGTCCTTGCACAATGTGACCGTCCAACCGTCCGTTCAAAAGCATACTTCTTTCCAAATTAACCAAGTCGCCTATTTGAAGAAGTCCTAAATTGCTCTTTTCCAACGTCTCTTTGATTGCCGTTACAGTATAGGTAGCATCCGTTATGTCGACCACAGTCAAGCATACGCCGTTATGAGCCACACTTTGATCTATTTTAAGTTCGTGAACGAAAGGACACGTCATTGTGATATGCAAATTACCTTCCTCTTGTCTTAGCCCAACAACCTGAGCGGTGGTTTCTACTATTCCGGAAAACATACGATATATTTTTTGTGATAAGACTACAAATGTACGAATTTAATTGAGAATGGAGAGTTGAAAATGGAGAATTATTTTCCAACCAAATTTATCCACATATCGTTGAAATAAGGTCACACGGATACAACATTATTCCAAATTTTATCAGTGAAGCGAATGTTTCGCCTCAACCACAGAAATCCCTTTTTGCAAAATCAGATTGTTCGGATAAGTAATTTTTTCACCTTTATCGGTTTCCAAGTAAAGATAAAATGTCTTTATGTCTTTTAAAGTAGCCTCTATCGGAAAATCTTTGTCGTGAATCTTTATTTTGTCTCCGATTCTGAACTGCAAAGAGAAAAAGATAACAATTCCCGCTGTTATATTACTCAAAATAGACCATTGTGCAAAAAAAGCAACACCGATAATGGCAAACACAGAAGAGAGTGCCAACAGTAAATTTTTGGTATCAACGCCCCATATACTGATTAAAATCATCACTATAAAGAATATAATCAACACATTAATAATTTTCTTGATCATTTTTGAACGGCCAGTATCATACAAATTGAGATTTGCCACATTGTCTATCAGTTTGTAGACAATTAACCGGGCAATAGGATATACGATAACTAAGAAAAAGACACTGACAATAATTTTAATTATATCTTCGCTCATATTCTTTTTTTTCGCAAAGATAGAAAATTAATTGAAAATCCGAGTTCGGGATAAGTGAGATTCCTCACTCCACTCCGTTGCGTTCGGAATGACTTCTGTTTCAACATACACGGAGGAGGAGAGAGTGGCGGCTTTGCCGCCACTCTCTCCTCCCTTACCTCTCCCCCATAAGTCAAAAAGTCATTCCGAACGCAACAAAGTGGAGTGAGGAATCTGTTTGTAATTGAAATTCAATAAAATAAAAAAATCCCTATCCCGAACTCAGATTGAAAATTGAGAATAATTTACTTCCATTTTCTCCCTTTCCTTTCGTATTTTGAAATGTTGTTAAAAAACACAAAAACAAAGAAAACTATTTTGGTTTCAAAAGTTTTTATATCTATCTTCGCATCGAATTTTATGACGGACTAATTTACGACAATGGATTCGGAAGTTAAAGATAGAATTATAGAACGTGCAACCACGCTTTTTACCGAAAACGGTATAAAGGGCATCACGATGGACGAGTTAGCCCACTATATGGGTATGTCCAAACGCACGATATACGAATATTTTAAAGACAAAGAGGACTTAATCAACGAATGCGTGCTCAATATGGAGCAAACGCAAGACAGAAAAATGAAAGAGATACTCGACTCGTCTGAAAATATGTTTGAGGCGTTGCTCAAAATGTTTCAAGAGAGCTTGATAAAAATGCAGGTGGTCAACAGGAAATTCATCGACGACATCAAAAAATATTTTCCCGAAATAAGACAACGCCACGAACGAAAAAAAGAGGAGAAAATCCAACAAAGCGTTCATTTTTTTCAAAATGGAATTGACAAAGGTCTAATCCGCGATGAACTGAATCCCGAAATTCTCAGCGTACTTATTTCCAAAGAGATGGAATTGCTCTTCAACGGAAATTTCTCCCTTTCTACCAAATTTTCATTTTTCGATGTATATAAAACGCTCTTTATCACATTTTTAAGAGGAATTTCTACTGATAAAGGATTGGCAATCATCGACAACTATGCAAAACAAGAAAACATATAGTAACATTTATAATGAAAACAAAAAATTTATTTAAAGGTGTATTGATTACTGCATTGTGCATTTTGACGCAGGTAAATGTGTGTGGACAAGAGGAAGTTTTACCAGCACGTCCGGCACAAGGACAAGTGTTGAACCTCGATCTCTCGCAAGCCATCACAATTGCCATAAGCACCAATCCAACCATTAAAGTAGCAGATATGGAAATCGAAAAAGCCGATTACGCACGGAAAGAGGTGATCGGAAATCTGTTTCCAAACATCGGAGCATCGGCATCTTACCAACGAACAATAGCCAAACAGGTGATGGCGGGACTTGACCCAAGCGCGTTCACTTCGGGGCTGATACCTTTGGTAGCACCTCTTTACGAGGCTTTAGGCATAGAACCTCCGAATTTAGGAGGCGGCAACAGCGGACCAATGAAAATCGGTATGGACAACACTTGGTCGGCAGGTTTCAGCGCAGGAATGCCACTTATTAATCTGCCGCTTTGGCAATCCATAAAACTGACCGCCGAGGCAGTAAACAGCAAAGTGGAAGTTGCCCGCGCATCAAAAATAGATATGGTTGCAGCTGTAACAGACGCTTATTTCGGCATCCTGAACGCGCAAGATTCGTATAGCGTGTTATTAAAAAGTTTCGACGTTGCCAATGAAAACTTACGAATTTCCAAAACAAGATACGAACAAGGAATGGCATCCGAATACGATATGATACAGGCAGAAGTACAGGTGAAAAATATGCAGCCAATACTGCTTTCCGTTCAAAACGGTATCGAATTAGCAAAGTTGCAACTAAAAGTGCTGATGGGCGTGCCTTCCTATCAACCAATTTCGGTGGTTGGCACGTTAGCCGACTATGAACGCGATATGTTTGAAATCGTAAACATCAGCGACGTAGATACCTCGCTGGTTGACAACTCAACCGTTCGTCAATTGGAAGTTGCCACCAAATTGCTCGAAAGACAGTTGAAAATTCAAAAGGTACAATGGTATCCGACACTCTCGCTGTCAGCCGTTTACCAATGGATTTCAAATAACAACGATTTTAATTTTTCGGAATATCAAATCTTCCCGTACAGTTTTGCGGGCGTTACCTTGTCATTCCCGATTTTCCAAGGCGGCTCGCGTTATTATCGTCAAAAACAGGCAAAAATTGCCTACAATGAAATGGCTTACACGATGGAAAATGTGCGTCAACAATTGGGAATGCAGCTACAAGCGAGCGTCGACCAAATACGGGTATCCGTTGAGCAAATAAACACGACAAAAGATGCAGTTTCATTGGCAGAAAAAGGAGTAACGATTTCTCAAAAACGTTTTGAAGTAGGTGCAGGCGCTTCGTTGGAACTCATTGCATCGGAAAATGCACTGACACAAGCTCGATTAAATCATTACCAAGCCATTTACAACTATATTATAGCTAAAAATGCGTTGGACAAGGTGTTGGGGAATGCTTATAATACGTATATTAAATAGTTGGCTGCAACGCGGGACAGTGTGCAGGGCTGTTCAAGCGGACTTTTTTTCGGCTCAACTTGACAGATTAGTGAAAAATTGAATTTATGACAAAAAATAAAACGAATAAAATGATTTTGAAAGTAACACTCTTTGTTTTTGTAACACTTGTTTTGACAGTCGTATTGGCTGTTACTCAGCAAAAGACAGGTTTGAGTTTTGAGAAAATTTCATTGCCTCAGTTAGCACCTGCTGTTGCTGTTTTGATTTTATTTTTCATTTTCAAAGACTTGCCCGCACGAATAAATTTGAATTTTGACAAAGTCATTTTGACAAAATCGTTGGTAGCACTCGTAGTTCCTGCATTTTTGTTTGCGATTGCTTTTTTTATTGGCAAACAGTTAAATCTGAATGTGAAAATTACAGAGAACTTGACAACTCTTTTGCCTTTAATGATTACAGGAATGTTAATTGGCGCATTTGCCGAAGAAATTGGTTGGCGGAGTTTTTTACAGCCTATTTTTGAAAAGAAAAATTCAGTTTTAGTTGCGTCAATTTTGGTCGGAATTATTTGGGGACTTTGGCACGTTGGACATTACAAAAGCGGACTTCTATTTATGGCGGGATTTCTTTTGTTTACAATCTCGGTGTCCATAATTCTTGCGTGGTTATTGCGAGAGACAGAATACAATTTGATAATTTCCGCAATGTTTCATTTATCCATAAATGTTTGTTTTTTGGTTTTCTTCCACAACTCAATGACAGATAGTAGATTTATGTTAATAAATGGACTTGTTTGGCTAATTCCTGCTGTTGGACTTGTCGTTTTGACAGGAAAAGACTTGGTGAAAATATGAATAATATTGAAAATATAACGGTAAAATGCGCTTCAGCCAACGAGCGGTTTTGCGTGAGAGGCGGTGTAGCACCCCACGCTGGCGCAGGTTTGTAACCTGTGCCTTGCAAAAAAATGCTAATGAATAATAATTTGAAAGAATAGATAAATATTGGAGAAGGCACAGGTTACAAACCTGCGCCAGCGTTATGCCGAGAGCGCGGTGGACAATAAAGTAAAAAATTGAATTTTATGATGACAGAAGAAAATGTAATAGACTTGCTAAAAAAGACTGAACAAATCGGTGTCGAAGTGTGGATTACCGGTGGTTGGGGAGTTGATGCTCTTTTAGGGCGACAGACACGACCGCACGATGACATTGACATTTTCGTCCAAAAGAAAGACACAGCCGTATTTACGGAAATGTTAAAGTCTAACGGTTATCGTGAGACCCAAATGGAATATACTACCGCTGACCATACAGTCTGGTGCAATTCGGACAACTGTATCATAGACCTGCACTTGTTTGAGTTTGCCGAAGCGGGAACACTGCGATTTGATAATGCGACTTATCCTTCTGACACTTTTAACGGAAAAGGAACAGTCGGGGGAATTGCGGTACATTGTTTGACAGCCGAAGCGCAAGTTCTTTATCACCAAGGTTACGAGCATAAAGAAAAAGACATACACGATGTACTGTTACTTTGCGAGACTTTTGGACTTTCAATTCCAAAACAATATGAGAGACAATAACAAAAAAATGCTAATGAATAATTTGAAAGAATAGATAAATATTGGAGAAGGCACAGGTTACAAACCTGCGCCAGTGTTATAAGTTATAAATTGAAAATTTTAAGAACGATTATATGAAAATGATTAAGCAATTAACAGGAATGATGTTGGCATCATTGGTTTTATTTTCTTGCGGACAAGTGGGTACTCAGGAAAAGAAAACAACAGAAAAAGGTGCTGCGGTAGAAACGGAAAAAGTGTTGATAAAAGTCGATACGGTAAGACTTCTACCGGTAGAACAGTTGTACAGTTTTACGGCTACCGTCGAACCGGAAGTAAAAAACAACATTGCCGCCACAATACCGGGACGTATCTTTGAGATACTGACGGAAGTGGGCAAACAGGTGCAAAAAGGTCAAGTGTTGGTCAAAATGGACCCAACCAACTTGTTGCAAGTACAAACACAACTTGCCAATTTGGAAGTGGACTACAAGCGCGTATCCGAACTTTATGCAGCAGGCGGCGCTTCCAAGCAAATGGTCGACCAACTGAAAGTGCAATTGGACAACCTGCGCACCACTTACAACAATTTGTCGGAAAATGTCAATCTCGTCAGCCCGATTTCGGGTATCGTAACGGCTCGCAATTTTGACAGCGGAGATTTATATTCGGGTGTAATGCCGATTTTGACGGTGATGCAAATCAATCCGGTAAAAATCAAAATCAACGTTTCCGAATCATTTTTCTCTCAAATCAAAGTGGGAATGAATGTGGAAGTTCAATTGGATGTTTATCCGGACGAAAAATTTCAAGGAAAAGTCAGTCTGATATACCCTACCATTGACGCATCAACACGTACTTTTGGTGTGGAAATCGCTATAAGCAACCCGAATATGCGTGTACGCCCCGGAATGTATGCCAAAGCTACGTTGAATTTCGGCACACAAAAAAGCATTGTGATTCCGGATGCTGCCGTTCAAAAACAATCCGGCTCAAACGACAGATTCGTATTCACGGTAGCAAACGGGGTTGCTCAATATCGCAAAGTTGAATTAGGCAGACGTATGAACGACACTTACGAAATCCTGTCGGGAATAAACGCCGGCGACCTCGTAGTAACTGCGGGACAAACGCGGTTGATTGACGGAACGGAAGTACAAATTAAAAATGAAGAATGATGAATTAAGAATGAAGAATAGAGAAAATGCTCATTCTTCACACTTAGTTTTCAATTCTTCATTCTTCATTATTAACTCTTAATTTTAAAAAAATGTCATTGTATTCATCAGCGGTTAAAAAGCCAGTTACCACAGCGTTAATATTTGTGGGGGTTGCCATTATCGGGTTGTTTTCCTACTCCCGGTTGTCGGTAGACTTGTTCCCGAAAATCGAAACAAACGCGCTTACCGTTATCACAGCGTATGCCGGAGCGAGCGCTTCGGATATTGAAACGAACGTGACACGTCCGATTGAAGATGTGTTGAACTCTGTCGAGAATTTGAAGAAAATTACATCCCAATCGAAAGACAATATGTCGATGGTAACGTTGGAATTTAATTACGGAACGGACATTAATATGGTAACAAACGATGTCAGAGATAAACTCGATATGGTCAAATCCCGCCTTCCGAAAGAAATCAGCAACCCGATTATCTTCAAGTTCAGTATGGATATGATTCCTGTTGTAATTTACTCGGCAACAGCGAAAGAGAGTGTTAACTCCCTGTACAAAATCTTGGACGAAAAAGTTGCCAATCCATTGAACCGTATTAACGGTGTGGGAGCCGTAACAATTGCCGGTGCGCCGCAACGTCAGATTCAGGTAAACGTATCTCCTGCCAAATTGGATGCCTACAACCTGACGGTAGAGCAAATTGCGAACATCATTCAAATGGAAAATTTGAACGTTCCTGCAGGTAGCTTTGATATTGGTACTCAAACGTATGCGTTGCGTATCGAGAGCGAATTCAGGTCGAGCGACCAATTGCTTGACATCGTGGTCGGAAACCGCGGAGGAAGCAGTATTTTCCTCAGAGACGTAGCCTCCGTCAACGATACCATTCAATCGCGCATCCAAGAGACATTTACCAACGGGGTGCAAGGAGCTACGATTGTGGTTCAAAAACAATCCGGAGCAAATACGGTATCCATTGCGAGACTCGTCAACGAAAAGATGCCCGAATTGCAGGCAACACTTCCTCCGGATATTGAATTGTCGATGATTATGGACACTTCAACTTTCATCCAAAATTCGATTAACAACTTGACCGAAACAATTTTATTGGCATTCTTTTTTGTAACAATCGTAACAGTCTTCTTCCTCGGAAGGTGGCGTGCAACGTTTATCGTTATTATTGCTATCCCGATCTCACTCATTGTCTCCTTTGTTTACTTAATGGCGACCGGAGGAACTTTGAATATTATCTCGCTTTCATCTATCGCAATCGCCGTCGCTATGGTGGTGGACGATGCCATTGTGGTACTCGAAAACGTCACTACGCACATCGAGAAAGGAAGTATGCCGAAAGAGGCAGCCGTTTACGGAACCAACGAGGTAGGTGTTGCCATTATGGCATCTACGCTGACCATTGTAGCTGTATTCTTTCCGCTGACAATGGTTACAGGATTGGCAGGTGTGATGTTCGGACAATTAGGTTGGATGGTAACCATTATGATTGTTACTTCACTTATTGTAGCATTGACATTGACTCCGATGCTTTGTTCCCAAATGTTACGCCAGACAAAAACGCAAGGAAAGTTGTTTGACAAGTTGTACGCTCCTATCAAAAGGTCGTTAGACAACTTAGATCATTTCTACGCACGAATTGTAGATTTGGCAGTAAGAAACAGAATGAAAACACTCGGATTGAGTTTCGCACTTTTCTTTGTCATTCTTATTCCGGCAATGAAATTTATTCAATTCGACTTTATGCCGGCATCCGACAACAGTATGATTGTCGCCAGCGTCTATCTTCCGACCGGAACCCGTATGGAAGTATCGCGCGCCACGGCAATGAGAATCGATAGTATATTGAAAAAGAATTATCCGGAAGTCAGGATACGCTCCTTCTCTGTAGGTCAGGCTGACGAAAGCAGTGCGTGGGCAGCCATGCAGGCAAATGCAACCAACCTGATTAGCTTTCGCCTACGTTGTGTGGATTTGAACCAGCGCAGTCGTTCGATTTATGAAATTTCGGATGCCCTCCGCAAAGACTTGGCAAATATACCTGAACTGTACAAGTTCACAGTCACTCCGGGCGGCGGCGGAGGAATGATGGGTAGCGGAGCAAGTACGGTAGATGTCGAAATTTTTGGTCACGATTTGACCGTGACCGACCGCATTGCCGATGAAATGAGACGCAGATTGTCAGGTGTGGAAGGATTGCGCGACCTTGTGATCAGCCGTCAGGATTACCGTACGGAGTTTCAAATTGTGTTCGATCGCGAAAAATTGGCAGAAAACGGTCTGAACTCCGCCACAGCCGCCACATTCGTCCGAAACCGGATGGCAGGGTTGATTTCCTCCAAATTCCGCGAAGATGGCGACGAATATAACATCGTTGTACAATTTGATGAAAGATACCGTCAGTCGCTCGAAGATATTAAGAATATCACCGTATACAATAGTATGGGGAGACCGGTAAAAATTATGGAGTTGGGTAAAATTATAGAAACGACATCACTTCCTCAGATTGACAGACAAAACCGTCAACGTATCATTAAGGTACAAGGTTCGCTTTTCAACAGAGCGCTAAGTGAAGTGGTGGCTGACATCAATACGCAAATTTCCGAAATGCGGAGCGAAGGTATGATTCCATCTGAGATTGGTATCAAAATCGGGGGGACGTATGAAGATCAACAAGATACAAATTATGATCTTCTATTATTGATGGCTCTTTGTGTATTATTGGTTTACATTGTGATGGCAGCTCAATTTGAATCATTAACTTATCCGTTTATCATTGTGTTGTCGTTGTTGTTTGGATTGGCGGGTGTGTTGCTTGCCTTGATGATTACCGGTCAACCGATGAGCTTGATGGCAATGATCGGATTGGTGATGTTGATTGGTATTGTGGTGAAAAACGGTATCGTGTTGATTGACTATATCAACCTGAACCGGGAACGCGGGATGTCAATTGACAAAGCGGTTGTCGCCGCCGGAAAATCGAGGTTGCGCCCAATCTTGATGACCTCCGTCACGACCATACTCGGTATGCTTCCGTTGGCAATTCCGCGCGGAGCCGGTTCGGAAATGTGGCAACCGATGGGTATCGCCATTGTGGGCGGTATGACACTTTCTACGATATTGACCCTTATTTATGTACCTTCGCTGTACTCCATATTCGGCGCAAACGGGGTGAAGAGAAAGAGAAAAATATTTAGAAAAATGTACGGAAAACAATAAGAATTATGAGGGTCGCGATTAAAAAACAACATCTTCAAATCGCGACTTTCAATTCTTAATTATTAATTCTTAATTATTAATTAATATGAAAGCAGTATTCATCCCCTATAACGAAGCATACAAAGACCGTCTAATAGTACTATTAGACAAGTTAAACATCCGAGGTTTTACCAATTGGGACGGCGTACAAGGACGCGGTACTAAAAAAGGAGAACCGCACTACGGCACACACGCTTGGCCCACTATGAACTCGGCATTTTTCATCGTGGTTGAAGACGAAAAAGTGGATAAATTGTTGAAAGCACTACATGATCTTGACAAACAATCCGAAGCGCAAGGATTGCACGCTTTTGTGATGAATGTGGAGAAAATGATTTAAAACTCGTTGATTATAAACACGAAAAGACAAAAAACGTGAAGATTTTCTTTCTTTGCGTTTTTTTGTGTTTGTAGATTTTTCGTATATATTTGTATAATCGTTCACTAAAAAAATTACGATTATGAAGAAAAGTTTATTATTAATTTTCAAAATAGCGTTGATAGGTATTTTATCAATGTTTTCGGTGTATTCGTATGCCGATTGTATAGAAATATCATTTAAGGAAAACTACTTGAATAATTTCAAAAAAAATGAAATTTTCTTTATTAAGGGAGTAGCTCAGGAAATATTTGAATATGGTCGCACTATCGAAGTCATTGAAGATTTGAAAGGTAATTTTGTTGGTGAATCATCTATTTTTGTTTGGGGTGCCGGCAATCCTCCTTCAGATTCTGTTTGTATGACGGTTGAAAGGTGGGATATTATCACTCAATACCAAGAAAATGATACGTTAATAATGTTAATAAATCCTGTCGCTTATGAAGATTGTCTTGAAACTTTTGGCGGTTACACAACCATAGGATGTGCATACTCTGTCCTTAAATTATCGAATGGTTTTGTAACCGGACGTATATTTCCTCCTTTGGAAGAATGGCAATATCCGGAAGAAATCACTATATCATGGGAAGAGTTGCAAAAAAAATTAGCATTATTAAACGCAAATCAAAAACTGAAAGTAAAAATAGGAAACGATACCACTTTCTGTGCATCTTCTTTAACTGAATCAAAGTTAGGAACGAATATGATAATTGAAGGAGGAGCACCGCCCTATACTTACAGGTGGACGACCAAAATAAACATTTGGGATGATAAATATTTTTACGCCGATACATTTTTAGGTGACCCGACATTGAAAGCCCCTACGTTTAAAAGTACTTGGTTAGATCAACGTTGGGAACCTTTTGTTTTGGAAGTAACCGATGCAAATAATGAGGTTGCAAGAGATACAATTAACGTTCGTTTTTCTCAATTTGCAATCTGTTTAGGCTATATGATTCTTGATCTAAACATTGGAGATGAAATAGAATTATTAGGAGGAAATGGATGTATAGGAGGAGGAATTTTGCCTTATCGTTCTTACTCTTGGTCGCCTGCCGATGATTTGCTTACTCCTGATTCGATGAACACGATTTGCAGAGTAACGAAATCAACCTCTTATACTCTTACAATAGAAGATTCGGTAGGTTGTAAAGCATCAAATATGCCTTATGTAGTATTTGTAAAACCGACAAGCATTACACCTTCATTGTCATCAAATAAAAACAACATTTATTACGATGCAACCAACCAAGTAATCGTAATCGACGAAACCCTGCAAAATCAATCGTTGACATTTGAATTAATTGACTTACAAGGAAACACAATATTAAGAAAAACGAATATAGGCGAACCTATCAGTTTAGCTAATTTTCCAAGCGGAATCTATTTGTGCCGGATATTGCGAAACGGACAGATGATTTATTCGGATAAAATACTTAAAAGGTAAAGAAGTAAAAAAATGAGACTGTCTCAAAAGTAAAAAAAGACGGTTTTTCATTCTTGGCAGAGCCAAGCGACAAAACCGAGCGGCGAGCTTGACTCGCAATCTTCTAATAATCAGCGATATTCAGAAAACAAGTAACATATTGATAGATAAATTAGTAGTAGGCGGCCATTTTCTGAAAAATTACCCCGGTTTTACCCATAAAAGTGGTAAAATCGGGGTAATTATAATATAAGGAGATTCCGCGTCAAGCGCGGAATGACGAACCTTTGAGATAGCATCACTTTCCTGCATCGCCAAAATTAATTCTTAAACCTCAATTCATCCTTATCCATATCAATAATAATCGGCTTATCCTTGTTGATATTTTGAGCAATAAGCTCTTTGGAAAGTTGGTTCAGCAAGTAACGTTGGATAACGCGCTTTACCGGACGTGCGCCAAATTGAGGGTCGTATCCTTCTTGTGCGATGAAATCCATAGCTTTGTCCGTTACGATAAGTTTCACGCCGTTTTGCCCAAGCATTTTTTCGACGCTCTTTATTTGCATTTTGACGATTTCCAGAATCTCTTCCCGGTTCAACGGGGTGAACATAATCAACTCGTCGATGCGGTTCAAAAATTCCGGACGAATGGTCTGTTTCAACAATTCAAACACATCATTTTTTGCCGATTCGATGACTTCTTCCCGGTTGTGGTCATTCAATTTCTCGAATTTTTCCCGAATCAACGAAGAACCGATGTTGGAGGTCATAATGATAATCGTGTTTTTGAAGTTGATTAACCGTCCTTTGTTGTCGGTCAATCGTCCATCGTCCAACACTTGCAACAAAGTATTGAAAATATCCGGGTGCGCTTTTTCTATTTCATCGAACAAGACCACCGAGTACGGTTTGCGGCGAATGGCTTCCGTCAACTGTCCGCCCTCTTCGTATCCCACGTAACCCGGAGGCGAACCGATAAGGCGCGTTACCGAGAATTTTTCCTGATATTCAGACATATCAATGCGTGTCATCATATTTTCATCGTCGAACAAAAATTCGGCTAATGCCTTACCCAGCTCTGTTTTTCCCACTCCGGTAGTGCCGAGGAAGATAAACGAACCGATCGGACGTTTCGGGTCTTGCAAGCCCGCCCGGCTTCGGCGTACAGCATCGGAAACAGCAATGATTGCCTCGTTTTGCCCGATTATCCGCTGATGTAATTCTTCTTCCAAATGCAACAGTTTTTCCTTTTCGCTTTGCATCATTTTACTTACCGGGATTCCTGTCCAACGGGAAACGATGTCGGCAATATCCTCACTGTCAACCTCTTCTTTAATCATTGGCGAATTTGCCTGCATTTCGTGCAACTTTTCGTTCAATTCTTCAATCTGACGTTCCGCCGCCTTGATTTTTCCGTAACGGATTTCGGCAACGGCTCCGTAGTTACCTTCGCGTTCGGCGCGGTCTGCATCAAAACGGTGGTTTTCAATCTCAATTTTGAGTTGTTGGATTTTATTAATCAGCTCTTTTTCGGAACTCCATTTGGCGCGAATAACGTTGCTTTCCTCTTTCAGATCGGCAATCTCTTTGTTTAGCTGTTCCAATTTATGGGTATTGTTTTCCCTTTTGATTGCCTCGCGTTCGATTTCTAACTGTTTGATAATACGTTCTTTGGTATCCAATTCTTCCGGAACGGAATCGACTTGCAAACGCAGACGGGCAGCTGCTTCGTCCATCAGGTCAATGGCTTTGTCCGGCAAGAAACGGTCGGTGATATACCGGCTCGAAAGTTCCACGGCGCTGATCAGCGCATCGTCTTTGATGCGCACTTTGTGGTGGTTTTCATACCGCTCCTTCAATCCACGCAGGATGGAAATCGTGCTTGCTTCGTCCGGTTCGTTTACCATTACGATTTGAAAACGGCGTTCCAAGGCTTTATCTTTTTCAAAATATTTTTGGTATTCGTCCAATGTGGTGGCTCCAATAGAGCGGAGTTCGCCGCGAGCCAATGCCGGTTTCAGGATGTTGGCGGCATCCATCGCCCCTTCGCTTTTTCCGGCTCCGACCAAGGTGTGGATTTCGTCGATAAAGAGAATAATCTCGCCGTTTGATTGCGTTACCTCGTTGACCACTGCTTTTAGGCGTTCTTCAAATTCGCCTTTGTATTTTGCTCCGGCAATCAACGCACCCATATCCAACGAGAAAAGTTGTTTGCGTTTCAGGTTTTCGGGTACGTCTCCGCGAATGATCCGGTGTGCAAGTCCCTCGGCGATAGCGGTTTTTCCGGTTCCGGGTTCGCCGATGAGGATTGGGTTGTTTTTCGTCCGCCGGCTCAAAATTTGTAACACGCGCCGAATTTCATCATCGCGTCCGATAACCGGGTCTAATTTTCCGGCGCGGGCGCGTTCGTTCAAGTTGATGGCGTATTTGTTTAATGAATCGTATGTATCTTCTGCCGATTGGCTTGTTACGTTCGAGCCTTTTCGCAGTTCGGCAATTGCCTGTTGAAGTTCCTTTTCCGTCAATCCTGCATCTTTGAGCGCAGAGGCGACTTCGCTCTTTTCGACCAACAATCCCATTAAAATGTATTCCACGGAAACAAATTGGTCACCTGCTTTCTTGGAAAGGTCTTCGGCTTTCTGCAAGGCGGCGTTCGCCTCTCTTGAAAGGTATGGTTCGCCTCCGCTTACTTTCGGAAACGAATCAATTATTTTATCCACGTCTGCATTCAGTTTTGCTGAATTAACTCCTAATTTACTGAATACGAAATTGGTAACATTTTCACCAACCTTGAAAACGCTTTTCAATAAGTGAGCAGCCTCAATGGCTTGCTGATTCTTGCTCCGCACAAGATTAATCGCCTCTTGAACAACCTCTTGTCCTTTGATTGTAAAATTGTTTAAGTTCATATTTTGTTGTGTGTTTATTTGTTTTATTTGTGATACGTTAATGAATCTTCAAATTGTTTGCCATTAAACAAATGAAGGTGTATTTAGGTTTATTTTTCTTGAATTTTTACAAAAAACCGGTAAAATTGACAGGTATTTTTGTTTTTATTGTGGAATTTTGACAGATAAGTCATTATGGATTATAAACAGATGATGAAACAAGTTTACACCTTAATTTTATAGTTTTGTTGTCTGAAAACAGAGTGACATTATACAACTAAGTGACATATACTTTCTAAAATCCTGAAATAAAACAAAAACACAGAAAGTTATAATTCTCTGTGCTTTTGGCGTACAAATAAAAAGTAATCTTATTTACTGAATATCCCTAATTAGACATACAACCTTCATTAACGACAAAGACACGGAGAACAAAAAAATAAAACTCTGTGCTCCCGTGTCTCTGTGATTAATTGTTAAAATCTATTTTATTTCAAATTCCGAACCTAAATCTACGTCAAAGTCACTGATAACATTAACTTCACCTCTTGCGTCAAGAATTAGTTTAGCATTATTTTGAACTTTAACGTTCTGAACGTTGATATTGCCCACTGCCTGAAGTGTTAGTGTTGCACTATTCGTAATAGTTACATTTTGGATGTTAATATCACCACAACTTATAATGGTTCTGTTAGAGGTTACAGGTGGTTGACTGATGAAATTGACTGTCGATGATGTTGTTGCACACGCTGCTTGTACTGCTTTATAGGCATTTACACGTCCTGTTCCAATTAGTCCAGGGAACAAATGTGCATCGGCAATGGGGTCTGTTGTTGATTTTATAATGTTTTCAATATCTGCGGGAGAAAGATTATTGTTTATAGAACGAATTAGGGCGACAACACCAGCAACTTGAGGTGCTGCATAAGAAGTTCCATTCCAGTCAACATATATGTTGCCTGGCCAACATCCCGTTACCCCCATAGATAGGGCACAGACATCAACCCATTGATTATGTACATGTGTTCCTTGAGCATTGCCTGTGCCACCATGAGTGTTGTTTGCAGCAACTCCGCTAACATTGATTACGCCCGGAATATTGGCGTATGCTTGATGGCTTCCTGCTTGGCTGGGATTATTTCCTGCCCCCAGAACTAAAACAACACCATTATTGGTCATTTCTTGCACTGCTAACAAATTGGGATATGAACCTATACCTGTCCAACTTACATTAATGATTTTTATTCCATCCAAATATGCTTGCCATATATTACTCCACAGATTCCCCCCATTTGTATGATAACCTTTAACTCTAGTATTATAGCCTATCCCCGCAATACCTTTGTTATTATTAGTTCCTGTAGCTACGCAACTTGACACATAAGTGCCATGGTTGTCAGGATGAGTTCGAATACCAACGACACCTACAAATGTATTTATTAAGTCTTCGTGAGTAGTTTCAAATTCAGTATCAATAACTGCAACAATGATATTAGGGTCTCCTTTAGTTATAGTCCATGCACATTGAGCATTGAGTAAATTCAGAGCGTTATTGTTAATCCAGTTTTTAACAATCCATTCGTCATTTATAGCGATAGGGTTGCTACACGTTGCCAATTCATAATAATCGCTACGATAAATTGCATCAAATGCTCTACTGCTTTTCAGTGAACTTTCAAAAGCATCAATATTTCTACTCTCTTTATTCTCAGCAAAATGAATTTCGTAAAAACTTTGCAATTCAGCATTTTTTGCTCCGGGAAATGCCTGTTGATAACTCCTCACTTCAAATTCTTTGAAAATTTGATTTAATGTTTCATCGTTCGACATTCCCTTTTCTTGCTGATTGGGTCTTGCTCTCTCATTTGATGGGGAAACGTAGAAATAATATTGAGAAAACAAATTGAACGATACAAAAAATTGTATCAATACTAAAAATACTATCTTTTTCATATTTTAACAATTTTAAAAGTTTGAATACTATTATCTTTATTTTGAATTTTCACTATGTAAATTCCTTTTAAAAAATGACTTGCTGAAATTTTGTTTATTCCATTCAATAATTTCGAATAATAAACAACTTTGCCAGCCACATCTATTATTTCTATATTTCCTCCATTATTTGTAAATGCAAAAACACTATCGCTAAAAGGATTTGGGTAAATTGTAATATTTTCATCTTTTGGCGTATTGATACCCGTAGCAATAGAATAATTGCAAGGCAAAGACATAGCAGCCCACTTTTCTGATATAAAAGAAAAATCGGCATCCGAATAACATCTTAGAAATCTATCAGGTGGATATTCCGGTAAGTAATATTCATCTTTAAACTTTAGAATAAACTCGCTATGTAATCCAATTTTTTCAGTATATATATATGAAGAAGGAAAATAAAGTTCTAATTTATCTTGTTCTACAATTTTTGTTGTGAACGTTTTAAGATTTTGAGTATCTAACGTAATGTTTTCTACTACAAATCTTACAGAAAATATAGTATCTTTACTGTAGAATGCAGGGGTCTGACTAGTATCGAAAAAGTACTTTACACCCATAAATGAAAATCTAACAGTATCATTTACTGCCGCATCAAAATCATACAATAAATTAAATTGATCTTGATAATAATAATAGACTCTGCCTTGCTCCTGTTTGATGATATATTTTTCGCTAGTCACATTTGAATTGTCATAATATTGTAATAGAACTCGACAATTATACCCTTCAACAATGGTGTCTTTTTCAGAAATAATACGATTAAAATTATTTTCTGGACAACAACCAAAAGTATAGGTATAATGCCATTCAGCACCTATTGGCGCAAATTCAGCTTGTGCATTTGCCTGCCAAACAACGAGACAGGCAAAAAATATCATTTTTATTTTCATACGAAACATTTTATTTAATACCTTATTTCTTTATCTCGTCAAAATCATCTGTTTCGTATCCACCGGCTTACCATCGCAAATCAATGTATAAAAATACATCCCTGCTTGCAAAGCAGTAGCTTGTAACACTGTTACCCCTTTCCCTCTTTCAGTAATAGAAATATTTTTTTGTTGAAAACCGTTCATATCATAAATATAGATATTGGCGCTCTTTACCGTTTCAGGGATAAAGTAACCGATTTCAGTAGCTTGATTAAACGGATTAGGCGTATTTTGCAGCAACAGCGGAATGGATTCTATACCGTTTTCTTCAAATGCTTTTTCGTCAATGGATTTTATGCCTATTAATTTTACCAACTGTTTGATTTGTTCGCGTTGTTCTTCTATTTGAGTCTGTTGTTTTTCGTTTTCTAAGCGTTGGTCTTTCAAGGCTTCGATAATGACGGGGATTAAACCGATGTAATTAACGGCATAGTAACCGCTGGAATCTTGGCTTACTAAATCAGGGAAAACTTCTTTTAGTTCTTGGGCTAAATAACCGTATTCGAAAAATTCGATGTTTTCTTCTTGCTTAGTTTTTGTTGTCAGCGATAAGGAATCTTCTTCAAAACCAATAGGAAGAAGTCCTTTTTTATAGGATTTTCCTTGTAACAGGTAGAGTTTCTCCTTTTCTTCGATTAACGGTTTTATATCGCTTTTCAAACGTTCGTCAGAGGTCAATTGAACATTATTAGCCCAAACTCCACCGTTGACATCTAACGCACGACCACTTGCCGGGTCTTTTCCTATACCTACACTTCCATTCATCACAACGAATTTACCACCGGTAAAATAGCCCGAATAGTTGAAAAGTGTATTTCCGCCGGAAACAGCAGAATAGACACCATACGAATAGCCGGATGTATTGATTTTTACGTTATTTATGTGTATGCCATACACCGAGCTAATACTTGAATCAAGATTGGCTACTTGCACTCCATACAAATCTCCACAAACACTACTTGAGAACGCTTTAGTGTTTTTAACGTAGTATCCGACAACACTTCCACATGTGGCTCTCATAGCATTATCTATATAAGATCCGTATATAGTTCCGGCATAATTGCTTGTTGTATTTTTTGCATAAAAACTGTAAATACCACCTCCGTATGTAGTATTATTGTTTTCCGAATAAATGCCGTATGTTGAACCTGAATTGGTAGAAACACCCGAATGTATATTTTTGAAATAAGCTCCGTACAAAGGGCTACCGCCATTAGTATTTTTTACGGTAGAATATAACCCGTACAGTGTACTGTTGACTGTCGATTGGTTGTCCAACAGCAATTTCGCTCCCGTATTAGGCGTAGCTCCGATTGCAGCATTGCCCACGTTGTTCACTTTCAATTGCGCAAAACATACGTGCGCAAGACATAATGTAATAGATAGTAAGAAAATCTTTTTCATAAAATTTTTATTTTTGGGGTTAATATAATACTGTAAATGTAACAATTATTTTGCTAAAAATATTTAACAAAGTAAATATTTTAGATCATTCTTATCAATCGCACCTAAGTGCTATTTCATAGATATTTTTTGTAATTTTCATAAACTTTTAATTAAAAAATATGTTTTATAGCATAATAGACTATTTTTAACACTGTTAAACCCACATGGTTATATCTATTTTTCATTCTTGGCAGAACCAAGCGGCAAAGCCGGGCGGCGGGCTTGAACCGCAATTTCCTATTTTAAGGAGATTCTGAAACAAGTTCAGAATGACGAAAAATCATAAAGTCTATCGTTTCCATTTTTTTTGAAAATCTTTTATGCTAAATTTGCAAACAAAAACATCATATTCAATATAATAATGGAAAACGAAAGAAAAACACCCAAAAAGAAAGATAATTCACTGATAAATCTGTTGTTTAACATTGTAATTCCAATAGGAATCCTTTATAGTCGATTGACCACTCCCGAATATCTGGGTCCGCAATATGGATTGTTGGTAGCACTATTATTTCCGGCAGGGTATTTTATTTATGATTTTATTAAACGAAAAAAAACAAATTTTATCTCCATCGTTGGTTTTATCAGTATTTTTTTGGTTGGAATTATCGGCGCGCTCGAACTTCCCGAAGAATGGGTCGCTTATGAAAAAGCGGGCAAACCGTTACTTATTGCATTGGCTATCCTTATCTCCTTGAAAACGCGTATGCCGTTGGTTCGTAAAATATTTTACAACGAAGAAATATTGGATGTGGAAAAAATAAACACCATTCTTACCGAGAAAAAAGCGGAGAGTCAACTGAACCGTATCTTTATCAATTCAACTTATATGTTGACGGCATCGTTTGCTTTTTCCTCCGTATTGAATTTTATCACGACAAAAATCATTATGGCAGGTACGGAACCTTTTGCACAAAAGTTAGGTACTGTTATGTTGGTTAGTAAGTTTGTTGTCGGGATTCCCGGTATGATTATTATGATGCTGATATTGTGGTATATTTTTCACTCTATGAAGAAATTAACCGGATTAACGATGGAGGATTTATTTGCCGAACATTTGCGCGAAAAAACTAAAGAATAAGCGAATGTACACAACACACCAAATAGCCGAAATGGCAGACGGAGTTCTGCACGGAAACCGCAACATCGCAATCAATCGCTTGTTGATAGACAGTCGCGCCCTCTCTTTTCCGGAAGATACGCTTTTCATAGCCATTGTTTCAAGCAGGAATGACGGACACAAGTACATTACAAGCCTTTACAAAAAAAACGTGCGTAATTTTCTGATTTCGCGTACTTTGCCTGAGTTTAAGGAGCTGCCGGAAGCAAATTTTATCGTGGTAAAAGATACCCTGAAAGCGTTGCAGGAATTGGCTGCCAATCATCGAAAAATGTACCCTGTTCCCGTTGTCGGAATCACGGGGAGCAACGGGAAAACCATCGTCAAAGAGTGGTTATATCAACTGTTACATCCCGATTTTAATATCACTCGTTCCCCGCGAAGCTACAATTCGCAAGTCGGCGTTCCTCTCTCGGTATGGGAAATGAACGGAGAGACCGAATTGGGAATTTTTGAAGCGGGCATTTCTCAACCCGAGGAGATGGAGCGGATTGCACCGATTATCGCACCTTCTGTCGGTATTTTTACCAATTTGGGCGAAGCGCACCAAGAAAATTTTTCATCGCTGAAAGTAAAGTGCCTCGAAAAGCTAAAACTGTTTGAACACACCAATACGTTGATCTACAACAAAGATGATAAATTGGTCGACATCTGTGTGATGCAAGCCCGGACAATGGCTAAATTCCTCTCATTCGGCACGCACAAGGATGCCGACATTAAAGTTCTTTCCCTGCAAAAGAAAAACAATAAAACCATTATCACTTATCTATTTAAGGGAGAGGAAGATACTTATACCATTCCGTTTACCGACAACGCTTCTGTCGAAAATTCGTTGCAATGTCTTGCATTGTTGCTGCATTTGAATATTCCGGGCGAAACGATAAAGAAACGAATGGCTGTGCTCGAACCGGTGGCGATGCGTTTGGAGGTAAAAGAGGGACAAAACGGCTGTCTTTTGATAAACGACAGCTACAATTCCGACATCAATTCGCTTGGCATTGCGCTTGATTTTCTCAATCAGCAGGCGAATGTGAAACAGATGAAAAAAACGTTGATTCTCTCGGATATTATGCAAAGCGGACAAGATCCTGCCGTACTTTATCAGTCGGTTACCGAACTCCTTTTCAATAAAAAAATCGAAAAACTGATTGGAATCGGACACGGAATTTCAGCGCACAAAGCATTTTTTCCGCTGGAAAACAAATTGTTTTATCCCGACACGGAAACATTTCTTCAACAGTTCAATCCGGATGATTTCAAAGAGGAGGCGATTCTATTGAAAGGTTCGCGGAGTTTCCGCTTCGAGGAAATATTTGACCAAATGGCGCTTGTCGTACACGAAACGGTGTTGGAGGTTGACTTGAACGCCTTGGTAAATAATTTCAATTACTTCCGTTCATTTTTGCAACACGGCACAAAAACAATCTGCATGGTCAAAGCCAACGCTTACGGGAGTGGCGACATCGAAATTGCCCGCACATTGCAACACAATGGTTGCGACTGTTTAGCCGTTGCCGTTGCCGACGAAGGGGCGGTTTTGCGGCGAGAAGGAATTGACATCCCGATAGTCGTAATGAATCCCGAAACAAACAGCTTTCACAAAATATTGGAACACAACCTCGAACCTGAAATTTACAGTTTCCGCCTGCTCGAACAGATGATACGCGAAGCCGAGCGGCAAGGCATTAATGACTATCCGGTTCACATCAAAATAGACACGGGAATGCATCGATTGGGATTTGAACCTGCCGAAATCGACCAATTGATTGAGCGGTTGAAATCGCAAAAAAGCGTGATGATTCGCTCCGTCTTTTCTCATTTATCGGGAGCTGATGATGCTAAATTCGATGATTTTACCGAAGAGCAAATCAGGAAATTCAAAGAGGTTAAAGAAAAGATAGACAATGCTTTTCCGCATAAAATCATTTATCACATACTTAATTCTGCCGGGACAGAACGGTTTAGTCAATATCAATTTGATATGGTGCGCCTCGGAATCGGTCTTTATGGAATCAGCGCCGTCAATTCGCCGAAAGTAGAAGAAGTTTGTACGCTTAAAACCAACATTCTGCAAATCAAGCGTATTCCGGCAACGGAAACCGTTGGTTACAGCAGGAAAGGAACATTAAAACGAGATTCTGTTATCGGTGTTCTCCCCATGGGCTACGCCGATGGATACAATAGAAAATTAGGAAACGGCGAAGGAAAAATACTTGTCAACGGTCAATTAATCCCAACCGTAGGAAATATTTGTATGGACTTGTGTATGATTGATTTAACCGATATTGAAGCACAAGAAGGCGATATTGTAACCGTTTTTGGCAAGGGATATTCATTTAAAAATTTGGCAACGCAGTTGGGTACGATTCCGTATGAAATATTGAGTAATGTTTCGAGGAGGGTGAAGAGGGTTTATTTTAGGGAATAGGTCTGAACTGTGATTTTTTTTGATTTGTGTGATTAAGATGATTGATCGTTTTGTGAAATAAATTGTTTAAAAGTCTCAATATCAATCACGTTTACTCGAGGAAATTCTATTTCTTTCAAGATATTGAAATGCTTGTCGTTGGTAACAATATAATCTGCACCTGCATTGAGTGCGCAGTCCACGAATTTGTTGTCATCAGGGTCAGAGGAAATTAAATTCCACTGAAAATATGGCGTAATCCTTAATGTATTTATTGAGTAAAAAATGAAATTCATAATATTTCCAGCAGTTTGCTTGGAGTAAAAGCGTATTAGCATCTCCTCGTATTCCATTAGGGATATTCAGTAAATGTGTTTTTTTGAATAACGGTTCTCTCCCCGCGGTTGGAATGACTTTTAATATGATAGGGTGTGAGCGCAGCGATTGGAGGTAAAGACAAATCATCTGTCACACAACCCGAAAGGGTTGAATATCTATTTTAAATAGTGATGTGTCAACAATGAAATGCCGCTTCCGTAGAGACGTGGCGTGCCGCGTCTTTTTGCAATTCACGTATACCATCGGAGACGCGGCACGCCACGTCTCTACAGAGGGTGTAGCGGGTTGTTTTCACCCCCAAGCTAAATACCCAATTATATTATAATTACCCCGATTTTGCCACATTTATGCACAAAATCGGGGTAATTTTCAGAAAATGATAGCACGTAACAATATCACTATCAATATGTTATTCATTTACTGAATATCCCTCCATTAATATTTCATTGGAACAACACAATGTATAACGATCTTTTTGTAATGCAGTCAATATACAGTGATAATTTGACTTGTTGGATACAGCATGCAACAAACAATTTGTGTCAAGTACTATTTTCATTTGTAAGAAGCACGATAATGTGAATTTAAAAACATTTTGTCCAATTTTTCGTTGGTCATATCATTTTCCTCCCACCATTTATCTGTTTCTTCTTCCGCTTTTTTCAAGTAGTAATCACTAATAACTTTTTTCAATTCTTGAAACATTTCATCTGTTTTGACAAACTGAAGTGATTGCAAGAAGTGTATCTGCATAGCGTTTAATGGCGGATTTGCAACTGATGTTCTCATATTGTTGAGTTTAAATTTGTTTTGCAAATATACAGAATTAATTTGTGTAAACCAATATCCGATTTTCCCTTGTTCTTACAAAATAAAAAAGATTGCCAAATTCTTTTATAATCTTGGCAATCTTGAAAATCTTACGGAAATCCCGGTTCAGACAATTATTTCCCCGCAGGCTTATACCGCGCATTCAACTTTTCAATCACGTCAGCAGTGATATTTAAGTAATCTTCGGCATAAAAGATATTGTCATTTCCGGTATCACTGAAAATGACTTTGTAGTGTTTGTCCTGATTATAAAATTTGAAGAATGCGTTGATGGAATCTCGCAGTTGAGTATTCATTTTTTGTTGTTCGGCAAAGAGTTCTTGGGCAAAGCGGCGGTCTAAGTTTTGCAACTCCTGTTCTTTTTTCATTAACCGGGTTTGTTCTTGTTCCAAACTTTCTCTCGTCAAGAAATTGCCGCTTTCGTATTTCTTTTGGAATGCAATGGCATCCTCTTGCAGTTGTTGTTGTCTGTGGCTGATATCGTTACGAAATTTTTCCTGTTTTTTGAGCAACATCTCGTTCATCTCTTTGGCAAAAAGATAATTCATCAAAAGCGAATCAACACTTACATAAGCAATCGGGAAACTGTCGGAAGAAACTACATCGGTTGGAATATTTCTCTGTAACACTATTTCGGTCGGGGTGTTTCCGCGTGAGGAGAAATGAAGAATGTACAGACCAATAACCGCTATACATAAAACAGAAAGAACGATTGAGTTGAAATGTTTCATACAAATATAATTATTTATTTTTTTTACTACTATAGTCTATTAAACTTTAAGCCATTAAACTATCAACCATTGTTTCGGGCTTCTTTGTCTTGTGTTTTAGCGCAGTGAATACCTTTTTCCCGTAATACTTTGTTGTCTCCAATGTGAGAAGAAGGGAACTTCCTTCCTTTGAAAAAAAAGATTCTAACACCTAAAAGCAAAACTGCTATCCCAACCAAAATTAACGTAAATAACAAAATTTGCCACATATCTTTTCGGATTTCTCTTCTTTTTCAAATCTTTTACAAAGATAAATCATCTAATTGTGTAAAAAATTTAATAATCGCTATTATTTATGTATATATCTGTATTTTAACGAAATTTAAACCACAAAGGGGATAGGCGTGTTTGCCGCAATTGACTATATTTGCCGTGATATAAATCTAAAATTGTAAATACAACATCGCAAATTACATTATGAGCGCAATAACAGACCTTCAACCTAAAATACTTTGGTATTATTTCGATGAAATATGCCGGATTCCGCACCCTTCCAAAAAGGAGCAAAAACTAATCGAATATTTAGTTGATTTTGGACGTGCAAACTGTTTGGAAACGATTTCGGATGCTACGGGAAACGTACTGATCCGGAAAAAAGCCACTCCGGGAATGGAGAAAAAACCTTCTGTTGTTTTACAATCGCATATAGATATGGTTGCTGAGAAAAACAACGACACCGTTCACGATTTTGACCGCGACCCGATAATCCCTTATGTTGATGGCGATTGGGTAAAAGCAATGGGTACAACGCTTGGCGCCGACAACGGAATAGGCGTTGCGGCGCAACTTGCCTTGTTGGTGTCAGAGGATATTCCGCACGGCGATGTGGAGTGCCTTTTTACGATCGAAGAAGAAACCGGTCTGACAGGGGCGAAAAACTTTCAAGCAGGCATACTTCAATCCAAGATATTGATTAATTTGGATTCGGAGGAAGACGGCTATTTTTGTATCGGTTGTGCCGGCGGCATAGATACGGTCGCCAAATTCCATTATGAGATGCAGCAAGCGCCCGAAAATCTATTCTTTCTCAGTGTGAAAGTCAAAGGTTTGCGAGGCGGACATTCGGGCATAGAGATTAATCAAGAGCGAGGAAATGCCATCAAAATACTTGCGCGGTATTTGTGGACGATGAACAAGCAATTTCCTGTATATCTGCAAAGTATAGATGGAGGAAACCTGCACAACGCCATTCCGCGCGAAGCTTCGGCTGTCGTAGCCATTCCTTACTGCAAAAAGGAAGATGCTCGCGTGTTGCTCAATCTTTTTATTCACGATGTGGAGGGTGAAATTCCTTCGGAAAAAGATTTCCGCATTGACCTCAGTTCTGAAAGCACAATGGAAAAAGTGATTGACAAAGCGTGTTCGGATAGACTCTTGAGCGCACTGTATGCTTGTCCGCACGGGGTAATAAAAAACAGTTTTGACATAGAAGATTTGCCGGAGGTATCGACCAACTTGGCGTCTGTAAAAATGAGGGAGGGCAACACCATTATTGTGGCAACAAGTCAGCGTAGTTCGGTAGAATCCGAAAAACACGATATTAAAAATCAAATAGAGGCGCTGTTTTTGTTGGCAGGAGCGGAGGTAACTCACGGTGACGGCTATCCGGGTTGGAAACCGAACATTCATTCCAACATAACGAAAATAGTGGTTGATTCTTATTTCCGATTGTTTCACAAAAAGCCTGTTGTGCAAGCCGTTCACGCCGGTTTGGAATGTGGATTGTTTTTGGAAAAATATCCTGATTTGGATATGATTTCCATCGGACCAACGATACATGGCAATCACTCGCCTGCGGAAAAGGCGCATATTCATAGTGTGGAGAAATTTTGGGAGCATTTGAAAGATGTGTTGAAGAATGTGTAAAGTTTTTAACCGCAAAATACCATAATGAAACACCGTCAAATTCAGACATGAAACAAACAATAAAAATATTTTTTATAGATTACGGAAGGCGCATGAATAAACAGGAAGAAGTGATTATTGCCGCTCTTAGCCGGGATTACAACGTGATATTAGACCCACATCAGCCCGATTACCTGTTTTATGCAGATGCAAGATATAATCAGTTGAAATATAAAAATTGCATCAAGATATTTTATACCGGAGAAAACACCGTTCCGGATTTTAATTTTTGCGATTATGCCATGGCGCACGCGCGCTTTGAATATGGCGACAGGTATTTGCGCGCTCCGTGGTATTTGTTTGACCAATGTTTTAGAGATAAATCGAATTCGACAGATTTATTCAATTGCGAATTTGAATATATGTCTCCCGTTGTTTCTTTAAGCAGAGAAGAGGCGTTAAACCGAAATTTTTGTGGTTTTATTTCCTCTTCGGGATGGGCAGACCCTATTAGGCAGACTTTTTTCGAAAAATTATCCGAATACAAAAAAGTTACCGGAGCCGGACAACTTTTCAATAACAAAATTCCCGACAAAATCGCATTTACAAAAAACTACAAGTTTGCAATGGCGTTTGAAAACAGCAGTCTTTCGGGTTATACTACCGAAAAAATAACCAATGCGATGACTGCCGATGCCGTTCCCATTTATTGGGGAGACCCCGACGTGGGGTTGGATTTCAACAAAGAGGCTTTTGTATGTGTAAATGATTATGATACGATTGAAGAAGCTATTGCCGAAATAATCAGGCTTGACAACGACGATGAGGCGTATTGGCAAAAATTATGCACTCCTCGCTGCACGGGTGCAAACTACCAAAAGTGGGAAAATGAATTGTATCTATTTTTGAAAAACATTGTTGAACAACCCAAAGAGAAGGCAAAAAGAACGACCGATTACGGATTTATGTATTCCCACAAACGCGATATGATGGCAATGTATTACCTATTTTCCAAAAGTAAAACAATAGCTTCCGGCATCAGGAAATTATTACGATTGATGGTTAAAAACTTGAGTTCGGGATAAGAATTTTCCTATTTTTGAATTTCAAATACAAACAGATTCCTCACTCCACTACGTTACGTTCGGAATGACCTGTGTTTCAACATACTTACCTCTTCCCATAAGTCAGAAAGTCCTTCCGAACGCAACGAAGTGGAGTGAGGAATCTGTTTGTAATGGAAATTCAATAAAATAAGAAAAACCTTATCCCGAAATCAGGTTAAATGTCCCTAACCTTAAGAAAATACCGATTTCTGCTTTTGATAATTAATTCAAACAGCCTCTAAAATTCCTTTCAGATTTTAAATACGCTCTAATCATTTTCTAATAAATTTATAAGAATTTTCTAACAACTTAAAATCAGTGGTTTAAATATTTTTGTATCACAAAAAAACAAACAAAAAAGAACAATGACAAAATACGGTTTGATTCTGGTCTTCTGTTTTTCGCTATTTACGGTTGCAGCGCAAGAAAAGACATTTACTCCAACCCAACTTGAAGCAATATTCTTGAAACAAAATTTGGAACTTATTGCCGAGCAGATGAACATCAGCATAGCAGATGCGGAAATAGTGCAGGCAAAATTGTGGGAAAATCCGGAGTTGAGCATCGGTGATGTAAACTTGTGGACTACTGAGGCTCAACGTGAAGTTTTGTATGAAGAAATACCCAATGCGCCTAACACCCGGCAATTTACTATTGAACTTAGCCAACTGATAACCACCGCAGGCAAACGCCGCAAAGAAGTAGCGACACTGAAAGTATCAAAAGAAATGGCAGTGCAGGAATTTGGCGAAGTGCTCCGGGAATTGAAAACCGAACTTCGCAAAAGCATCAACGAAATAATCTATTTCCAACAGTATGAAATTGTGTTGTCCAAACAGGTTGATGTATTGGGCAGCCTTATCAGCGCCTACGAAAGGCAAGTGGCGAAAGGCAATTTTTCAAGGGCTGAATTTCTGCGCCTGCAAGCGTCCTCTTTGGAAATGGAAAACGAACTTCATCAGTTGAGAATTGAGTTAAATTCACAACTCAAAACGTTGAGATCATTGCTCCATTTTCCGCCCGAAACACATATTATTATAGCTTCCGATACAAACAATAAAGATATAATACTACCAACATTGGAAGATTTGTATTTGTTAGCAGCAGAAAACAGACCGGATTTAAAACACCAAAAACTGCAAACCGACTTTTTTGCCAAAACGTTGCGTTTGGAAAGAGCCAAACGTGTGCCGGACATTACACTTAATGCAAGCTATGACCGCTACGCCGGACTTTGGAGAGATTACGTAGGTTTCGGTTTGAGTTTCGACTTACCTGTTTTCAATCGCAATCAGGGCGATATAAGAGTAGCGAGATTAAGTATGGAACAAAGCAAGCATTTGGAACAAAAAATTCAAAATGAAGTGCTTAACGAAATTTCCGAAGCATATACTAATTATGTACAATCGCTCAATTTCCACCGAAAAATATCGAGCAGCGAATTGTTTTTGGAATTAGACAGTATGTTAGAAGTTTATACGAGAAATTTGCTGAACAGAAATATAAGTATGCTTGAATTTATCGACTTTATGGAAGCGTATCAAACAAGTAAACAGATATTTCTGGAAACACAAAAGTCTGTAAACGACCATTTTGAAGAATTACAGTATGCTATTGGAATTGATATAAAATAAATATGCCTATCCGCAATATTACCACCTATTTTAGAGATCCCTCTCTACGCTACGCTACGTTCGGGATGACACCTCGCTTTATGGGGTTGGGGGTTTTGGGAGTAAGCGACTTCGTCGCCACTCCCACCCCCCCTCTACAAGCCGGAAACACCCGTCATTCCGAATGGAACGAAGTGGAATGAGGAATCTCCCGCAAATTGCACCGTCATTGATAGTGGAAATATTACGGATAAGCATTAAATAAAAAAAATAAAAATATGAAAATAATAAATTTAAAAACATTTTTTGCGGCAATTATCATCACATCGCTGCATTCGTGCTCTTCGGGAAACAATAACGAAATTTCTCAAGAAGGCATCATAAAAAAAGAGTTCCTTGCCAATGTAAAAACCGTAAAAGCAACATTAAGCAATCAAAAACAGGAACTGATACTCAGCGGAAAAGTAGAAAGCGACCCCAATAGAGTAGTATCTTATACGCCTCTAATCAGCGGTATGATAGAACGCACTTATTTTACGTTCGGCGACCATGTAACCAAAGGACAGACCATGCTCCATATCCGCTCGTCCGAATTGAGTGCGCTGCAATCCGAACTAATAGTTGCACACCGTAACCTGCAAAGCGCCGAGTCGATGTACGAAGACAGGTTAATTTCCGAAATGGAACTTATTGAGGCTCATTCCGAATACGAAAGAGTGCAAGCAAACTTATCGCTCTATGGCGACAACTTGGGAAATGGCATATTTTCCATCAAATCCCCAATAACAGGTTATGTAGTGGCTAATAATGCATCATCAGGCAGCACCGTATCGGAAGGCGATGAACCGCTTTTTACAGTGGCTGATTTAAGCAGCGTATGGATAATTGCCAATGTACACGCCGGCGATTTACAATCAGTAAAACAGGGAATGCCTGTCGAAATAACCACTTTGGCTTATCCAAACGAAGTTTTTTCGGGGAAAATTGATGCCCTCTCACAGGTATTCGACCCCGAAGAAAGGGTGTTGAAAGCCCGAATTGTGATGCCTAACGCAGCGTTGAAATTCAAACCTGAAATGTCTGTTGTAGTAAAAGTCCAAGCCCCCCTAAATCCCCCCTCAAGGGGGGACTTGCCTGACGGACGAAATCAAGCGCAAGCCAAAGTCCCCCTTGAGGGGGATTTAGGGGGCTCGGAGTTAGGGGGACTTGTCCTGTCCATACCTTCCGATGCGTTGATTTTTGATGATGACCGGTATTTTGTAGTAGTAGAAACTACTCCCGGCGAGTTTGAAATCAAAGAAGTTATAGAGCAAGGGCATTATCAGGGAATTTCTTATATTCGTTCGGGATTGAGCGAAAATGATAATGTTGTGATTAAAAATCAACTGTTAATTTATTCGGAATTAAAAGGGAAATAATAAAAGGAAACCGTCATTGCGGGCTTGACCCGCAATCCCCAAAAAGAGAATAACGCATTTATCAGGAGATTGCGGGTCAAGCCCGCAATGACGGGTCTAACAAAAAATTACAACCATGCACAAATTCATAAAAAACATCATAGCGTTTTCGTTACAAAATTATGTACTTGTCCTTTTTATGACAGTCATACTTTTTGTCGCGGGCATCATATCCTATATAAACACGCCGATTGAGGCATACCCCGATGTTACGAATACGCGCGTAAGAATCATTACGCAATGGCAAGGACGAAGCGCCGAGGAAGTGGAAAAATTTGTTACACTACCCGTTATGCGCGCAATGAATACCATTCCGCGAAAAACCGATGTGCGTTCTACATCACTGTTTGGTTTGTCGGTGGTAACGGTTATTTTTGAAGACGGCGTTGATGACTTTTTCGCTCAACAATATGCTTCCAACCGTATGCAGGACTTGGATTTGCCCGAAGGTGCAGATGCAAGTATTGAACCGCCGTCAGGAGCAACAGGCGAAATTTACCGTTATGTACTCAAAAGCGATTTGCCAATCCGCGAAGTTTCGGCAATCAACGAGTGGGTAGTCGAACGCGAATTGCTCTCAGTGCCGGGTGTGGCGGATATTGTTACTTTTGGCGGCGAGGAAAAGATTTTTGAAATAAAAGTCAATCCGGCAGAATTGGCAAATTACGGTCTTTCGCCGCTCGAAGTGTATGAAGCCGTATCGAACAGCAACATCAACGTAGGCGGCGATATGATACAAAAAGGCAGTCAAGCGTTTGTCGTGCGCGGAATCGGTCTGTTGGAAAGCATCGAAGACATTGAAAATATCTTGATTGACGTTAGAGGCAGCACACCCATTCGCGTCAAGCAAGTAGCAACGGTAGGCGTTTCCTCCAAGCCGCGAATGGGACAAGTCGGGATTTGGAAAGCCCCCCCAAGCCCCCCCAAAGGGGGGGATGTGAGCAACCTGCAAGATAAACTCTCTCACTCCGAAAATGCTCAGCCCTTAACATCCCCCCCTTCGGGGGGGCTTGGGGGGGCTGACATAGTACAAGGTATCGTTATTATGCTTCGCGGACAAAATCCGGGCGAAGTGATTAAAAATTTAAAAGAAAAAATTGACGAACTCAACGACCGCATTCTCCCCGAAAACGTCAGAATAGAGCCGTTTTTAGACAGAACAACATTGGTAGATGCCACCGTAAAAACGGTGGTCAGAAATATGCTTGAGGGAATACTGCTTGTTTCGCTCATTGTGTTTCTTTTCCTCTATAACTGGCGTACTACGTTGATTGTTTCCACTGTCATCCCTTTGTCGTTTTTGTTCGCCATTATTATGCTTCGCATACAGGGAATGCCTGCGAATCTTATTTCAATGGGCGCATTGGATTTTGGTTTGTTGTTGGAAGGAACGGTGGTTATTGTCGAAGTTATTTTTGTCGCGTTGGAAAAACTTTCGCGAAAAACAGGCGTAAATTTCAGCAAAATTGCTCGCGGCGGCGCTATCAAAAACAGTGCAGGAAGCGTGGCGCCGCACATTTTCTTTGCGATGCTTATCTTGATAGTTGCGTTGTTTCCTATTTTTTCATTTCAAAAAGTGGAAGGAAAAATGTTCTCGCCTCTCGCATTTACGTTGGGTTACGCCTTGTTGGGTTCGCTGATTTTGTCGCTCACATACGTGCCTGTGATGTGCAAATTGTTGATAAAATTCAAAGCCCCCCTAAATCCCCCCTCAGGGGGGGACTTTACAAGCGACCGTCAGGCAAGTCCCCCCCTGAGGGGGGATTTAGGGGGGCTGGGGGAGTCTTCAACTATCATCAGCCGTTTCCTTATCAATTCATTATATAAAACGTATGAATTAGCTACTCGCTACCGTCAAGGTGTCATTGTCGGATTTCTTGTATTGTTGGCTGTTTGCGGATTGCGCTTTGCCTTTTGGGGTACCGAGTTTATTCCCCAAATGAATGAAGGAGCGATTTATATTCGCGCCACATTGCCCAACAGTATTCATTTGGATGAATCTGTCCGCATTACCAAAGAGATGAAACAGAAATTGAAAAATTTTGATGAAGTGGAATTTATCCTTTCTCAAACCGGCAGGCCAAATGACGGCACTGACCCCACAGGCTTTTTCAACATCGAATTTCACGTACAGCTCAAAGACGAAAAACAATGGAACCGCCGTATCAAAAAAGACAATTTGATAAAGGAAATGGAACAAACGCTTGACGTTTATCCGGGTATTATTTTCGGTTTTAGTCAACCCATTCAGGATAATGTGGAGGAATATGTGGCAGGCGTAAAAAGTTCGTTGGTTATAAAAATATTCGGCGATGATTTGTTCCAATTAGAAAACCTTGCCGACCAAACTGCCGCTGCTATCAAAGATGTGCGGGGTGTGGAGGAAGTAAATGTTTTTCGCAGTATCGGCTTGCCCGAATTACAAATTAAATTGGAAGAATCACGCATGGCACTCTATGGCGTATCAATGGCAGACGCTCAGGCAGTTATCGAAATGGCTATCGGCGGAAAAGCCGCTACCAAATTTTACGAAGGCGAACGAACTTTTGACGTAATGTTGCGTTTCCAAAAAGAACACCGCGACAACGAGGATAAAATCGGCAATATCCTCATTCCCACAATGGACAAAAAATATGTTCCTTTGAAAGAAATTGCCGACATAACATTTATCACAGGACCTACATTTATTTACCGCGAAGGCAGCAGCCGGTATATCGGTGTCGGCTTCAGTATTCGCGACCGCGATTTAGGTTCAACCATTGCCGAAGCACAAAAGCGAGTATCCGAAAATGTGCAACTGCAAGCCGGAAACAAAATCGTGTGGGCAGGCGAATTTGAAAGCCAACAACGTGCTACAAAACGCTTGATGATGATTGTCCCTGCCGTAATTCTGTTGATTATGTTCTTGCTCTATATGAATTTCGGAAATGTGAAAGATACTCTTATCGCTGTGAGTGCTATTCCTTATGCTTTTATTGGTGGATTTATTTCGCTTTGGGTTACAGGAACAGTATTCGGCATCTCCGCAGGAATTGGTTTTATTATTCTGTTCGGAATCGTGTCTATTGACAGTATTTTGTTGATTTCCATCATGAAACATACAATGCAAAAAACCTCCAACTTACGCCTTGCCATTGACGAAGCTGTTAGCCAACGTGTTCGTCCGGTATTGATGATTGCCCTAATGGGTTCAATGGGACTGTTTCCGGCAGCTTTATCAACCGGAATGGGATCGGAAGTTCAAAAACCATTGGCAATTATGATCGTGGGAGGTATTCTTATTTGTATGATACTTTCTTTTACGGTGCTTCCGCAAGTGTTTTATTTTGCTTATCGAAGGGATAAACGTAACTTGCCATCAACAATAAAATCAGACAAGTAATCGTAAAAATAAAAAAAGAAAACGACAAAATCCATTTCCGGAATTTTGATAGTCCCAAACAAAAAGATTTACAAGATTGCCATAAAATATTGGTAATCTCGTAAATCTTATTTTGTTTTCACATGTAACTATTTTGAAGCTGTTAGTTTTTTTAATTCGGTTAATATTTCTGCTTGATTTTTTATTACTTCATTAATTCTGAACATCCAAGCACCAATGGCTCTTAATAAGAAAATAAGTCCTACTAAAACAGCAATTCCAATTAATTCATCCATATATATTAAAATGTTAATTTACTCCTACTCTTATGGCTTTTCGGCTACGCCTTGTTTAAATGGTTTTCAAACTCCAGTTTTGTCCTAAATATTTTTTCATATACGCACATAAAAAAAGCGCGGACAATCTCTTTTTATTAGTTATTGAGGTTCTCGACTACCTGACGACTAAAATAATGAGTAAAGCCCACGCCAAACGGCGTGAGCGTCTTCACTTTACTTTTAGTCGTCCTTTGAAATTGTCGAGATTTCAATAACCAAAATATAAGCTAAACGCTTTTTCCAAGATGTTTAAAATGTGCGCATTAATTACGCTATTATCTCATAAGCAATGTTTTTTATTAAATATTAATGGGTAAATTTACGATTTTTTTGTAAAAGAAATCGAAGTGTACGGATTTTTTGAAAGAAAAAAGTTTTATGGATTGAAAAATGGGTTGTATCTTTGTAAAGCAAAAAAAGAAAACGCTTTGGCGGTGGTGCTTTAATCGGCAACCTTGTTACCGGGCGTTTTTTCTTTTTATACGGTATCAACTTTATTTACGCTAAACATAGCAATTATTGATGAACAATTGGGTAAATGGAATTCCATACGAAATTGCTTTTTGGGAAGGTATTTATGCTAACAAGAAGCGTATAGAAAGGTTGTTTTGTTGGTCTAAGTACAATCAAGAAATTGAACTTGCCAATTTTGATGTTAAGCAGTTTCTATTTCAAAAGGAGAACCCGACAATCGTTGATGCGGGTTGCGGAATGAGTTTTTGTAATGGCGATAAATTGGACGGTAAGCAGTTGAATGTTTGCTATGTAGACCCTCTTGCTCCGTTCTTCAATAAAATAATCGAAAAGAAAAAGCTTCATTTGCCCAAAATAACTTTTGGATTTATCGAATATCTTTCGGCATTTGTTCCCAATAAAGCCTCTTTGATAATCGTACAAAATGCGCTTGATCACAGTAAAAATCCGCTTAAAGGAATTTTTGAATGTATTGAAAGTCTTGAAATAGGAGGCGTGTTATATTTGCGACACAACAAAAATGAAGCAGAAACCGAGAATTATAGAGGATTTCACCAATATAATATTTCGCTCGAAAACGATGAAATGATTATTTGGAACAAGGAAACGAAAATAAACATCAACTCTTTGGTAAAAGATTTTGCCGATACGGAAACAAGCGTTTGTGGAAATGAAATCATCACAGTTATAACGAAAAAACAGGAATTGACAAGCGGACTTATTGATTGCAAGAAAGACATTGCGGATTTGTCTAACCAATACATTGAGGTGATACAAAACTTTAATAGAGCCTCGTATTCGTTTTTGTATCATTGGAATTTTCTTAAATTTCGTGTGATACAGTTGTTTGCGCAGTTTTTTAGTTGGGAAACAAGGCAGAAAATAAAAAAAACAATCAAGAAATTGACATTAACAGCTCCATAATCTGAGTTCGGGATAAGCGAGATTCCTCACTCCACTTCGTTACATTCGGAATGACCTGTGTTTCAACATATACGGAGCAGGAGAGAGCGGCGGCTTTGCCGCCGCTCTCTCCTGCCTTACCTCTCCCCATAAGTTAGAAAGTCATTCCGAACGCAACGAAGTGGAGTGAGGAATCTGTTTGTAATGGAAATTCAATAAAATAAGAAAAACCTACCTTATCAAATCTGTTAAGTTTATGAAACTTAACAGGTTTTTTCTTAAAGTTTTTAAGTCGATTTAGTGTTGCTGCAAATCAGCTCCATAATCTCTTTCTCTTGCGCCGGGTGAAACCAGTGAATCTTTTCATCTCGGTTAAACCAGCTTAGCTGTTTTTTAGCGTATCGCCTCGAATTTTGCCGGATCATATTCCGGGCAAAATCTAACGTCCAATTTCCATCGAAATACTCGAAAAGTTCCTTGTAACCGACGGTGTTGAGTGAATTTAGGTGGCGGTACGGATAAAAACGTTTTGCTTCTTCCAAAAGTCCATTTTCAAACATCACATCTACTCTTTGGTTGATACGCTCGTATAGTTCTTCTCTCGGCATATTCAGTCCGATTTTTAGTATTTGAAACAGACGCTCTTTCGCGCTTTCTTTCCGGAAAGAAGAGTAAGGTTTGCCCGACATTAGACAAACTTCCAATGCGTGGATAATACGTTTGTGGTTTTTTTGATCTACAATTTCGTGGTATTCAGGGTCGAGGATTTTCAATTCGGCGCGAATATTCTCAATACCCTCTTGTTGGTAGCGGTTCAACAACTCCTCGCGGAGTTCTTTGTCAATATCGGGAATATCGTCAATTCCTTTGCAAATAGCATCAATGTAGAGCATAGAGCCGCCGGTCATCACTACAAAATCGTGTGTTTGAAACAGTTCTTCCAACTTGCGAAGCGCGTCCATTTCAAAGCGACCGGCACTGTAGTAATCGGTAATGGAAAGCATTCCGACAAGGTGATGGGGAACTCTTTTCAATTGTTCTTCGGTTGGTGCGGCGGTACCGATTTTCAATTCGTTGAAAAACTGACGTGAGTCGCACGAGATGATTTCGGTTTGCAGTTGTTCCGCTATTCTCAAGCTAAGTTCCGTCTTCCCGATGCCAGTGGGACCTAATAGGATGATGAGGGTTTTGGGTTTAACCATTCGTCCGTAACTTTATAAAATTCTTCCAATGAAATATGCGGTGCACGTTCACCTTCCCGTACCATCGCCCGAAAATCGTCTAATGTAACCGCTTGTTTCTCATTTGGAAATTGCCAATCAATATTTTTTTTCGCAGTAGCCGCAGTCATAATCAGATGTCTTTAAAAGTTCATAACGCAAATTTATCATTATTTCTCAAAATACCAATAAAAAAACGACTGAAAAACCTACGCAGTTAATCAGTCGTTTTTATGATTATATTAATTGTTAATTATTAACTATTAATTAACTAAACCACCGCACATAACAGAAATCCATACGATGCGCCAAATCCGGATTCTTAGGATACATACGGAACGCATACTTAATAGTTCCTGATTTTTGTATCCTGCTATCCAATTTGAAATGCAACTTGGATCCTTCTATTTTGTAGAGTTCCAATTCTTTTCTCTCTTTTAATTTATCTTCGTTATTTGCGTCCTTTTCAGTGGTGATGAGATCAACTCCGAGATGGGTGTCTCCTAAGTTTTTTACATCAATAACCACTCCAAACATGTATTTATCACCTACTTCCGGATTGGTCAATTGTTTTTCCGGAATATTGACGGATACCACTTCGATCTGATCCCATCCGCTGGCAATCTTATCTTTCCACGCGGCAAGTTCTTTTGCTTTGGCAAATTTATGCGCCGAAATGAATTGATAGCGATTGTGCAATTTGGTATAGAATTTGCTGATATAATCGTCCAACATACGTTTGGTAGTATACTTCGGCGCGATAAGAGCAATCGAGTTTTTGATGGTTTGAATCCACTCCGGCGAGTATCCTTTGGAGTTAATGGCAAAGAACATTGGGATAATCTCGTTTTCCAGCATATTGTAAATGGTGGCAGCATCCAATTGGTCTTGGTGCTCTTGATTTTGGTAAGTGCGTTTTTCGGTCAACGCCCATCCGGCACCTTTCACGTATCCTTCCAACCACCAGCCGTCGAGTACCGAGAAGTTGACCACACCGTTCATCAACGCTTTTTCGCCCGAAGTTCCCGATGCTTCCAATGGTCGCGTAGGAGTATTCAGCCAAATATCCACGCCTGAAATTAACCGTTTGGCAAGCGCCATATCATAATTTTCGAGGAAGATAATTTTTCCTTGAAACTCCGGCATACGCGAGATTTCTACGATTTTTTGGATCAATCCTTGTCCGGCTCCATCGGCAGGGTGCGCTTTTCCGGTATAAATAAATTGTACCGGACAACTTGAATTGTTTACGATTTTAGACAATCTTTCCAAATCGGTGAAAAGCAAATGCGCTCTCTTGTAAGTGGCAAAGCGGCGACCAAACCCGATTGTCAATGCTTGTGGATTGATTTTTTGGATGATGGAGACGATGCGAGCAGGGTCTCCCTGGTTTTTTAACCAACTGTCTTTATATTTGATACGGATGTAGTTGATTAATTTCGTTTTCAACGTTTGTCTCTTTTTCCAAATATCTTCGTCGGCCACTTCGTATATTTTCTCCCAAACTTTCATATTCGATTGATCGGTGTAGAATGAGGAGTCAAATTCTTTCTCATACAGTTTTTTCCATTCTACATCCGCCCAAGTCGGCATGTGTACGCCGTTGGTAACGTAGCCTACGTGGAGCTCTTCCGGGAAATATCCTTTCCAAATAGGGGCGAACATTTTTTTAGAAACCTCTCCGTGTAACCAGCTTACGCCGTTTACCTCTTGACAAGAGTTGCAGGCGAAAACGCTCATTGAGAATTTCTCGTGACTGTCTCCCGGATTTTCTCTTCCGAGATCCATCAAGTCAGCCCATGTAATTCCCAGTTTCTCAGGAAATTGAGACATATATTTGTAGAACAAACCTTCGTCAAACATATCGTGCCCTGCCGGCACAGGCGTGTGCACCGTGTAGAGCGAAGAAGAGCGAACTACTTCAAGCGCTTCGCAGAAGTTAAGTCTTTCGTTTGAAATATAATCGCAAAGACGTTGTACGTTGATTAAGGCTGCATGTCCTTCGTTACAGTGGTAAATTTCGTGCTTGATGCCTAATTTATTGAGCATCAAAATGCCACCGATACCGAGCATATACTCTTGTTTCAAACGATTCTCCCAATCGCCACCATAAAGCTGGAAGGTGATGGAACGGTCGTATTCGCTGTTCATTTCAAAATCGGTATCCATCAGGTAGAGCGAAATGCGACCTACGGCAACTTTCCATACGTGTACAAAAACAACTCTATCATAAAACGGCACTTCCAGCACCATTGGGTTTCCGTGCTCATCTTTTACTTGTTCAATCGGAAGATTTCCGAAATTTTGATACTCATAGTTAGCAACTTGCTCCCCGTTCATAGACAATGATTGGGTGAAGTAGCCGAAACGGTACAAAAATCCTACCGCTGTCATATTTACATTGCAATCGCTTGCCTCTTTCAAGTAGTCGCCTGCTAAAACGCCCAAACCACCCGAATAGACTTTCAACACATCGGTCAAACCATATTCCATACTGAAATAAGATACGGAAGGTTTCGTTTTATCCGGTTTAGCGTTTACATAAGCCTCAAATTTGGCATACACATCATCTATTTTTTTGAGAAGATCACTGTCTTGCTCTACCTCTTCCAAGCGTTCGATGTTTATTTTTTCCAAAAATAACACCGGATTACGACCACTGTCATTCCACACCGTATTGTCTATTTCTTTGAATAAGTTGGTTGCCTCGTTATTCCAAACCCACCACAGGTTTTTAGACAATAATTGAAGTTTTTCTAATTTTGCAGGAACTTTAGATTTTATTGTCGCTTCTTTCCATATCGGAGAATTGGCGTAATTTGCTCTTACGTTCATTTGGTTATTGTTTTAGAGTTAATTTTTGTTTAATGCAATGTTAAAAGCGTCTATATAATAGGAGATAAACTCATTCCACGATGTTTTGTGAGCAATCGCGTGGGCGCGATCTCTTAATTTTGTAACCTCTTCTTGTTTTTTATTCGCAAAAAGAACAATGTTTTCTTGAATTTTTTCTGCCACATCGTGATAGTTAAATTCTGTCCGGTGAATGACCGCCACGCCGTTTTCGATGTTTTTCGGTTCGTGTGATACCCACAATCCGAATCCGGAAAGGTCGGTAGTTATGGTCGGAATGTGGAAAGCGGCGCTTTCCAATGGAGTATATCCCCAAGGTTCGTAATAGGAGGCGAAAACGGTCATATCCAACCCGATTAACAGATCATAGTAAGGATGATTAAAAATACCGTCATTCCCGTCGAGATAAGAAGGAACGAAGATAACCTTTACTTTACTTTCTTTGCAGTTGTTCAGATTGAAATATTGCAACGTTTTGATAATATCATCGTTGTAATAGTTGTGCAAGTTGTGCGTTGTGTTGTTATTTGCCGGATTGTAATTGCACAAATTGTGCGCCGTGTTAGCAGGAGTCTGTGCGTCCTTAATGTTCATCTTTTCCTGTAAATCTTTGCGCGGACCGCAAATCCACCCCGGTACCATAATAAACGCTACCAACTCTTTTTTCATCTCTGCGTTGAAATTCAACTTTTTAAGAGATTCCAAAAACACGTCTATTCCTTTATTTCTAAATTCATATCGCCCGCTTGTGCCCACGAAGATCGTATTTTCGTGTAGTGGGTACCCGAGCAATGCCTCGGCGGTTTTTTTCAGAGTCTCGCGCGACTCGTAATGTTGCTCTGTGTATTTTTTTCCTTTCGGAACGAAGTCGTCTTCAAAACCATTCGGGGTCACAATGTCGGGCTTTTTTCCAAGCAGTTGTTGGCATTCACGAGCAGTCAGTTCGCTTACGGTGGTGAAGCAGTCGGCATTTATGGCTCCTTTTTTCTCAATCGAGTGTTTGGCTGTTACGTTTAGCTCGTGTGCCATTTGGTCGCCGTTGTAACTCTCAAAATGATCATACAAGGGCTTGTTATTGAAGCAAATTGACCGTCCGACGGTAGTTGCGTGCGTTGTAAATACAGTACCGATTTCCGGCGCATTCATTTTTAAATAGAGCAATCCCGATGCGGTAGTCCACTCGTGAAAATGGGCAATGGTCTTTTTTTGTTCCACTTGGAAGAAATTGCAGAAACTCTCAACGGTTTTTGCTGCGGCATACCCAAACATAACCGATTCGTCGTAATCGCCATAAGCTGTCAGTGAATCTACGCCGAAATTCACCCACATTTCTCCCAAAAACTCATTTTTTAGCGACATAAAAGGTTTAAAGTCGACCAAAATAACAATCGGTTTACCGGGTATTTCCCAACGACCGATTTTTACACTTAGATGATCTTTTTCGAGCGCTTGTTTTTTCCAAGCCTTGAAAAGTGTCTTGTTTTCTTTGAACAACGGATTATCTATGATTCCGAAATCCGGACCAATATAGATGTTTTTATCCTTATTGAGTTCTTGAAGCGCCTTTGCGGCAGTCGATAAAACGGTATAAATACCGCCTACCTTATTACAGACTTCCCAGCTTGTCTCAAAAACATAGTCGGGAATGATTTTTTTATTCATCATTATGTGTTAAGTTTAGAGAACTTAATTATCGGCGGCAAAGGTAAGCAAAATTTTTTAATACGCAACACATTCAATCTCCACCAGCGCATTCATCGGTAATCCCTTTACCGCAACACAAGAACGCGCCGGTGCATTTTCTTTGGTAAAATAACCTTTATACACTTCATTAAACTCGGAAAAAAGGCTCATATCGGCGAGAAAAACGGTCGTTTTTACGATGTTCGACAAATTCAGTCCGGCGGCTTTTAGGATATTCTCTATGTTTTGAAACACCTGTTTGGTTTGAAGCACGATGTCGGCTTCACACATTTTTCCGGTTTTCGGGTCAATCGGAATTTGACCGGAAGTGTACAGCATGCCGTTTGCCAATATTGCTTGATTGTATGCTCCGATTGCAGCGGGAGCTTCTGTGGTTGAGATTGGTTGTTTCATTTTTAATCTTGAAATTTGAAATTTTGAAATCTGAAATATATGAATTGTCAAAATTAGCAAAAACAATGCAATATAGAAACAGTGTAAATTTAAAAAATCGTTTTCAACGCAACCGTAACCTCCTGTTTGGGTTGATTTACCGGGAAGACAGCATCTTTCCATTTTGGCATCCCCATTAATTTGGGGTTGTCCGAAGTGCCCACCGGTTCCGAAGGGATACCCAAAAGATTAGTGTCTAACTTTCCATTGTTTTTGGTGTCTTGAAAGCCGGTTATTGCATATTCCCCGTAGGGTAACGAAATCGTAACTGACGGCGGATCAACAATTCCGTAACTGTGTCCTTTCTTGTTGTTCCCAAAATCTTCCGGATTGTCGAAAACCAAAAAATAAATTTTGCCCTTAACATCTTCGGGCGTTTCAAAATGGATAGTTAGCTGACACATATTGTCCTTGTTTTGCGCTGATAATGAGAATTGCCATAACAAAATAGACATCAGCGGAAGAAATAAATACTTGCATTTCATAATAAATTCTTTTTTAGTGTTTATACTTAATGTTTATATTAAGAACACACTTAGAGTAAAAAAGGTTTTAAGTAATGTGTAAAAAATAAGTTGGTAATTTTGTTAGATTCCTCCCTCCACTATGTTGCGGTCGGAATGACTTCTTGATTTGTCAAAGTAGGGTATTGGAGTGAAAAGCACACCAGAAATACTGGTTATTCCGACCGCAACGCAGTGGAGGGAGGAATCTCGCTTATCCAAAACACAAGTTACCAACTTATTTTTTTACACGTTACTAAGAAAAAAAATTATACATAAAAATCCGCTCCTCTCTTCCTTCTAAGGCTTGTAGACAGCGTATTTACACAGCATTAATTATTTTTTCATAACATTTCAAAAAATGTGCAACGAAAATTTTTATAAATCCGAAATAATTGTAATTTTGTAAGGCTTTAAAAAGAAAAGATAAGCAAATTATTAAATATTAAACCAAATTTTTATTATTATGTCAAAAGTAACAGTTGTAGGCGCCGGAAACGTAGGCGCCACATGTGCCAATGTTCTTGCATTGAATGAAGTAGCAAACGAAGTGGTTTTGCTTGATGTGAAAGAAGGCGTAGCCGAAGGAAAAGCTATGGACATTATGCAAACAGCTCAATTGATCGGTTTCGATACGGTTGTAACAGGTTGCACAAATGATTACACAAAAACCGCCAACTCGGATGTTGTTGTTATCACATCAGGAGTTCCTCGCAAACCGGGTATGACTCGCGAAGAACTTATCGGCGTAAATGCTGGAATCGTAAAAAGCGTAGCTGAAAATGTTGTTAAACATTCTCCAAAAGCTATTATTATCGTTGTTTCTAACCCTATGGACACAATGACTTATTTGGCTCTTAAATGCTTAGGATTGCCTAAAAATCGTATTATCGGTATGGGTGGTATGTTGGACAGCGCACGTTTCCAATATTTCTTAAGCCAAAAATTGGGCGTAAACGCAAACGAAGTGGAAGGCTTGGTTATCGGCGGACACGGCGACACAACAATGATTCCATTGGCTCGTTTGGCTACATACAAAGGCATTCCTGTTAGTGAATTATTGAGCAAAGAAGATCTTGACGGAGTGGTTAAATCAACGATGGTTGGTGGTGCAACTCTTACAGGATTGCTTGGGACTTCGGCTTGGATGGCTCCGGGAGCAGCTGCTTCTTTCGTAACAGAATCTATTTTGAAAAATCAAAAGAAAATGATTGCTTCTTGCGTATCTCTTGAAGGCGAATACGGACAAAAAGACATCTGCATCGGTGTTCCTGTTATCATCGGACGCAACGGGTTGGAAAAAATCGTTGATATTAAATTGAACGACGAAGAAAAAGTATTGTTCGAGAAAAGCGCAGCTGCTGTGCGTGGAACTAATGATGTATTGGCTGAAATGAAATTGATCTAATTCAATATCAAATATGTGATGTAGAGACGGGGCGCGCCCCGTCTCTACGTGTTTTTATAAATCGGCATACAGCTTAAACCGGTCTTCAACCTCAAAATCCCGCCCTTTCTTCACCGTTGCACACTCCGTATACACATCGTGTTCAAATATCAATACCTGTTTTTCCGCAACAGCCTCTTCCAGCAATTTTTGTTTCCCCTCGATTGCCGCAATTTGATTCACATCATAAGCGCTTAACCAATCCAATGGAATATTTGCCGCAGTCGGGATAACATCGCCAACAAAAACAAACGTACGATCCTTGTCGAAGAGATAAGGAACGATCTGTCCTTCCGTGTGTCCGGAAAAAAGCCGCAATTCAATCTCATTACCAATCCGTTCGTTTTCTGTCAGCAATTTTAATTTCTCCTGTTTGAATGCCGGCATTATATCTGCCATAAAATAGGCATTTTCTTCCCGGAGATTCGGATTCAACATATTTTTCCATTGCGCCTCGCTTACCCAATGGGTAGCATTCGGGAAGGTGAGTTGCAACTCAAAATTCCGGTCAATCCAAGTACATCCCCCGCAATGGTCGAAATGCAGATGCGTAAGAATCACATCCGTAACATCTTTGCAGGAAAAACCTATTTTTTGTAATTCCATTTCAAATTGGATAATGTCCCGAAAGCCGTAATCGCTCATCACGTCCAAATGTTTATTTCCCACACCCGTATCAATCAGCACCAGCCTGTCTTTCAACTCAACAAGCAACGAACGCATTGCCATTGTACAAAAATTCGATTCGTCGACAGGATAAAATTTTTGCCACAATACTTTGGGAACAGCCCCAAATATCGCGCCGCCATCAGCCGAGAAAAAACCGGTTTCTATTTTATGTAGTTTCATTTGTAGCTAATTTTTTATACTTTAAGCGTAAATAGTAGCCGTACTTTGTAGAGACGTGGCGTGCCGCGTCTCTTAACAATTTATGTATAATCAGAGACGCGGCACGCCACGTCTCTACAAAGTACGGCTACCGATATTCTGATATATCATAAGTACGATACTATTTTAAGATACATTCTATTTTATCCAATTCTCCTACCGAAAATTGTGTGTTTTCCAACGCTTTCAAATTATCCAAAAGCTGTGGCACTGAACTTGCTCCGATAAGGACACTTGTAACATACTCATTTCTCAACAACCATGCAAGCGCCATTTCTGCCAATGTTTGTCCCCGCCCGGAAGCGATTTGGTTTAATTGACCGATTTTTTCAAGAATTTCCGGAGTTATTTGATTTTTGGTAAGACTTATCGACCTTGCCGCACGTGAATTTTCGGGGATGCCGCGTAAATATTTATCTGAGAGTAATCCCTGTGCCAACGGTGAAAAGGCAATCATCCCCACACCTTCGTTTTTCAACAACGGCAACAATTCCGGCTCCGTCCAGCGGTCAAACATCGAATAACGCGCTTGATGAATCAGACAAGGGACGCGGTGCTCTTTCAGGATTTCCAACGCTCTTTGCGTCTGTTCCGCATCGTAATTGGAGATACCGACATACAACGCTTTACCTTGCCGAACGATGTCAGCCAACGCACCCATCGTCTCCTCAAAAGGAGTTTCCGGGTCGGGACGGTGCGAGTAGAAAATATCCACGTAGTCAAGCCCCATTCGTTTCAGACTTTGATCGAGACTCGCCATCAGGTATTTACGGCTTCCGAGATTCCCATACGGACCCGCCCACATATCATATCCCGCTTTTGTGGAGATAATCAACTCATCGCGATAAGCTCCTAATCCGTGTTTGAGAATGCGACCGAAATTCTCTTCGGCAGAACCATACACAGGTCCGTAATTATTCGCCAAATCGAAATGCGTAATACCTGCATCAAAAGCCTTGTGAGCAATTTGGATGAAATTACTAAAAGAATCGATAGTTCCGAAATTATGCCACAATCCCAGCGAAATGGCGGGAAGCAAGACTCCGCTCCGTCCGCAACGGCGGTATATCATATCATTGTAACGATTTGAATCGGCGGTATATTTTTCGGCAATATTTCCACCGAAAGGTTCGAGTTTTAAATTGATATTTTCTGTTGGACTCATATTTTTTTGTTGTTAATTTCGTTTTGTTCCGTAGGATTTATATCTTACGCTATAAAATGTCATTCCTTCGGAATTTTCAAGTCCTGCGGGACATAATGTAAGAGAAATAACACTTTGTCAAACAATGATTTATACTTTTATTTCATCTTACGGGGTACGAAAATACTACTTATTTTCGTAAAAAAGCAACAAAAACATAAATAAATGCTCATTTGAAAATCAGTCATTTATTTTTGGTGCAAGGTGTAATTTTTCTTTCACTAATTTGCATTTTAATTGTTACCTTTTTTGTTTTCATTCGTCTTATCAATAAAATGATTACTTTTGTCAAACTTATGCGTAAAATATAACGTATCACAAATGAAATTTTATTTATCGGTTCTATGTATGGCAATTATTTGCTGTACCGGAATAAGTGCACAAAATACTTCCGTTGCAAATTATTTTGAACAAGTGGGAATGTATGCCGAAATATACAACGGACAAAGGGAGGTCGGCTATAATGCTTCACGATATGAGAATTTACCCTATTACAAAAGTCCCGATTTTACGAATGCCTCGGTTGTTTACCGGAAAATTTACTATCCGAATCTAAAAGCGCGTTTGGATTTATTTGAAGAACAATTGGTCATATTTTCGCCGGAGAGGCAATTCAAAATCATTCTCAATCCTCAATATGTAGAAAAGGTACAAATGTATGATAAGACCTTCGTCCGGTTGAATCCGCCGAAAAAGAGCGGATTAAAACCGGGATATTACATACAATTGCGAGACGGGCAAAAAACACAATTGCTTAGTAAAGAAGAATATATTCCCAACAGAATAGCACAGCAAGGCTCTGTTTCCAATTATTTTTCTCATAAAGTACGCTATTACCTGTTTTACAACAACCGGTATTATACGGTAAAAAACGAGGATTCATTTTCCAAGATATTTCCGCAATACAAAAGACAAATCAATGCGTTTACATTGCATAACCAATTGGATTTCAAACGAAACAAGGAGGAAAGTTTAACCGTTATAACTGATTATATCGAAGGATTGATTTCAACAAATTCCAATTATCCGGAAATAAACAATTTGCTCGCTGCAAATGATGTTTCTGTTGAAAAATCATGGGAAGATGCGTTTTATCACACGAATGACCTCTTTCAAGATTTAAAGACTGCGCTTTCGCCTGCATTGACCTACAAACCGGAACAACAGAACACCTCTCTTGAAAACCGGATTCCGGAAGAAACAGAAAAAAAAGAGGCGAAAAAAGTAACCTCCGCCATTTCCGATAACTTAGTTTATCCGGTGGGAGATCCGTATCGGGAAATAGTTCCCGACAAAGTAACTCTGAGAGGAAAAGTGATTGACTCCAAAACAGAGACACCGCTGCCCGGAATTACGCTTGCTTTGAAAGAGCCTTATACGGTGGCGACTACCGATATAAACGGGAATTACGCCATTCGACTGCCTTCGGGACGAGTTCAATTGGATATAAGCGGGATGAATATTAAGCCATCTCGCCGCCAACTGATGCTTTACGATGATGGAATGTTAAACATCGAATTGGCGGAAGATCCGCATCAATTAGAAGAAGTTACCGTTGTAGCCCAACGGGCGGACAACGTGAGAAAGATACAATTGGGAACGGAAAAAATTCAAATGCCCCAAATAAAAAATATCCCGACTGCATTCGGAGAGGCGGATATAATGAGCGCCATTCAAACATTGCCCGGTGTAAAAACGGTGGGCGAAGCCTCTTCGGGTTTCAACGTGCGGGGTGGGGCTACCGATCAAAACCTGATCCTGTTCAACGACGGCACAGTCTATAATCCGAACCACCTTTTCGGTCTTTTTTCTGCATTTAATTCCGATATGATCAAAGAGGCGGAATTGTACAAAAGCAGTATTCCAGCAAGGTTTGGAGGCAGGATTTCTTCCGTGTTGGATATTACCGGAAGAGAGGCGAACAAGGAGAAATTCACCGGTTCCGCCGGATTGGGATTGGTTACAAGCAAACTCACCCTCGAAATACCCGTTATCAAAGAAAAAACCTCCGTTTTACTCAGCGGAAGAACCACCTATTCGGATTATATGCTGAAACTATTGCCCGAAAAAAGCGGTTACAAAAATGGAACAGCCGGATTTTATGATATTGGAACCATATTAAGCCATAAATTCGATGAGAAAAACTTTCTGACCGTTTTCGGATATTACAGCCACGACCGTTTTTCTTTCAGCGAAAAACAGGAATATGGTTACAACAATATGAACGTCTCCGCCAAATGGAAACGATTTTTTAACGATAAATTATTCGGAACTTTTACCGCCGGATACGATCATTATGACTACAAAAACACGGATTCGATGAATGAAACGGAGGCTTATACACTTTCTTTCGACATTAACCAACTGTTTGTAAAGACTGATTTAATGTATGATTTGCACAAACATAAACTGAATTTCGGATTCAAATCAATGCTTTATGATCTTTATCCCGGAAAATTGGAGCCATACGGAAATGCGTCGTTGGTTGCATTGAACGAACTGCAAAATGAGAAAGCGTTGGAATCAGCCCTTTACTTGGAAGATCAATGGGACATTACTCACCGGCTGTCCGTAACCGCAGGGGTTCGTTTTTCGATGTTTAATGCCTTTGGTCCGCGCGACTTTTACATCTATGAACCCGGAGTGTTGCCCGATAAATCTACGGTGATAGATTCCGTGCGCGCCGGTTCGGGCGAGGTATTCAAAACGTACGCAGCTCCCGAATTTCGACTATCTACCCGCTATATATTGGCTGAAAATCTCTCTGCGAAAGCAGGTTTCAATACGATGCGACAATACATTCACAAGTTGTCAAACTCCGTGGTGATGTCGCCTACCGATACGTGGAAATTGAGCGATGCCAATATCCGTCCGCAAAAAGGGTGGCAAGCGGCAACAGGTCTCTATTATGACACACCTCGGAAAAATTACCTGTTTTCCGTGGAAGGCTACTACAAAAAACTGAGCGATTACTTGGATTACCGTAGCGGAGCGCAACTATTGATGAACCAACACATTGAAACAGACGTAATCAACACAGAAGGATACGCTTACGGAGTGGAATTTTCGCTCAAAAAACCGGAAGGAAAACTGAACGGCTGGCTGAGCTACACCTATTCACGAACATTCTTGCGTCAAAGCGATGAATTAATCGCCAACCCGGTTAACGGCGGAAATTGGTATCCGACGGATTACGACAAACCCCACGATATAAAACTAATTGGGAATTACCGGTTTACCAAACGATACAGCTGCTCGGTAAACCTTGATTACAGCACCGGCAGACCAATTACCATTCCTGCCGGAAAATATTATGATGCCACGTTAGATAGAGAATTTGCCTATTACACAGACCGAAATACTTACCGGATTCCGGATTATTTCCGAACGGATGTATCATTTAACATTGAACCAAGCCATAAATTGACATTGCTCACACATAGTTCGATTTCTTTTGGCGTGTATAACGTAACGGGAAGGCAAAACGTCTACTCAATTTACTATGTTTCCGAAAAAGAAAAAGAGGGAGAGCCGGCAAAAATCAAGGGCTACAAACTTTCTATTTTTGGAGCGCCGATTCCGTTTATCACTTATAATATTAAATTTTGATTGTTATGAAGTTAAAAGGATTATTCGTTTCATTGGTGTTGACATTCATACTGACGGGTTGTGTATCGGAGTTTGATGCCCAACTGCCGTCCGGCGATACGCAACTGTTAATTGTGGACGGAAGTATCGAGGCAAATACAGAAGTGACATTTCATTTAAGCAAAAGCTACTCATTGAATTATTCTTTGAACGATTCCGTTCGGAATGAAATCTTTATTGATAACGCCACATTAACCCTTATTGATGGCAATAAAAATGAAATTTCGCAGGCTGAAAACACAGGGAAAGGACAATACAAAATGTTCGTGGGAGATTTGAACGAAAATACGGTATACGGCATACGAATAGAATATGGTGGCGAAATTTACGAATCGACTCCTTCAAAACCGCTTCGTGCGCCGGAAATTGATGGTATTTCGTGGACACAGCCGGAAAAATACGGAAGCGTATTTTTTCGTATATCTACACATGATGACACACAAGAAGCTAAATTTTTCTTATGGAATTATACGGAAGATTGGGAGGTAAATGCCAAGTATGAAGCCTACGTCATCTTTAACCCGATTACAAACAAATTGGAAGGGGCATTTGACGCTCCTTATTATCGCTGTTGGAAAACCTATAAATCCAATCGGTTTTTAATTGGTTCGACCGAATCGCACACAGAAAATAAAATTACAAATAAAGATCTTTATTCACACAATCCGGAAAATGACGATTATCGTTTTTCCGCGCATTATTGTGTTACGGTATCTCAAAAAGCCATCAGCCGAGAGGCTTTCGAGTATTACCAAAACAAATTGAAGCAGGCAGAAAACATGGGAGGGCTTTTTACACCTCAACCTTCCGAAATAATCGGGAATCTCTCTTGCATTACCGACCCTGCAAAAAAGGTAATCGGGTATATTAATGTTTCAAAAAACACCTCCCAAAAAAGACTGTTTCTTCAAAAAGAATTGGCAAATAATTCAATACGACCACATTGTACGGAGGAACAAAAAAAACAATCTACATCTTTTGATGATTGTAATTGTGAATCTTTTCAAGAAGCAAGTAGCAGACCCTTACCTTTTCTTTCCGAATCTGATATGTACAAATACGGATACCTCCCCATCGGCTATAGATTGGAACGTTTAGACGGAACTTTTTATGCCGGTTGGGCTAAAAAATATTGTGCGGATTGCAGAGAAAAAGGAGGGACTACAAACAAACCGGATTTCTTTCCCGATATTCACGAATAAATTTGAAAAAGAAATGAAACATTTACATTTAATAATCACAGTTTCCCTATTTTTCTGTTTTTCATTAAAAGCCGAGGAGCAGTTTCACGAGCGCGTCTATCTCCATACCGACAAAGATTGTTACCTCGCCGGTGAAGATTTATTGTTGAAATTTTGCGTTGTCAGCGGTAATTTTCAACCTTCGTCGTTGAGCAAAGTCGGTTATGTGGAAATCAGCGATACGAAAAGACCTTGGATGCAGTTGAAAGTGGCGTTGGAAAACGGACAAGGTGCAGGAAAGATTAAAATACCGGCGGATCTTCCTACTGGGATTTACCAACTGTCAGGCTATACCCGTTATATGAGAAACGAAGGCGATCCGATTTTCTTCAAAAAACAAATCGCCGTTGTAAATGCCGAACAACAATTTTCGGATCCGAATCGCTTCCTGCCAGTCGAGAAGTATGAGCAACTGCAAGCGCAGGAAACTCTCCTTTCTGTCCCAAAACCGTCCCCAACAATAAAAATAACCACCGACCAAAACAACTATGCCCCCCGAAGCGAAGTACATCTTTCCCTGCAAAATATCCCCAAAAATGCAGCAAGTTTGGTCGTTTCCGTCAGTCGAAATGATTCAATTGCTCTGTTACCGGAAATAACCGAGGCGAATTGGCGCAAACAAGTAACCGACACGTTAGCATTTTCCGGACAATGGATTCCCGAATACGAGGGACACATCGTTACGGGGCGTTTTGTGCCCGAACCCAAGGAAGAACTATTGGCAAATATGGCTTTTGTCGGGAATAATACCCGCTACACCAACGGACAAGTAAATCCTCAAAACAACACGATTCATTTTTACACCTCCGGAATATTCGGCAAGCGGCAACTTGTAACAACAGCTATGCCGCTGTCGCACAAAAAACTCTCATATCGCGTTGATTTGATTTCTCCGTTTGATGAATCTTTGCCCGATAACCTTCCGGTGTTGAAAATTTATCCGAATGAAAAGCCGTTATTGGAACGATATATTGGGGTTCAAATCCGGGAAAAAACAAAAAAAGATTCGCTCGAAAACGCTATCCGGCTACTTAACGAGTCGGCTTTTCAACCTGCTTTTAGTTATGATTTGGACGAATACACCCGGTTTGGCACGATAAGCGAGACCTTGTTGGAATTTGTCAAAGCCGTTTATGTCAGTAAGGAAAAAGACAAACGAACGATTGCGACAATTTCGGAATCAAGCTTAAAAACACTCGTTTTGCTCGACGGCATCCCCATCTACGACCACGAAGAAATTCTCCGTTACAACCCTGTGAATATCAAGATGATTAATATTTACGCCGGAACTTATGCGTTTGGAAATGAAATTTTCGGAAACATCGTGTCGTTCATTACTCGCGAAGGTAATCTACCTTTTTTTCAACTAAGCAACGAATCGCAACTGATCAATTATGATTTCCCCCAGTTTCCGCCAACGTTTGAAATGCCGGACTATTCAATCGAACAAATAAAAAATTCCAACAGACCGGATTATCGCCATACGTTGTACTGGAATCCCTCTGTTGAATCTGTAAACGGTCAACCTGTGAATCTTTCTTTTTATACTTCCGATTTGTACGGGGAATTTAAAGTTAGTGTTGAAGGGATTACAACGGATGGGGAGATAATACGTGGGAGTTCTTATTTTTATGTTGTCAATTCCAAATAATTACCAAATAGGGATATTCAGTAAATGAATAACATATTGATAGTAATATTGTTACGTGCTATCATTTCCTGAAAATTACCCCGATTTTCACACAAATATGGCGAAATCGGGATAATTGTAATTTAATTGGTTTACACGTAAAATCATTTATCGAAAATATGGTATAGAAACAGATGATTTTCCAATAAATTGCCGCAAAAACTACATCAAAAGCAGGATTTTACTACCAAAACGAAAAACTCATATTTTTTTCTGCATTTCCCGAATATCCCCAAATAGGGAAAAATGAAACACAAAAAGGCTGTCTAAAAAGTCAAAAAAGACGATTCGTCATTGCGGGCTTGACCCGCAATCCCCTAATAATCAGCATTGCTTTTTTAGGAGATCCCGCGTCAAGCGCGGGATGACGGGCTTTTGAGACAGCCTCTTTGTAATTGTATGAATGATTGAAACCTATTCTACATTCAATGTTTTAACTTTTGTCGGTGTTGTTGAGCCGTTTTCGTAGTATTCGATTGTGAGATAAGGAATATTATTACATTCTCCCCTATATTCATCTATTGTTATCATTAAATCTCCAGTTTTACCGCTTTGAACAATAGATAATTCATTTTCCAAATATGAAAATGTGAAACACTTTTCTTCATATTTGTTTTCCTTCTGAACTGTATGCCAATTAATGAGTGGTATTGCAGGGTGCATCATACCATAATCAATGTAGCCACTTTTCAACACAATTTTCAAACTCAACCCTTCAGGAACATCGGCTTTCAGACCATACTCTGTATTTCTTTTTACAGAAGTAACATTATCTGATAATAGATTATCTCCAAACATTCCTGTTGCAGAATAGGTTATGAGAGGAGTAGGATTAGTATTTTTAACAACCATCTCTTTAATTCGAGTAGGTGTTGTTGCTCCATTTTCATAATACTCAACAATAAAATGACGATTTGTATCATCTTGATCTCCGAAATTTATAAATATATCATTCGGCTTCCCGTTTTCTGCAACTTCCAATGTCATTACATCATTTTTTAATAGGCTCCAAAACTGCATCGGAGTAACGACATTGCCGAAATAAAGTCCTCTCAGTACTACTTTCAAAGACATTCCTTGTGGTATTTCCGCTTTTAGAGAATAGTAAATTTCGTTATTAATCTCTAATGTATCTTCGGTCAGACATAAAATATTTTTTCCGTATTCTCCTCGTTCCGGATAGGTAATAAGTTCGGTTTGTTGATAAAGGTTCTTTTCGATAAACTGTTGTACATGATCTTCAAAATTCGGAATCGTTACGGAAACACCCAATTCACTGTATTTTTGTTCCAAGTTTGCGCGAACGACAGGAAGAGAAAATGAGTTCGCATTGTTTACTAACTGAGAACAGAGTGTAGCATTATCCAATTTACCATCCGTCTTTATATCCGCTCCAATCTTAGCCATCAACTCCATCATATCGCCGGTAGAGAGATAACCCTGTAAGATACACGAGATTGCGAGCAATGCTGCATTATCAATCAAATTTAACGCATCGGAGGAAACGCCGGAAGGCTCGAAACCAAATATCGCTAATACTTCTCGTTGTGCCTGCTGCTTTGCTTCTGCAAAACTCATTCCTTTTTGCGTTACCAAATACTCTACACGCGGTTTCTCTAAGTGGGTAAGCACGTTTACGTTTGCCGAATTGACATCTTTTACATCTACTAAAGCATAAAGCGTCATCTGTCCGGCAGAGGTGTTTCCCCATATTTCGTTGAAATAGTAGCCATCGACTTTCAACTCCACATAATTGGAAATCAATTCGATGTTTTTCTTCTCGAAACTACCCAAATTATCGGTAATAGTTGTAAAATATGTTCTTCCACTTTGGTCTAAATTTGGTTTCAACTCTGATATAGTGACGGAAGAACCACTGACAAAAGGTCCTTTTTGGGCATAACCGCCGAAGAGTTCTTTTTGTATTTTTAATTCGTTGCCTTTCCGTTCATCAACCGCCTTTTCGCAGGCTACAAAAAGCAAGACTGATAAAGCTAAATAGAAAAGATGTTTTGTTTTCATAAACGTTAATTTTTTTTGTTATTTCCTCCGAAACAAATTTAAGAAAATACAAAATACGGACACGTATTTTTATCTATTTTAACACTACACAATTCCTCAAATCCCTACTCAACTTCATCGCACAAAAGTTAGGCCCGCACATTGTACAGTATTCTTTGTCTTCGTGATGACCTGCTTTAAAATACTCCAAGGCTCGTTCAGGATCGAGACTGAGGTTGAATTGATCTTTCCAACGAAATTCGTAACGGGCTTTGCTTAACGCATTATCGCGGATGGCGGCTCCCGGGTGTCCTTTTGCGAGATCTGCTGCGTGGGCGGCGATTTTGTAGGTAACAACGCCTACGCGCACGTCTTCTTTGTTGGGCAGTCCGAGGTGCTCTTTCGGTGTTACATAGCAGAGCATCGCTGTTCCGAGCCAACCGATTTGCGCTGCGCCGATGGCACTTGTAATGTGGTCGTATCCGGGTGCAATATCCGTAACCAATGGACCTAGCGTATAGAAGGGAGCATCGTGGCACGTAGTAATCTGGCGCTCCATATTTTCTTTGATTTTGTGCATCGGGACGTGTCCGGGACCTTCGATGAAAGCCTGCACGTTTTTATCCCATGCCCGTAGCACGAGTTCGCCCAAGGTTTCCAGTTCAGCAAATTGTGCCTCATCGTTGGCATCGTAAGTGGAACCCGGACGCAAGCCGTCACCCAACGAAACTGCCACATCATATTGCGCCAAAATATCGCAAATTTCGTCAAAATGTTCGTAAAGGAAACTTTCGCGGTTATGCACCAAGCACCATTTGCTCATAATGGAACCGCCGCGCGATACAATCCCGCAAAGACGTTTGTTTGCCAAATGGACGTTTTTCAAACGGATGCCTGCGTGTATGGTAAAATAATCAACGCCTTGCTCGCATTGTTCAATCAATGTGTCTTTGTAAATTTCCCAAGTGAGGTCTTCCACTTTTCCGTTTACTTTTTCCAAGGCTTGGTAAATTGGGACAGTTCCAACCGGAACGGGGCAGTTGCGGATAATCCATTCGCGGGTCTCGTGAATGTTGGCACCGGTCGATAAATCCATCAGCGTATCGCCGCCCCATTTGCAACTCCATACGGTTTTTTCGACCTCTTCATCAATACTCGATGAGGTGGCGGAATTGCCGATGTTGGTGTTTATTTTGACTAAAAAATTACGTCCGATAATCATCGGCTCTGCCTCCGGGTGGTTGATGTTTGCCGGAAGAACCGCTCGTCCGGCAGCAATTTCATCGCGGACAAATTCGGGGGTAATGTGGGTTTGAATACCCAATTCGGCACAATTCATATTTTCGCGAATCACGACGTACTCCATTTCGGGCGTGATAATGCCTTGTTTGGCGTAGTACATTTGAGAAATTTGCATTCCTGTTTTTGCACGAAAGGGCAAGGCGATGTGTTCAAAGCGCAAATGATCGAGGCTTTTGTCGTTGCGGCGTAGTTGTCCGTACTCCGATGTTATCTCGGTTAATTGTTCCACATCTTTGCGGTCGGTAATCCATTTTTCGCGCAGGCGGGGAAGTCCTTTTTTGAGGTCGATTGTAGCGTTTTCGTCGCCAAACAGACCGCTGGTGTCGTAAATATAGACATCGGCGTTTTCCGTTGTTTTTTCTTTTCCGTTTATTTTTTCAACCGTTGGCGTTAGTTTTACCCGACGCATTCCTACCTTGATTTCCGGAAATAGGATTCCTTGCTTATATACTTTTTCGCTATTTGGAAAGGTTATTTTCATTTCTATTTCAGATAAAATGGCTGTCTCAAAAAAGCGTCATTGCGGGCTTGACCCGCAACCCCCTAAGGAATTAATTATCGGGAGATTGCGGGTCAAGCCCGCAATGACGCTTTTTTGAGATAACCTCATAATTTTTAATTCAAAAAAGATGTCAACGGCGAACTCGCATTTGCCGTGAAACTAACGCTGCCAAGTCCGGCTTCATACGCCATTCTTCCGGCAATAACGGCATCTTTGAATGCTTTTGCCATTGCTATGGGGTCGCCGGCTACGGCTATGGCGGTGTTGACCAAAACGGCGGCGGCACCCATTTCCATTGCAGCGGCGGCGTGGCTTGGTGCGCCAATTCCGGCATCGACCACTACCGGCACATTCGATTGTTCGATGATGATACGCAGAAAATCTTCCGTGCGCAACCCTTTGTTTGTTCCGATAGGTGCACCCAATGGCATAACCGTTGCTGCACCCGCCTCTTCCAATCGTTTGCAAAGCACAGGGTCGGCTTGGCAATAAGGCAACACCACAAAACCAAGTTTGACCAACTCTTCCGTTGCTTTCAGCGTTTCGATAGAATCGGGCAACAGGTAACGCGGGTCAGGATGAATTTCGAGTTTTAGCCAATTTGTTCCGAAGGCTTCACGCGCTAATTGTGCTGCAAAAACAGCCTCTTCCGCATCGCGCACTCCGCTTGTGTTTGGAAGCAGCTGGATATTCGGATGAATGATGTGATTGAGCATATCATCCTCTTGGTTATCCATATCAATGCGTTTCATAGCGACAGTTACCATTTCCGTTTCGGATGACAAAATGGACTTTTCCATCAATTCATTGGAACTGAATTTTCCTGTTCCGAGAAACAGACGCGAGGTAAATGTTTTGTTGGCAATGGTTAAATTTTGTATCATATTTTGTTTATTAGATATTCTTTGCGTCTTAGCGAACTTTGCGCCTTTGCGTTTGAAATTATGCGCTTACGCTTTTTCTACTAAACGCGAAGGCGCAAAGTTCGCTAAGACGCGAAGGTTAATATAATTCGTTTTGTTTCCTCTACGGGATTTTCCGCATTCAGAATTGTCCCCGAAAGAGCAATCCCATTCGCTCCGGCATTGAGAATATCCGTTATATCCTCCACCGTAATTCCACCAATGGCTACAATTGGGAGATTAATACCGTTGCTCCGGCAATTCCACACAATGTTACGATAGCCATCTAAACCGAGAACGGGAGCGAGATTTTTCTTGGTGGTCGTAAAACGAAAAGGACCGCAACCAATGTAATCAACACTCTCTTTTATTGCCAAAATATCTTCATAAGTGTTACACGTTCCTCCGATAATAAACTGACTTCCGAGTATTTTTCGTGCTCCGGCGGGAGGCATATCATTTTTTCCGAGATGCACCCCGTCTGCCTCTACTTTTCGACAAATCTCAACGTGATCGTCGATGATGAAAGTCGCATCATGTTCTTTACAGAGTAGTTTTACTCGCAGAGCCATTGCTTCTACCTCTTCTATGGGAGCTTCCTTCATACGCAATTGTATCCATTTGCAACCTCCCTCCAATGCCATTTGGGCAGATTGGAAATAATCATATTTTTCAGTTTGATGCGTGATAAACTGAAAAGAAAAATTGTTTCTCCATGAAGATGTGTTCGAATAATCCATATATCAAAATTTTATAACAGATTCCTCACTCCACTCCGTTGCGTTCGGAATGACAAATTCATTATGAAAATATTACAGGTAGGAAATCGGCGGCGAAGCCGTCGATTTCCTACCTCCCCCTCCGCGCAACAGCAACGTATGTCATTCCGAACGCAACGGAGTGGAGTGAGGAATCTAATCTTAAATTTCCTTCATAACCAACTAATAATTTATCAGTGACAAATCGCCTACCCCATTGATCTCCGTAGAAACTTCTCCCAACCATCCTGCTTGCTGAAAAACGCCGGTTTGTATTTTGATAAAGCGAATCTTTTTCAATTGCGCAGGATTGCCGTCTTTATCTATGGCATCGGAAATGTCAATCAAATTTCCGCGCAATTTCTCGGAGTAATCCATAGCGGGTTCCCGTCCGCTTCCCTTTCCATTTTCGGCATAACCATACTTGAATAAATCGGGGTCAACCTGCCAAAATTCAGGCTCTCCTTCCGGCTGACTGTTATAATAAGCATCCGGAAGCCGTGTTCCGGTAAATACTACCGAATCGGCGTCTTCTTTCCACCACCGAATCGTGAATTTGTTGGATCTAAGTAATTCGCCCTCATTCCCAAATTTATCTCTCCACGTAATGGGCTCGTTGGCATTTTTCGGCTTATAGTACGTCAGTTTATAGTCGCGGATGCAATCGGGATGATTGATTTCGCTGCCTCTGACCTCAAACCACTCATCGTCCGGCAGACCATTTCCGTTGGTATCGTCCATCAGATAGATAACTCCCGGTTCGGGAGCCGTCGAGCCTCCACAGTATATAATTAAATTTTTCCCTTCCGTATTGTACACATCATGGTCAAAACCCAGCACCACGTAACCGCCCCAACCGCCCAATAAAATATCGGAAGTGTGATATTCGCCATTAATCCAATCGGGCTTTCTTGCTAAATGCGCGTGCTGACCGGGCGCGTAATGATAATCAAAAACATGAGTAACATACGCTCGCGGTTTATTTTCGGGAATCTCTTTTTCCTTATTACAAGATAAAAAAAAGAAAAACAGTAACGCGACGAATACGGATTTTAAAGTAATTTTCATTGATAAAATCTAAAATTAATTATGTACATACGTTCCAATCGGCTCGCCTGCAATTACTTTTTTTAGATTACCTGGTGTATCCATATTAAAAACAACAATCGGAAGGTTATTTTCCTTGCACATTGCCGTTGCGGTCAAGTCCATCACTTTCAATCCACGATTGTAAATTTCGTCGTAAGTGATTTCGTCAAATTTCACAGCATTCGGGTCTTTTTCCGGGTCGGCGGTATAAATACCGTCCACGCGGGTTCCTTTTAACATCACATCTGCCTCAATTTCAATTCCGCGCAACGAGGAACCTGTGTCAGTGGTAAAAAACGGATTACCTGTTCCTGCCGAAAAAATAGCCACTTCACCGTTTTCCAACGATTCAATCGCCTTGGTTTTGCTGTAAAATTCGCCTATCGGCTCCATACGGATAGCGGTCAACACGCGCGATTTAACACCGATACTTTGCAAGGCGGAATTTAACGCCAAACTATTGATAACCGTTGCCAGCATTCCCATTTGGTCGCCTTTCACTCGGTCAAATCCTTTGGATGCACCGCTCAATCCGCGGAAAATATTACCGCCTCCGATCACGATTCCGATTTGTACACCTAATTCGGAAATTTCCTTTATTTGCTCAGCATATTCTTGCAAGCGTTTTTCGTCAATTCCATATTGTTTTGTTCCCATCAACGACTCTCCGCTGAGTTTTAATAAAATGCGTTTGTATTTTACCATAAGTAATAATAAATCATTATGTTTTACATAGTGCAAACTTAGGCATTTTTTTTGGTTTTTGAAAAAATAAAAAATGATACTTAGGTGTGATTGATAAAGATAATCAGAAACAATATCTTTACCGACGTAATCTTAAAACAAAATTTATAGAGACCTAATAGTTGAATCCGGTTATTATTATGGCTGTGGTGTGGAAAGAAATATTGAAAAAGTAGTTGAATGGTACAAAACGCCGGATAAGGTTATGCAGATGCGTAACGAATATTAGGAAAAATTTGCCGGGAAGTTATAGCGGAAAGTTTTATGCAACCACAAAAAACAACAAGCTAAACAAGCACGGTAGTAAAATTATATACGAAAAATCAGCCGAATTGAATTTTTGAACTAGTGTGATTCATTATATTAAATTATAAACATAAAACATTACTTACACAATGGACAGTACGCTCAGATACATTGATGACTTTGTATGCGAATATCGACTCCCTTTTTCTATGTACATTTCAGGTTCTAAATATTGCGAAATTGCAGAAGAAATGGATTTGCCTATCGGTACGATAAAAAGCCGCATCTTTTTTGTTCGTAAAAAAATCCAAGAAAAATGGATTGATTTACAGTTAAGTGTCCAATAAAAAACGGATACTAGTAATAAAACACTTGGCAACCAAAGCGTAAAGAGTTATTTTTTTTGTAAAAATAGAAATAACCCTTTATTGCTCCGGTTGCCAAATTCAAAAATTAAAAAGAATTGGCAAAAAATCTACAAAAGACGGTACGCATAATTGTTATACCGTTCCCAATATTAAATTAAAACTCTCAGCATAAAGCCTCCGAAATAATAGCTGTCCCACAAAAACAGATAAAACCGAATATCAGCGTTTGCTAATCCATTTTTTTAATATACGGCATTTCACTACTAAAAAAATTTCAGTACTTTTGCGTTTCAATAAATTATTCAGACAGAAACAATTATTTATTTGTTCATCTTTTTTCGTATGGAATATAAATTTAAAGAAATAGAGCAAAAGTGGCAGCAATATTGGAGGGATAACTCCATTTACAAAGTAGAAATCGACCCGTCCAAACCGAAATATTACGTGTTGGATATGTTCCCTTATCCGTCGGGGGCGGGACTGCACGTCGGACATCCGCTTGGATATATCGCTTCGGACATTTACAGCCGCTACAAACACCTGCAAGGTTTCAACGTATTGCACCCAATGGGGTATGATGCCTACGGGCTGCCTGCCGAGCAATACGCTATCCAAACCGGTCAGCACCCGGCAATTACCACTAAGAAAAACATTGCCCGTTACCGGGAACAGTTGGATAAATTAGGATTTTCCTATGATTGGAACCGGGAAGTGCGTACTTGTGAGCCGGATTATTATAAATGGACACAGTGGGCTTTTATCAAAATGTTTGAATCATATTACTGCTATGATGAACAGCAGGCACGATCGATTTCAGAATTGATAGCATGTTTTGAACAATACGGAAATGAGGGTTTGAACGCTGCACAAACGGAAGAAATCCATTTTACCGCAGAAGAATGGAAATCTTTTGACGAAAAGAAACAGCAGGAAATCTTGATGAACTATCGCATCGCCTATTTGGCTGATACGAAAGTGAATTTCTGTCCGGCATTGGGATGTGTATTGGCGAATGACGAAATCAGCGAAGGCGTTTCCGTCAGGGGCGGACATCCGGTCGAACAACGGGTAATGCGTCAATGGAGTTTGCGTGTTTCGGCTTATGCGCAACGATTGTTGGAAGGTTTGGAGACAATTGATTGGACGGAATCGCTGAAAGAGACACAGCGGAATTGGATTGGTCGCAGCGAAGGGGCGGAGATGGAGTTTAAAATTAAGAATGAAGAATTTAGCATTAATATCTTTACAACAAGACCCGACACTATTTTCGGCGTAACCTTTATGGTACTCGCTCCCGAAAGCGAGTATGTGCAACAACTCGTAACGCCCGAACAAAAGGCGGAAGTGGATGCCTACTTAGACCAAGTGAAACGCCGTACCGAACGTGAACGCATTGCCGACCGTAAAGTAACAGGCGTATTTTCAGGATTTTACGCCATCAATCCGGCAAACGGAAAAGAAATTCCGATCTGGATTTCCGATTACGTACTTGCCGGCTACGGCACGGGCGCGATTATGGCAGTTCCTGCACACGACTCCCGCGACTACGCTTTTGCCAAACATTTCAACCTGCCGATTATCCCGCTAATTGAGGGTGCGGATGTAAGCGAGGAAAGTTTTGATGCCAAAGAGGGTATTATGATAAACTCCGGCTTTTTGAACGGTTTGACCGTGAAAGAAGCAATCCAAAAAGCGAAAGAATATATCAAAGAAAACGACTTGGGCAAGGTAAAAGTAAATTTCCGCCTGCGCGATGCCATTTTCAGCCGTCAACGCTACTGGGGTGAGCCGTTCCCGATTTATTACAAAGATGGAATGCCTTATCCGGTCGATGAAAAAGATTTACCGATTGAACTACCTGATGTGGATAAGTTCTTGCCGACGGAAAGCGGAGAGCCGCCGTTGGGGAGGGCGAAGGACTGGATGTATGAGAATTTCCCTCTCGAACTCAACACGATGCCCGGATTTGCCGGCTCGTCAGCATATTATTTGCGATACGAAGACCCGCACAATGATAACGCGCTCGTCAGCAAAGAGGCAAACGATTATTGGGGCAATGTAGATTTATACCTTGGCGGCACGGAACACGCTACGGGACATTTAATCTACAGCCGTTTTTGGAATAAATTTTTGTTCGATTTGGGCGTTGTCTCAAAAGATGAGCCGTTTCAGAAGTTGATTAATCAAGGGATGATTCAAGGGCGAAGTAACTTTGTCTATCGAATCAAAGAAACCAACACATTCGTTTCGCACAACTTGAAAGACCAATACGAAGTTACGCCTATTCACGTGGATGTGAACATTGTAAGCAACGATATATTGGACATCGAGAAATTCAAAAATTGGAGTCCCGATTACAAAAATGCGGAATTTATCCTCGAAAACGACAAATACGTTTGTGGTTGGGCAGTCGAAAAAATGTCGAAATCAATGTACAATGTGGTCAATCCGGATGATATTGTGGAAAAATATGGAGCCGACACATTGCGCCTTTACGAAATGTTCTTAGGCCCGTTGGAGCAATCCAAGCCGTGGGATACAAACGGAATCGACGGCGTGCACCGTTTCTTGAAAAAACTGTGGGGATTGTTTACCAAAGGCGAAGAAATCGTTATTTCAAACGATGAACCGACTGCAGAGGAGTTGAAATCGTTGCACAAACTAATCAAAAAAATCACATTCGATATTGAGAATTTCTCATTCAATACCTCGGTAGCAGCGTTTATGATTTGCGTGAACGAATTGACCACCTTGAAGTGCAACAAAAAAGCCATTTTGGAGCCGTTGACCATTCTTATTGCTCCTTATGCACCACATATTGCCGAAGAATTGTACCAAATGTTAGGAAACAATACATCTGTTTACAATGCAAAATGGCCTGTGTTGAATGAAGAATTTTTGAAAGAAAATTCAGCCAAATACCCGATTTCATTTAACGGAAAGGTGCGATTTACATTGGAGTTGCCTGCCGATATGCTGAAGGATGCGGTTGAAAAATCCGCTTTGGAAAACGAACAAACCGTGAAAATAATGGAAGGCAAAGCGATTAAAAAAATAATCGTTGTTCCCGGTAAGATCGTGAATATTGTTTTTTGATAAAATTCATTATCTTTGTCAAAACTAAATACATAGTCAAGTTACTAAAAAATAAATATTATGAAAAATTTTCGTTTTTTACTATTATTGCCGATTTTGTTAATCTCTTCTTGTGGAGACCGGTATATTACGGAAAGAGTTACCGAACAAGTAATTATGAATACCGCAACAAGGTACTATAACGTCTCTGCGAGAGATTGGATATTAGTAGAGGATCGTTGGGGAGACCCGAAAGACTCAAAAGGAACTTTTTTTTATGTCGATTTTGCCGAACCGTTATTAACCAATTGGCAAATGAATAATGGCACGATGAATGCCTATCTATCAACCATGGACGGATCATTGGAGGTTTTAACCCCACTGCCTTACGATGATTTTTATAGAGAACGTTCCTCGCCGGATATGTGGACGGAACAAGCTACATGTGAGTATTCGGTTCAAAATGTTCGTTTTATTGTTAAATACAATGATTTTGGTATAGGTATCAGACCGCTTCCATATACCTTTATGGTTCGTTATGCGTGGTAATGAGGATTGTATTTTTTATCATTTTATTGTTTTTTATCCGTAACGGAATAGCCGGAAACCGTGATTCTATCCGCTCTTACGAGTTGGAAGAAATCACGGTTTCGGCACAAAATCCCGAACCGGCTTTTGAAAATAATCGTTTTTCCGGCAGTAACGTTCAAGTGGCAGAAAAGGCTCTGTTGAGTACCTTGCAACACACTTCCCTATCTGATTATTTGGCACAAAACACCCCTATTTTTATCAAGGAAAGCGGTCACGGAATGCTTTCGACTATTTCCCTGCGCGGGACAGCCTCGTCGCATACATCCGTTTCGTGGAATGGGCTGACAATCAATCCACTCACGATGGGACAGGTAGATTTTAGCCAGCTTCCTCTCTTCTTTTTCGACCGCGTGGCTGTGCATCCGGGTGGAGAGAGCGCGCTTTTTGGAAATGGAGCTATCGGTGGCAGCATTTCGCTCTCAAGCCAACCGGTTTTTCAGAAGAAATTTGCTTTCTCGCTGCAACAAACAGCGGGTTCGTTCGGTTACTCGTTTACCGGAGCAAAAATCCACATCGGAAACGAGCGAATTCAATCTAAGTCGGCTTTTTTTTATAATCGTTCAGACAATGATTTTTCATTTTTATATCGCGACAAGGAGGAAAAACAAAAAAATGCCGCTTACCATAATTACGGATTGTTGGAAGAGTTGGATTTTAAGTTGAACGAAAAACAGCACATCGGCGTAAAATTGTGGCACACCTATTTCTTCCGGGAGATTCAACCCTCGATGCAAAACAACAATGATGCCTCGAAATACGAGGAAATTGATGACCGTTCCACGCGTTTGATGACGGATTATGTGTTTTACGCTCCTGTGATATTTCGGGCGAAAATCGCGTGGATGAACGACCATCAGGAGTATAATCAGGACATTATCGCAACAAATAATTTCATCTACAATATAAATGTCGAAAAAAGTTTAAAAAACGTTCTGATAAAGGAAATAAACCTAAAAGGGGGAGCTGATGTTCAATACATTTGTCCCGAAATCTACGCTTACAAAGAGGGAGTAGATGAGTGGCGCACAGATCTTTTTCTCTTTTCCCGGCTGCTGATTTTGAAACGTTGGGATGTGACATGTAATTTTCGGAATGGGTTTGTTTCGGAAATAAATGTGCCGTTTACTCCTTCGTTGGGAAGTTCCGTTCGGGTGATAGACAATCTGCGCAACCAATTACTTTTCCGTGGAAAAATCTCGCGCAACTTTAAAATACCAACGCTGAATGACCGTTATTGGGGCGAGATGGATAACCGTTATTTGAAACCCGAAGATGGTTTTAACATAGAAGCCGGTAGCCAATATTCGTTTGCCCGTTCTCCTTATCAGCTTTTAGTGGATGTAACCGCCTATCGCAACGATGTTTCCAATTGGATTATGTGGATGCCTTACGGAAACCTGTGGAAACCGCAAAACATCGACCGCGTGGAAACCAAGGGGGTAGAATTGAATTGCAGGCAAACCGTTACGTTGCCTCGTTCCAAATATTTTCTATCGCTCAATTATGCTTATACGCGCGCGGAGGTAAAAAAAGGATTTCTGGAGATGCGCCCGTTTGAAGGAAAACAGATGCCGTTGTTGCCCGAGCATACTTTTTCGACCGTTTTTCAATCGCAAATTCACAAGTTTACGTTTTCTCTGCAAGGAAGTTACACCGGAGAACGTACAACAGCCAACGTTTTTGACGTGATGGATGCCTATTTTACAACCAATTTGACGGCTGGTTACCACTTTCTTTCCGGTAAACACGGCTTGAAAACCTCCTTAAACCTAAACAACCTGTTTGATGTCGAATATCAAAATATGCCGTTTAAGGCAATGCCTGGCAGGCATTTTTACCTTTCGTTGATTTATTCTTTCAATTAATGGATTTTTTTATGAAAAATATAAACAATATATTCCCGAATGTGTTATATTTGGAAGTAGATAACTTTATGTTTCATCTTAAAAAAATAATGATATGAATAAATTGAACATTTTAATCGCCTTAGGCGGAGGGATTGCAATAGGAATTGCAGCCGGAATTTTGCTCGCACCCGATAAAGGGTCGGAAACTCGTGAACGCTTGATGCGTTTCGCAAAAAACAAAAAGAATATGCTGGAAGAACAATTTTACGAGTTCTTACAATCGAAGGGAATCAATTGCAGCCCGGAAGAGGTTGCCGAGATTTTGCACGAAAAGCATTCTTAAAGAAAATCGTAGAGACGGATAATTTCCGTCTCTACACAATATTACAAATATGAATGAAAATTCAAAAAATATAATGGAATGTATTATTTCCGATTTTAGGGAATATGCTACTATCCAAAAAGAATATTGGAAATTAGATGCAATAGAAAAACTATCGCTTATCGTTTCTTTTATTATCATTGTGTTGCTCTGTATGGGCGCTTTCTTTTTTGCATTTGCCTATTTTTCGATTGCGTTGGTTTTTCTATTCAAAGAAATTTTGGGAGATTCCGCTTTGGCATTATTTATTGTATCCGGCATCAATTTGCTGATTATCGCCTTGATTATCCTGTTCCGGAAATTCCTTTTCTTTTCTCCTATGGTACGTTTAATAAGTAAATTGATGAAATAAAAGGAGGAATGTCTATGTATATTAAATCATATTCGCAACTAAAAGAGCAGAAAGAGCTTAAAAAAGAGCAACTGACTAACATCAAAGCAAGATTACTTGCTGATTACTATCATTTTGTTTATACCAAAGAAAAGATAAAATCCGGTTTTGATTGGTGGAAAAGAATAATGTTTGGCATTGAGATTTACAAACAGGTAAAAGGGATTTTTTCGTATTTCAAAAAGAATTGATATGTGAAAATCAGACTAAAGCACGAAGTAGACAAGAGTTATTTCGTGTTTTTTACTTTACGCAATTTTCTTATTCGCAAAAAACGGAAACTTCACCCTCTTATTAATCAACTGCGGAGTCAACACGTCAAACCTGTATCCTTCTGCTATTAAAAACTCAATCGTTTTGGGAAGCGCGTATTTCAGGTTTTTTTCCGCTTTGAGCGAATCGTGGAAAACAATAATGGAGCCATTGCGTGCGTATTCTTTTACGATGTTCAATACAAATTCACCGCTAAGTCCGCTGTTGTAGTCGCGCGTGATTACGTCCCACATAACAATTTTGTATCTCCTCATCAATTTCAATAGCTGAAAAAAACGAATTTGCCCGTGAGGAGGACGAAAAAGAGGGCTGTTAATGTACTTGTTCGCCTTTACCACATTTTTTGCATAATCCAATGTCGAGCATTTGAATCCCCGCAAGTGGTTGAACGTGTGATTACCGACCTGATGCCCCGCCTTTTTTATCTGCTCAAACAGCTCCGGATATTTGTAAACATTATCGCCCACGCAGAAAAAAGTAGCTTTAATTTTGTGTTCTTTCAGCAGGTCAAGAACGAATGGAGTTGCTTCCGGAATCGGACCATCATCAAATGTCAGATACACGGTCTTTTCCTTTCGCGGAAGCCTCCATACAACACCGGCAGGAAAGAGCGCCCTAAACCACTTCGGAGTTTGTTCGATCAGCATCTCTTATTTTCCTCTGCTAAGTTTGGTCTCGTATATTTTGTTGTACTCCAAAAATAAAGAATAATATTCTGCCGCTAACTCTTCGTTTCCGTAGTTTTGCGAAATATTCAATATCTCTTGGAAAATTCCCAAATGTTGAGCAAAATCGGCAGCTGCACCACGTAATTGATTATTCGTCAGAGATGAGAACCATGCCAAATGTTCCAACGAATTTTCCAGCATTTCATTCAAAATGGTTTCTGCTTTCTCTCTTTCTCCTAATTGATAATATTGGTTGGCTAAAACGACACAGACATAAGTATATGGAACCGTTTTGCTCGGAATAACCTCCATACAGTAATCCAATGCCGCCAATGCTTTCTCTTTTTTGCCCTCTGCAATCAATCCGTTTACTAACCGGGAGAACATGTGGCGTAAGGTAGCCGTCATTCGAAGGTTGTTTTCGTCGAGATAAACCTTTGGATTGTCGATGCCGCCCCATTTGAATTTGTTCATCATATTGTCATACATCGCTTCGGTATTTACCCGGTTGGTTCCTCCTCTGATTGGAACTACACGGTATGCCATTCCTTCAAGTTGGAAATAATCCTGCAAGCCCATATAGCTTTCGTTTCCGACCGTTACGGCAAAGTAAATCGGACGTTCCCAATTGTTGTGTTGCAACATATCGAGGATTACCATCTCGTGTTTTCCGAGATAGTTTTTCTTGCTGAAGTCGATATTTATTTGATTCACAATTCTTCCTGCATTCTCAGGGCTGACCGTTCCGGTTTTCAGTGCGGCGTCCGGGTCTACCGGCAAGAAGAATTTTTTTGTCGGTAAGAAATCAAAATCATCGCCATACCGTTGAGCAACCAACTTTTTATAGTTCGGATCGTTGCTTTTCAATAGTTCAATCGCCGTTTTCAGACTCATCGGCTCACCGTTTAACATATCAAGCAAGTAAGCCACATCCAACTTGCCGTTTGAATATTGGTACGATTCAAAAGAGATTGGCAGCGGATCTGAGGTATATGCCTGCCGTTTCATTTGGTCGGCATACCACGCCATTTGCAGGTAACTGAGGTTGGTTACGCGCTTGTTCCTAAAATCGGTAAATTCATTGCTGCCTTCCACCTCTTGGTTGTACCACAACGGAAAAGTGTCGTTATCTCCGTTTGTGAAAATAATTCCGTTTTCAGGCAATGTCACTAAGTAATTTTGACCGAAATCGCGAGCAGTATATCTGCCCGAACGGTCGTGATCGTCCCAGTTTTCCGTTGCCATAAGGATTGGCACAGGCAGGCAGATTAATGTTGCCAATATGGCGGAAATCCGTTTATCCAGCGCTTTCGACAACAATTCCGCAATACAGAGAACCCCTAATCCGATCCATATAGCGAAAGCGTAGAATGAACCGGCATACGCATAATCCCGTTCGCGTGGTTGGAATGGCGTTTGATTCAAATAAAGTACAATCGCCAGACCCGTCATAAAGAAAAGAATAAAGGTAATCCAGAAGCTTTGCGCTCCCTCTTTTCCTTTCGACAATTGATAGAAAATACCCAAAATACCCAACAATAACGGTAAGAAATAGTAAACATTTCGTCCCTTGTTATTTTTCATTTCTGCCGGTAAATTAGTTTGATCTCCCACAAAATGTTTATCAATGGCGTTAATACCGCTGATCCAATTTCCGTTTGTTATCTCGCCGTGTCCTTGGATATCATTTTGCCGCCCGACAAAATTCCACATAAAATAGCGGAAATACATAAATCCGACTTGATAACGGAAGAAGAATTTGAGATTTTCGCTAAAAGTAGGTACTACGGCAGTCCGGGTTTCACCCGAGTGTTGTTGGAGTTTTACTTGTCTTCCCGTTATGTTTGCCCATTCTTTATATGCCTCTATGTGAGTTGGTTGTTTGCTAAACATACGAGGGAAAAACATATTAAAATCGTATTGGTATTTCTTTTTGTTGCCGGTGGTGATGTATTTATCGCCCGTTTCTTGCGGCGAGTTTACTCTTTTTTCCCAAATCGCCGCACCTTCATCAGCGACATATCCGTTTCTATCCCGCTTTATTTCAGAAGCATAAGTTTCTCCAAAGAGCAATGGCGTATCTCCGTATTGGTCGCGGTTCAAATAACTTTTCAACGAAAACACATCATCCGGAGAGTTTTGATCCATCGGTGGATTGGCAGCTGATCGGATGATAATTGCCGCATAAGTAGAATATCCTAATAAAATAACGGTAAAAGAAAGTACAACCAAATTCAACATCGCCATATTGACCAATTTTTTCTTCCAGAATAGAAATGCTGTCAATGCGGCAATCAAGATAATACCCAAGAATATACGTCCGCCAAAAAACGGAATTCCCAACAATGTGACGGCAAGCACGAAAGACACGTTTATGCGCATTGTTTTCTTGTCGTCTATCTTTTTGCTGGATTGTGAAGTTTCCCAAACCGCCCAAACCAACGAGGCAACCACTAATATAGCATAAACCACCGTTCCGGTATTGAACGACATACCCATTTTATTTACAAGGAGAAGTTCAAACCAACCGGCAACCTCTACAAAGCCAGGAATCAACCCGAACAAAAGAACCGCCAGCAATAAAACGGAAACACCGAGCGCAACGAATGTGCCTTTTGTAGTCGGTTCGTATTTTTTGTAGTAATAAACCAATACCAATGCCGGAATTGCCAATAAGTTAAGTAAGTGGACTCCAATGGAAAGCCCCATCAGATAGGCGATAAGCACCAGCCAACGATTGGCATACGGCTGATCAGCCACATCTTCCCATTTAAGGATAGCCCAAAAAACGATTGCCGTGAAGAACGAAGAATAAGCATATACCTCTGCCTCCACAGCCGAAAACCAAAATGTATCCGAAAAAGTATAAGCTAATGCGCCGACAATCCCGCTACCGAGAATCCCGATGATTTGTCCTTTGCTGAATTCCGTACCATTACCAATAACAATTTTGCGCGCCAAGTGGGTGATTGTCCAAAAAAGGAACAAAATACAAAAAGCGCTGCTAAGCGCCGAAAACGCATTGACCATCACCGCCACCTGCGACGGGTCGGACGCAAACAATGTAAAGAAACGGGCGGTAAGCATAAAGAAAGGCGCTCCGGGCGGATGTCCAACCTGCAACCCATAACCGCTTGCGATAAACTCGCCGCAATCCCAAAAACTTGTTGTCGGCTCAATAGTCAATAAATAAACAACTGCCGCAATGGCAAAAACAATCCATCCGAAAATGTTATTAAACAGCCTAAAAACTTTCATTATGCGATAAATTATATTAGTCTTAATTTAAAAAGTAGTCGCAAAGGTAATTATTTTTTTAAATCATTTTGACATTGTCTAATTAAAAAAAGGTAAAATAAAATTGTCTTGAACCACGATTTTTATAAAATTAGAAGATTCTCAAGATAAAAAAATAATCCTGTTAACCTGGGTTTTGGATATTTTTTTTTATTCTATTGATTTTCAACAAAGAAAAGATTCCTCCCTTCACTACGTTTTGGTCGGAATGACTTTTTGACTTGTCAAAGTAGGGTATTGGAGTGAAAAGCAGCGGCTTTGCCGCTGCTTTTCACTCCCTCGCACACCAAAAATACTGGTCATTCCGACCAAAACGCAGTGGAGGGAGGAATCTCGCTTATCCAAAACTCAGGTTGCAAATCTTGTAAATCTTACTGAAATCTTGGTTCAAAACAAAATTCAAGTCAGTTTCTCAAAATCAATACACGAATAAAACGTACTATTTCGTGCTATATTCAATTCTTCCGTATCAAAAGTGGATAATAAAATCTCTTTTTTTATAATTTTTTCGATTTCCTCCTTCAAAACAAGCAATTCTGTTTTTATAATTTTGAACACAATATAGATATCCAAACCTGCATAGTCATGAACTATCCGGTTTCTGAAATCTTTGGCTTTTTGCCATTCTATATCAGGATATTTCTTTCTCAATTCTGTGCTTGTTTTGGTGCAAAGTTCTCCAATGTTTGCCATTAAGTTGAGCGAAGCATTGAAATTTAACTGATGATTGGAAAAATAAAACTCGTCTGCAGTAAGAAAAAGTGAAGTGTACAAATTTATTTTTCCGATAGATTCAAAATACCAAGCAGATAAAGTAAATCGTTTTTAATATTGGGTTGCATATTGTAAATCTTTTTGAGCGCGGTGAAGAATAATCGGATTTGCAAATTTTTTCAATACGACATCGACCTTTTTGTGAAAATCATTTTCCAATAATGTTTTAAGTTCAATCAATTTTTCAGGTTCAATATCGTCTTCTATCAAAATATCAATATCGTTAGCGTTTGCTTCATCTCTTGCAAAAGAGCCGAAAACTCCCACTTTATCCACATTAAACCTCGAAAAAAACCGATTTTCGCGAAGATAGTGTTGAAATTTTGATATATTTCCCATATTGGATAAAATTTCCACAAATATAAACAAAAGAATTACAAGATTACCCAAAAAATCTTGGCAATCTTGTAAAAATATCGGTTCAAACTACTCTTTCATCACCTTACTAACCACCAACCCCTTATCCGTATAAACTTTAATCAAATAAACGCCCTGCGGTAAAGCGGAAACATTGATTGTCGCACTGTTTTGTAGAGATGCGGCATACCACGTCTCTACCGTGCAACCGGATAAATCAACAACTTTCACTTTTTCAATGCTCAATTCTCCACTTTCAATTCTCAATTCATCTTTGGCGGGATTTGGATAGATTTGTAGAGATGAGTTGCTGAGTGTTTCTGTTGTCTGGGTATTTGCTTTTTTAATGGTAACCGTGATTTTAACTTTATCGCTTTCTGCCCCTGTATCATTATTCTTTTGAGCAACATAGAATATTTGGACTCCTGCGGTTGATGTGTTTACGATAGGCGTGGTTGTACTACCTGTCCCTTTTGGTGCATTCTGATCAGTATGCCAAACGAGCGTGTGATTCAGGTCGGCAACTATCAAATCATTCAAATCAACTGATTCGTTTTCATAAATAGTAACAGAAGAAGGCAACGGTGGTTTACAACTACACAAAATATTTACCGTAACTTGAACAAAATCACTCCAACAGCCGTATTGCGATTGATATCTTACCCAATAATAATAGACATTTTTGTCACTCTCAACTTGGATAGGCACTTCTGGTGAACCTGCTTGCGTGATATCAATATACCAATAAATAATTGGATTCCATGTGTAAGGTGGTTGTGGGATTCCGTCTATAGTTCTTTCTTCTATAATTCTTTTCGGAAGATCGTCTGCAAAGATATTGATCGGCGGAAAAAACAGTGACTGAGGACGTGGACGAACCGTTATCGTAAAGGAGTCAATCGCACTCAAATTGACACAACCAAACTCAGAAACAGGTGTGACAACAATCTTCGCATATTCTTCTTTCGCAATGTTTGAATTTGTGGCAAAAGGAAGAATATTACCTGTACCGGATGACGGTAAACCGATTGCAATATTGGTGTTTGTCCAAGTTACTTTCGTTGCATCCAAATTTGTACCGGAAAAATCAGGTAACTTTATTATTTCTCCAGCGCAAACTGTGATATCGTGAAAAAGATCCGGAGTCAACGTTGGTAGTGTAGAACAGTCATCCTGACCAACTGCTATGTTCGTGAAACCACAATAGTACAGTAGTATTGCAGCCACAAATATTTTTCTTGTTTTTGTAATTTTCTGTTTCATAATGATTTTTTGTTGTAAAAGTAAGAAATTTTCTTAAAAACTACTCTTTCATCACCTTACTAACCACCAACCCCTTATCCGTATAAACTTTAATCAAATAAACACCCTGCGGTAAAGCGGAAATATTGATTGTCGCACTGTTTTGTAGAGACGCGGCACGCCAAGTCTCTACCGTGCAACCGGATAAATCAACAACTTCCACTTTTTCAATGCTCAATTCTCCACTTTCAATTCTCAATTCATCTTTGGCGGGATTTGGATAAATTTGTAGAGATGAGTTGCTGAGTGTTTCTTCTGTCGCGGCATGAGGAGTTCTACATCCCAAAATATTTATCGTAACTCGAACCGGTTCACTCTTACAACCGTATTGGGATTCGTGTCTTACCCAACAATAATAGACATCTTTGTCACACTCAGATATGATATCTACTGGTAAGCCAGTGGTATCGGTACACCAACAATAAACACATCCTTCTGTAAGGTTTACGGGAAGATCGTCTGCCAAGATATTAACAGGTCGTGTAATTGGTAACTGAGGAAGAGGATAAATCGTTATCATAAGGCTGTCAACCGCATTCAAATTTTTACAACCTGACTCGGAAACCGGAACTATTACTATTTTGGCAGATTCCTCTTTCGCTATGTTTATGTTTGTTACAAAATCAGGAATATTGCCCGTTCCGCTTGCCGGTAAGCCAATTGCAATATTGGAGTTTGTCCAAGTTACGCTTGTTGACGATAAATTTGTTCCGGTAAAAGAAGGTACGTTTACGGTCTCTCCTGCACAAACAAAAATATCCTTAGAAAATCCTTCTCCCCATTCCGGCAACTTATTTACCGTAACGGTTACAGGTTGACGATTATTCTTGTTTTCACAGAAATTATCACCTTCAACAGTTACATAGTAAGTAACGCTTTCTTTCAAAACAGACGTTTTATAAGTTGAACTTTCGCCCTCTTCCGTAAAGAAAGGCGCATCGGCAGTAGCCGTAGCATACCAGCGGTAAATAGAATTAACTACTCCGCTGGCTTTGACGGTCAACGAGGTTGATTCTCCTGCACAAATTGTTTGCATTCCGGTTACAATAAATTCATCCATAAAACTTGGATTAACCGTAATCACGACCTCTTTTCTTATTTCCTTTTCTGATTCACAAGAGAAATAGTGAGTGGTTACATAATACTTATAGCTTGTCGGCTTGTTATCTTTGGCAAACAATTGACGCTTAAACGGATTGCCTTCAAATAATCTTTTGCCTTCCTCATCATACCACACAAAGATTAAATCTTCACTGTTAAGTAGACAATCGTGGGATGCCGTTAATTCGATTTCATCACCGGCACAATATGGTACGCCGTAATTCTTATCCTTAATATCAATACAAGCGAGATCTATGAATGGTTTGACGGTTACTGTAATCTGCTTCCTCTCATCTCTTTTGCAATAGTTATCGCTATAAGCGGTTACAAAAAAATTAATTGGCTCATTGTATTTCAATTTACTTCTAATTGAATTACCTTCGATTCGTTGTTGTGCTCCGTATTCGTCTTCAAAGTACCAAACAAAAGCCAAATTGGAAACCTCTACATCATCACAAACGTAGGATACCGTTAATTCGATTTCACATAGGTCGTAAGATTCCCTCCCTTCAATACTAATACAAGAGAGATCTAAGTAAGTACAATCATCTTCTTCCTGACCAATCACAGTATTTGTGAAACTACAATAACACAGTAACATTGCAGCCACAAATATTTTTCTTGTTTTTGTAATTTTCTGTTTCATAATGATTTTTTTTGTAAAAGTAAGAAATTTTCTTAAAAACTACCACATACAAGCATAATATGTCTGTTACAACAAAAATAAACAATATTGCAATTGTTCCTCCGGTTGCATTGCACCCTTCGTTTACTTGGTAACGTAATTAGACCCAAAGAAAACGTTACAACTAAAAAAGGATATGTTACGAATAGAAAATAGATTACCCGTAAAATCACTTGTTAATTAATTTGAAAACCCCTACATTTGAAAGTTTGAAATTATCATAAAAATGATTCTTATGACGCGGAATACTTTTCACTCCATTGCACTTTTACTCGTATTGCTGTTTCACTCGGTTGTCTTGATGGGACAAAGAACATGGTCTAATGCAGATTACATCAAGATTGATATAAATTCGGGAAATCCGTCATTCCCATATCCTCAATTCTTGGAATATACGAAGGGAAAAACCTTGGCAAAATACAATGCGGAGGGAGTAACCCATGCCGATATGGAAAAAGCGGGACGGGAAGCATACGAAATCATGTCTCACAGATGTCGTTATGATGGAGGTACACATTGTGGTGTGCCATATATAACTTTTAATAATTTTCCAAAATTTGGAGCTGCTATGCCGCAAGGCGGAGCTGAATTTTGCTCGGAAGGCGATGGGTATATGCTTTTAGCCGCCGCTATTTTTGCTGATCAACCCACTTTTAACGGTTTGTGGATGTGGGTTCATGATAACCGACTTTCTAAGGTGAAAAAATATTCCGATGGCACGTGGTTGCGCCAAGGTTATGTATTACCAAACGGTCGTCTTGTTTGTAGAGATCCTGAAGCGGGTATTGGTATGCCCGGTTGGAATTGTTTGGCAACTCACGGCGTGGGAGCCAGCGCAACACACTCGGCAGCTGATGGAGATTACGATATTGCGATGGCATTGCTTATCGCTTACAAACAATGGGGAGAGTTTATGTATCACAATGGCAGACAGGTGATAGGAGGAGATGGGAACCCTATCTCTTACAAAAAAGCCGCTCAGGATTTCATTAAAGCATTGGTTGATACCGTCCCATATTATACGGCAAACGGCATGCAGAACGGCTATCTTACCGGTGATATAGGGGTAGATGGTTATCCGAAAGGCGGAAATTCTTGGGGAGAACTTACCAATTGGAGACCTACGCAGACTATGTTTGGAGCCGAACTTCGCGAAGTTCCTTCTATGGGTGGTGGAAGCGGTGGTGCTTCGTATGTCGATTATAATTCTCCTGCTTATTTTAACGAATTTGCTTATTGGTTGGAACACGGAGATGGAGAAGGAACTCCTTGGCAAATTACTCAATATAAGCGTGCCGAGGCATCTTCCGACTGGGTTGTCGGTCAATTAAATACACAAGGATATATTGGTTCTGTCGGGAAATATCAAATAAATGCGAATAATACGGTTACTTTTTCTGCTTTTAATGCGGGTGAGGATTTCCGTTTCGCATGGAGGCATATTCTTAATTATTTGTGGCACGGAAATCCTACAACAACGTGGAATCCTGCTACCCACGCGGTAGAACCCGGAGGCAATACTTTTGAATATGATTTGGCAATGCGCCATGCCGAGTTTATGAAAAAACCGAGAAATGGAGCTACTGTTACTTGCGCAAAGTTGGGTGCGTCTCCCGACCCGGGACAGCCGTCATGGTCTGGTCCGGCTCAAATTCGCCAGTCCTATTTTATGAATGGAGGGATACAGGATGCGTCGGGTTCCAACTATGCCCTTGGTTGTAGCGCTCCTGCTGCTGTGGCATCCGAAGATTTGAGTTTTATTGCCGATATGTATCGTCAGAGTGAGATAGTTTGGGACGATGCCTCCGCGTTATCAACGGGATTGAGCGATGATGATCGGTATATTAACAGTATGCCGAAATATTTTCATGGTTGGTTCCGTAATCTTGGTATGCTTACGAATACCGGAAATCTCCATGCCCCGCGCAATATGGTGCCAAAGGCAAATATGAAAGTGTATATGTCTGTTGACAAAACGTATGCTTATCAAGGCGATAAAATAACTTATACCGTTCAATATCGTAATTATGGAAGTAAGGCTGCCGAGGGTGTAACAATTATTACGGAGTTGGATCCTAATTATGAATTTGTAAGCGCCAATAAAGGAGGCAAATTATCCGGAAATAAGATTGTTTGGAATGTCGGTTCCGTTCCCGGATTTAAGTCCGGCGGATTGGCAGCTACTATTGATTCCGTGCAGTTTACCGTGATTGCCAAAGATGTGTTAAATCCTCGCATTTGCCTTACGAGTACCATTTCGGGAAATAATTTTGATGATTGGGTTAGTAATGAATTCCCCAATAATGCAACCTATACCATGGAGCGTAATTGCGTGGATATTCTTGCCAATCGTTCCTTATATATAAATAAAACAGCCAACCGGAATAGTTTGAATCCCAATGATATGATAACTTTTACGGTGGAGTTCGGCAATAAGTCTGAAGGCGAGTCCTCTTGGTTGAATGGCGGTCGTGATAATGTGCGTATTTCTTACGGTAACCACTATATGCAGGGGAATGCCTATCAGTTCTACCAACTGTATCGCTTCTGGAATGATTCTCATGAGGCTTATATCAACATGAATAACTACCGTGTTTCTTATTTTATGTACGATGCTGCCGCCATTGGTTTGTATGATGCAGCGAAAAATCCAACAGGTTGGACATTCGTGGTGGATAATCAAAATGATTTGGATAAATATGGATACAATCCCGCAACGGGTCCTATTACTTTCTCTTATCAAAAAATTCCGCAAGGTGAAGATGCAAACGGAAAGTGGAATCAGCGATTGATGATTCGTTTTGCCGATGTTCTGATGGCTCCTTCTACGCATGTTTACGATAAACTTGACAGCAAATACTTGATTCATAAGGGTGTTTGGGGACCCGGTTTTATTCGTGCCCGTTTGGCATCTAATCCGGCGCAGGATTTAACAGCTCGTGTGCAAGATGATTGGTCATTCTCTACTGATGTGAGAGAAAACGCATTAGATGGTCAAGGAGCTACATTTACGTTGATTTCTCCTTGTTGGGCAAATTATGATGCCCCCGGTTACGTTATAAATAACTATTCGCGACATGTTTGTAACCCGACTTCTGCTAAAAATTACGGAAGAATATTAGTCGAGGAGTTTGATGGTTATACTTGGCGTCGTATTCAAGGTACCGGTCCGCTCCCCGGCAAAGAGGCTTATAATGTAACCATTGTGGACACGATTCCTTATGAATTGGAATGGGTAGATTGGATAGATGATACTGCATTGAAAAATGATGCCGGAGAAAAAATAAAGGCAACCTATACCCCGGTTGCTAATCCGAAGGCAACCGGCTATACCGGAATTGTTCGTTGGACTATCCCGGTAATGCTTGTGGGCGAAAGCGATAAACTCGTTTATCGTGCTAAGGCTCGTGATTTAGGCTGTCCGACTGCTCCGGATACTTATTATGAAAACGTTGCTTGGATTTGGTCGGATACGGATTCACCGGATTCTTCAAATGTAAAATTGATGACTACTTGTGCAGAATTGCCTCCTGTTATCGACCCTCAAACATCCTTATTTAAAACTGCGGATAAAAAAATGGCGGAAGTGGGTGATGTCATTCGTTATGAGTTGGAGTTTGTAAATACAATGGGAACCCGTGTGGATGCCAATTGTAGAGCCACGACCGGATGGCAAACCTTGGGAAGCGGTTCATTGCCTGCTGTTGCTCCTACCGGTTTGAGACTTAACACGAGTGGTTCAGGCGCTTATTTCTTCGCACCTGAAAAATCTTATGGTAAGGATGGTGCGGTTTATGCTACTATCGGTGGTTCTCCTTCTTCCACGCAAGCGCTTTTCTTAGTAATGCGCTATGTGAGCGGTACGCCCGGACAAGCCAATTTCAGGGGTGTTTGTATGCAATTGTTGGTCAATCAGGATGGAAAGAATAATTTCGGTTATCGTTTATATAATGATGGTACAATGATTGCATCCGGAGGACTTACTTGGGCAGATGCCATGCAGTTTCCGGGCAGTAGCGATGCGCCGACTTTTAAATTTGTGCTTGACGGAACTCGTCTTTATATGTACATTAACGATTTTGAAGATGAATGGACGAATGTGTCGAAAGATTGGCCGGGGCTAACTTCCGCCGGTCCCGGACACTTTGGTATGTATGTAAACAGTAACGGAAACTCAAATACGGTTTTGTCGTCTTTTATTACCGAATTGGATTATGCGTTTGACGTTACATTATATGATAATCTTCCGGCAGAATTGGGTAATGTAACCAATATCTCCAATGGCGGCACTTGGAATACAACAAAAAATCAGATTACTTGGCCAACAATTGCAACAACCACAGCAACGGCGCTGGCTCCAAATGCTTCTGTTACTCGTACTTTTGAAGCCAAAGTCCTTTCATGCAATAAATTTATTAATAATTACGGTTTGGCGACTGTTTATGGTTTGGATACGCTGAAAGTATTAAATACGATAGAATGCGGAAGCGATAAGTGTATTTTAACGAATGCTTCCCTTGCTATCTCGCACGCCGAAATTTGCTCCGGAGACAGCGCCTTATTAACCGCATCTGCTACTCCGGCAGGCGATTATATGTACAAATATTATTTGAATAATCGACAATATTTTGCAGATGAAACATCTAACAAATTTTTTGTAAAGGAGACAGGCGATTACCGAGTTGTAATTTATGAAAAAGAAAATGCCACGTGTTTTGCAGAAGCAAATGCGGTGACATTAACCGTTGATGAGCAGCCAACTCTTAACTTAGGTTCAGACACCACCGTCTGCAATATCACCCCAATCCTACTCACCGCCCCTGTCGCCGACAGCTATAAATGGAGCGATAACTCAACGGAACAAACCCTCTCTGTTACCGAAAGTGGCAAATACAGTGTAACCATCACCAAAGGCGCGTGCCAAGCAAGCGACGCGATAACAGTAACCTTCGGCGCAATCACCCTCGACTTGGGCAATGATATATCCGCGTGCGTAGGAACAAAAGTTCCTCTTAAAGTCGAAGGCGATTTCGATACATACAAGTGGAGCACCGGAGAAACCGGCGCAAGCATCCTTGTAGATAAAACCGGCGATTATCACCTAACCGTCACCAAAGGTAACTGTTCCGTTTCGGATACGATAACCGTCACTTTTGGCGAGATAACCGTTGATTTAGGCTCAGACATCTCGGTCTGCACAAGCGACCCAATTACACTTGATGCCAAAGTTACTGCCGATGAATATAAATGGAGTGATGGTTCAACAAATAAAACATTAATTGTAACCGAAAGCGGCACCTACCACGTTACCATTAAAGTAGGCGAATGTACAGCCAGCGACACGATTTTCGTCTCTTTGGGTTCCATCTCCCTTGATTTGGGCGAAGACAAAACCGCCTGCACGGGAGAAAAAGTAACACTTGATGCCGGTGCGGGCTTCGATACTTATGAATGGAGTACCGGCGAAAAAAGCCAAACGCTCACCGTTGAACGGGACGGCGACTATTCCGTCACCGTAACCAAAGGCGACTGCTCAGTTTCGGATACAATAAACGTCTCTTTCGGCTCCATAAAAGTAGAAGTTAATAACGAACCGAGCTGTGGCAGCGTTCTTTTGACAGCAACCGCCTCCATCGCTGGAGCCGTATTTGAATGGACATTAAACGGCGAGACAAAAACCGGTTCCACCTTGACGCTCGACAACAGAACCGTATCTTCCGACAAAGGAATTGCTACCGTAACAGCTACCGCCACCTGTACATCAGAGCCATTGAAAATTGCCTACGAAATTCCAATGTTGAGCGTTGAAATAAAAGGCAGCCCAAGCGTCTGCCCAGGCGGCACAACATCTCTCGAAGCCATCCCGACAAGCAACGAAACGGATCCGACCTTTACCTTCCAATGGTATAACGAAAGCGCACCAATTTCCGGCGCAACCAACGCAATCCTGCCGAGCGCCACCCCGGGTAACTACCGTGTAACGGTAAAATCGCAATATTGCGAAGAAGAAGCCACACACACCATCTTGGAAGGCAGCGGCGAAATCAACGGCACACTAACCATCAACGGCGAAGAAATTATCGGCAATCCGCGTATTTACGGCAGTTGCAGCGAAGAACTGACCATCAAAGCCGACTACCTTTCCGACAACGGAACATTCAAATGGAGCGCCAACCCGGCAAATGCAACATTGACAACAACAGGCAATACCATCACCGTACAGCCAACCGTTGACACAGCGTATTACCTCCAATTTGAAAACCAATGCACCACCTACGATACCATCCGCATAAAGATGAAACCGCAGGCAACACTTTCCGTAACCGAAACAAAAGAGTGTGGAAAAACCACACTTACAGCAACCCCAAGAGAAACCCTTTTCAATGCGGTATATACTTGGATTGTAGACGGAGTTGAACAAAGCGAAACCGGTTCAAAAATCGAAATTGTGAAAACAGCCGAAGTAAAAACATCCGTTCGTTCCAATGAATATTGCCAAAGCGAAGTTGCAATTACCAACGCAACCATCGACGCGCTTACCGTGGAAATTGCAAAAGTTAATCCTGTCTGTCGCGGTCAAGAAATAAAACTCACCGCCTCCATACAAACTTCAGCAATTGAAACTCCTCAATACCAGTGGTCTCACCGACCGGTAGGAATGAACCTTCCTTTCGCGGAAATATCCGGTGCGACATCTGACAGTTACACCAATCCGGCATTGACCGAAAACACCGAGTACCGCGTAACCGTAACCGCCGGTAAATGTACTGTAAGACAAGAGCAAATAGTCGAAATCCTTACCGCCAACCTTTCGGGAACCATTACCGCCGACGGCAATACGGTAAATTCTGTCAACGAAAAAAAGATACATAAAACGTGCGGAATGACTCCAATCACCCTCGCCGCTACGCACACAAACACCAACGAAGCAAGTTTTACTTGGACGGCTACACCGGCAGACAACACAATGTCAACCAACGGTAAACAACTTACCGTTCGACCGGCAGCAAACACTACTTACATTGTACAATACGAAAACAACTGTACATTGACCGACACAATCATCGTAGAAGTACATCCGTTGGCCGCTTCTGCCGATTGGTCTGAATTTGCGGAACCCAAATGCGAAGGCAATAAGCTGACCGCCTCCTTAGATATTACTGGTTACGATGAAAATATGCCGGGCAGCTATATAAAATGGTATAAAGGCGGAGAAGAATTAATTCAATCTGCAGGAAAAACAACACTCGTTATCGAAAACAGTACAAGAAACGATATAGGACTATACAGCTATAAAGTAACTAACGGTATTTGCTTCTCTTCACAATATTTACTGGGAGATGATGTTGCTCTTCTTGGAGTCAAATCAATCGCTCAATTCGATTTGCCACAAACGGCATACACTATTGTTCGCGGCGAAGGCGTAACCCTTCAAGCAACCAACATTCAGCCGAATGATGCCACCATTACTTGGACAAACAGCACAACTACCCACACCACCAACCCTGCGGTAATCACAAACATTACCCAAAACCAAACGTGGACAGTAACAGCCTTTGGAGCAAACTATTGCGAAACAACCGCAGAAGTGAAAATCCAAGTCGATGCCAAACCGGAAATCTCCATCGCCATTAAAGACGATAACAGCAAAATCTGTCAAGGCACAGCCATTACCCTTACGGCAGACACTACCGGCACGGGCAAATTGCTAAATCCGACAGATTACAAAATAACTTGGCTCGAAGAGAAAAACGGTACTTTCACACAAATCGGGCAAAACAGCGCCACACTGACTACTGTCCCAACCGTCTCCACCCGCTACAAAGCCGAAGTAACCTACGGAAGTCAGCAAGTAAGCTCCACGGAAGTAATGGTAGAGGTGTATGCCCCTGCAAGCTACACGTTAACCCAATCGCCAAAAACCTGTTCGGGCGATGAGATAACCGTAGGAATAGAAAACCTTCAGCCGGCAAACGCCACCGTGAAGTGGGACGATGACAACACAATTACTTCATCCGATTTGACCACCCTTCAACTAACCGTCAAACCGGAAGAAGGCGCAAGCAAAGAATACCACTTCACGATAGACCAAGCGGGACGATGCAGCGAGCGCGGCAAACTAACCGTAGGCATCCAGCATCCGATTGTTTACAAGCTCTCCAATGACACCATCGTCTGCCAAGGCGAGAAAGTCGAACTCACAGCACGCGCCCCGCAAGGAACCGCTTACCAATGGACGAATGAAAACAGCGGGGAAAAAGTAGGCACAAGCTCCAAATTGGAAGCCGCACCGAAGGAAAATACCACTTACTCGGTAACGATGACCTCACAAGGCGTTTGTCCGCCGATAACGGAAACCATTATGGTAGAAGTAGCCGGTTCGCCTGAAATCACAGAGATAAAAGTATTACGCGTTCGCGATGTGGAAATCCTGACTAATCCGAACGCAGGACGCTATCCGTTCCTTTACAAGATTGACAATGAAGCATACAGGGAAACGAACATCCTGACCGCCCGCTATTACGGCAAATACACCTACACCGTACAGGATGCCAATGGCT
>Ga0209737_10000014_pt1 | contig 152778 bp, 146 predicted proteins | sample TergutCu122P3_FD_187284 | JGI IMG/M metagenome (GOLD analysis project Ga0209737, IMG submission 187284) | Cubitermes ugandensis P3 segment gut microbial communities from Kakamega Forest, Kenya - Cu122 P3 (SPAdes) (version 2) | ecosystem: Host-associated > Arthropoda: Insects > Digestive...
CTCCTCGTAGCCGATAAACGACTGGGGCTGAGCGGTTGCGGTCTGTCCTGTGGTACCGCTTCCTGTGGTCGTCGTCTCGAGGGAGTAGGTTCCATCGGCTCTTTCAAGGTAGTGCTCGGTCGTGTAATTGCTCGATAGTCCAGTGGGTGTAAAGGAGTGCACAAATTCCTGCCATGTCCCTCCGGCCCAATGGTTATACACAAACCTCCCGTCCTGAGTCACGGATTTGGTGCCGGAAGACAGTTGGGAGCCAAAATAGACTGCCTCTCCATTGTCTAAACTGACTAGAATCCCAAGTCCCTTCTCAGGCGTAAAGAGCAGGAGTCTATGCTGCGCGGCGGGGCGACCAGGCAGGATGTTTCCACTGTTGTGAACAAAAAGTACCTGACCTGAGTTCAAAATTCGCGCACTCATACTGCCCACAAGATTGTGTGCACCCGGGTCAAACTCACCAGTAAGGTCCTTTGTGATAAGGCTCACCACTCCCTCGCCCGGATTGGACCCTGGCTGATAGAAGTAAAGGTTATCGGTCGTAGTGTTTCGTTGCGGATTGTCTGCCTCAAGCAGATTTTCCGCGTTCGACCAAAATGCTACTTGACCGCTATCGTTGACCGTAGGCCAAGTCGAGCGGAGATTTCCGCCACTGGTGGTCCCGGAACCCGTTTTGTTTTTGCTGATAAGCTCGATTCCAGCACCGGGGGTATAAAGATAAATATTACTGGCGGAGCCGAAAGGATTGTCGCTGGGCAAAAGATTTGTTGTGGCACTTGAAAATACAATATGACCGCTATTTTCAGAGATAGACACTTGCTGAATATCCTGATTACTGCCATTGTTACCGTTTCTGGTGATAAGCGTAATGCCGTTTCCGGGAGCATCGGAGGCGTAAGTGTACAGATTATTTGCATAAGGAGTAGGACCACTTACTCCTGCCACAAGAATCCTGGTCGAGGCAGTAAAGTAGAGCTTGCCCGCTTTATCGAAAAAGAGTGCCGAGCCACCGTTGGCACCGACACCAGTAACAGCTCCAGAGCTGCCCTCGAGCGACAAAACATCCATACTATCCATCACGGAATCATACAAATAGAGACGATTCGTGCTGGTGCCAAGACTTGTTGACAACAGATTGGTAGCACTTGATACCAACGCGACCTGCCCCGAGGAACTAAGGGCAGCTCTTGCAGTGCCTGAGTTTCCACCTGGATTGCCTGATCCAGTGCGATTTTTCGTAACCAACGTCACACCCTCACCGGGAGTATAGAGATAGACATTGTCCGTATTTCTATCAACTGGATTTCCATTTGCGAGCAGATTGTTCGCGCTGGAATAAAATACTATCTGTCCCGCATCGTTAAAGTCCAGTATATAAGTGAGAGAATTAGCACCGGGATTTCCGCTTCCGGAAGCATTTACCGTGACAAGCTCGACACCTGCACCCGGCGTGTACAAGTAGATATTCTCAGTCCCAGCACCACCCGCTGGGTTGTCATTTTGCAACAAGTTGGAGGCTTCTGACATGAAGGCAACTTGCCCAGATGCGTTCATAATCCCGCCACGCGACCGGCCATTTCCGTAGATACCCCCTGTGCCAGTTTCGTTCTTCGATACCAGAGCCGGAGTGGCATATGCCGACAGGGGTGTCATTAGCAACATCAGTAAAATCAACAAATATACCAATATGTGGCTTCTTTTCTTTATCATGCTTTCTGCCCTTTCCCTCCAGATGTAACAAAACACTACATTTGAAATATTCTCAAAAAAAATCTCGCATAGTATGTGAGATGCCAATATGTTACTAAAATGATAACATATGATAGTCTTGTCGATGCGGTTAAGCACAATGATTCCACTCTTTGAAAAGCACTATTTCTGCTTGTTCACAAAACTATTCAATCTCGTTTATTTTAGGAATCTGATCTGCGATTATATAGATCTACTGCTCATTCCCACTCACCTAGTCCAACCATATTCTTAGCTTTATTGTCTAGTATTCGGTGCATTCTCTCCTGTTGATTCTTCTAGTTCTACCCAGTATTTCTCGTTCGCAGATTTTTTGCTATCAATCTGCTATCAGCAGATTGCAGCCGCCCAAATACTCATGATTGACTCCCGAAAGATTCCAGCCATTCATTGAGTTGCGCGACAGCATCAGCAAGTTTGATAGTAATACCAACCGAGTCTGCCGCATCCGTGTAATCTTTTCCCCAATGTGAATGAACGCTGATTCGTGCAGGCCATTCTTGCACAGGTCGTCCCAGCGCCTCAGCTTCTCGCCCTCGTGCCTCGAAGATATCGACTATGGCCGATGTAATCTCATCTTCATCAGGGTTGCCAGTAGCATGTATCAGCTCCTTGATGAGCAACAAGTCCACCACATCGCGCGGACGGTTATTGATAAACAAGGGTGGATCATGTAGTCCACTCGCCGCGTGTACTTTTTGAGCTACCTGATAGCCCATCGAAAGTCCGATGAGACGCTCAGGGGTCGGTAGGCCAAATCCTGCAAGCGATGGAGCTGGAAATTCTTCATGAGAGGAAGTAGCGTTTCCCTCATCAGGTGATACCTCGACCGTGATTTTTCGCCACACACGACCACGCAATAAGAGACTCATGTCAAAACGTTGTGGCTTTATAACCATAGTAGGCATACTGATGGGCGTTGCTACTCCGCGCCTAAATTCGATTGGGCCCCATGGCTCGCGCAACCGATCATCAAGATGCACGAGGAAGTCCTCGATATCGCCACGAACCATCCCGTCAAGATCTCTTGTGGCTCTCGATACTGGACTAAGCCTGTGCTGGAGCAGGGTGCCACCTTTGAGCAAGAATCTTCCATTTCCGGCGTCATCAAGCACTTGCTGGAGTTTGGCAGTTACAACAGTAGAGGCAATGAGCCATGCCAACCTTCCGCTTTGTCCGAGTCCCATTTCGTTTTCGGCAAGTGCTATCCACTTATCAAGAACACGTACTGAATGTGGGTCCTTGTTTTTCGGTACCAACTCTTCCAAATCATTGGCACGGACCGTCCTATTTATATCGCCCACTACGCTCCTCAAGCTTTTCTTCCAGATATTTTTCTTCATCGACGGTCAGAAGACCTCTTGCTCGACCACGCTCAATCGCTTGGTTGAGCAAATACGTAGGCACGTCGCTCTCGATGCACTGCTCAATAGCTGTGGGCAAATTTACCGAGGGAATCTCGTCTTGCCACCCTATTTGGTCGGACTGCAAATCTTGGCGATGCACAACATAGTGCTCACCACCCTTACGTCGGATTCTACGATTTTTTCCCACCGTAACAAAAATCTTTGTTGGATTGATATCGCTTACGTCGTACATATCCAAAGCTGTCTCGTGACTGATGACGGCCTCCGGTACACCTGTCCACAATACCGCCAACATGAATGCATTGTGTTGCGTGTAGGGCACTTGGGGTACACGATATACACCGAAAACCACACGCTTAAGTCGCTCACGTTTTGTCAGGTCTGAAAGCGCACGTTTTGATACCCCCACATCCAATGCCTGTTGAGTCGTAACATATCCATGTTGCTCTAGGGCGATTTCACGCAATTTGTCGATATTTCCAACAACCTCATTCATGTCAAAAGGTTACCACCATCGTAACCTTTTGACAAGTCAGACATTCCCTGAGTGCTCGTCAATCGTTACGATAAACCAAGATAGGTTCTTTCGGTAGTAGTGATAGCAAATAACTTGCTAGCCGAAGCCAGTCTGGCTAGTGGGTCACATCAGGATCAACTGTGATTAACGAGGAAGACTCAGAACAACTTTTGTATTACTCCCACTCGTCTAGTCCAACCATATACCTAGCTTTATTGTTTAGTATATGGCGGTAACATCGCTGTTATTTCTATCGCCTCTACCCTTTATTTCTCTTTTGCAGACTTTTTGCTATCAATCTGCTATCGGCGCATCACAAGAATCTCGATGCTATTCCTCGTTCAAAATGACAGCTTCTTGCACCGCCTCGAAAATCTCTTTCCCTTCCTCAAATTCATGAACCCACTCGGCAAGTTTCTCTTGCAAGAGCGACTTGTTAGGTAGGTAGAGACTGTACTCGGAAGCATAGATGCTCTCGCCCTCTGGCAACGTCAATTCGACAATGGTATCGCTCTTCTCTTAGCAAAGCAGAATACCAACAGCGGGATGCTCATCCTCAGTCTTAACATAACGGTCAAAATAGTGAACGTACATCTGCATTTGTCCGAGATCCTGATGTTTAAGCTTGCTCGTCTTTAGATCAATAAGGACGTAGCATTTCAGCAGACGGTTATAGAAAACCAAGTCCACCATGAAGTGCTCCTCATCGAAGGTAAACCGCTTCTGTCGCGCCTCAAATAGAAATCCCTTACCCAGCTCGAGCAAGAATGCCTGCAGTTTATCAATAATTGCTGATTCCAGATTATTCTCATAATATTGTGTCCGCTCCTCCATCCCATTGAAAGACCAAAGGAGCCATCACTATCATCTCTGAGCTCTATCTCTATAATGGATCGCCATTCAGTATCATGCTAATCACTATTGTGCTCCTCATGCTCAAGCAGTCTTTTTAGCGTTTTCAGAACTCACTTCATCGCCGTATAATTTTAGTGCATCTTACCGTTGACGGTTGATTGGCTCAGGATGAAGGCTAAACGAAAGTGCGCAACTTGCTTTTGACACTACCCATAAACCCGCTGGACTTGGCATCGTAGTTTACGAGCTTGCCCAAAACTCATACTATTTTAAAGTTTTAGGTACCTGCCACTTGATTCGAGTCTATTTTCGAGGCATAACCCACTCGTTTCTTGAGCGAAATCCTGCTTTTCTCACTCCATATTGATCGAAAACCTTCGTGAAGCAGTTACTCGTCCTTCGGCTTCTTCTGCAGCATCACACGAGCTTTGCTGAATCCCTCGGATACCGCTTGGGCTCGCTGATTAGCCTTTTCTTTTCGCTCATGGGACAATTCGTTGCTAATAGCCAAAACCTGATCATCGATATACGAGACCAGAATCGAACTGCCCGCCTTGGCTGTCTTTCGAATAACGGATCTGCGTGGCTGAGCATCAACAATGGTACCAATGATAGAAGATGCATACCGAGGCGATGGCTTAGCAAGCCTGCTAATGAATTGGAACCCGAGGCTTTCGATAAGCTCTTTCGCCTTTTCGATATCGAGCCCAACGACATCAGGTAAATCGACATCACCGGATTTGTTGATGACGGACTCGTCGACATAGTAGATTTTGACCAACGACCCAATCCGGGCAGGTTTGGTAGGCTTCGGCATCATCTCAACGACTTCTCCGACACGCTTATCCATATACTTCTGATTCGGCTTCGCGAGCACCTCTTGCGCAATGAAACCCGCATTCTCAATGTGCTCAAGTGCCGCATTGAGATTAAGTTCTACGACATTCGGCACATCCGCGAAGTTCTTCTTCTCTTCTCGTCGATGATCAAGCTCTTTCTCAACGATTGGCGCCGCAGATTCGATAGTCTGATTGATTACTTCAGCCGTATCAGGTATTACACTGATAACTTGGCCGACGGGCCCGGCAACTTTCGCGATCGACTTGGTTACTTTTTTCTTTGGGCTTGCCATTGTTTACTCCCACTCAATCGTGCCCGGGGGCTTCGGTGTCACATCATAGGCAACACGATTCACACCCTCAACCTCCGTCACAATACGCGTTGCAATTTTGGTAAGCAATTCATAGGGCAATTCAGCCACATCAGCAGTCAGGGCATTCGTTGAGCCTACTGCACGGATAATGACAGGTCGCGCATAAGTGCGCTTGCCGTCCTTTACCCCTGTACTCTGGACATCAGGAAGTACGCAGAAATATTGCCAGACATTTCCATCGACATCCCATGCGCTGATCTCTTCTCGAACTATCGCATCCGCCTCACGAAGCATGTCGAGCTTCTCTTTTGTCAACTCTCCCCCGATAACACGCACGCCCAATCCGGGTCCGGGAAACGGCTGACGTTGGACAATATGATCAGGTAAGCCAAGATACGAACCAATCTTGCGCACCTCGTCCTTATAGAAATACTTGATAGGCTCGACAAGATCGAAATGGACACCTTCAGGAAAAGGTACGACATTGTGATGACTTTTGACATGATCGCCACCTTTGCCGGACTCGATAAGATCAGGATAGATGGTTCCTTGCGCAAGCCATTTCACTCCATCGAGTTTTTCGGCCTCTTCGAAAAACACTTTCCAGAACTCGCCTCCGATGATTTTCCTTTTTTCTTCAGGGTCAGTAACCCCCGCAAGTAAGCCAAGGTATCGATCTTCAGCCTTGACATGTACGAGGTCTATCCCGAATTGATTACGAAACACTTCTTCAATCTGAGCAGGTTCATTTTTGCGCATCATTCCATGGTCGACAAAAACACACGTCAACCGATCGCCTATCGCTTTATGAAGCAGTGCCGCGACAACAGCACTGTCCACACCGCCTGAAAGCGCAAGGATCACTCGATCGGATCCGACAGTATTGCGCAATTCAACAATTTGCTCATCGGCAATCGCACCGATTGTCTCGAAAGTCGAAAAATCATAATCAGGACGTACCATCTCTAACCCCTCACACCGTCGTTTCCATATGTTACTTTATCACGGTGCGCTCGTTATACAAAAAAGCCCCTGCAATACAGGAGCTTCTTCGTATAGCTGATAGAGTCAAATCAGACTAACGTGCGCCTTCCTTTTTCTTATACATATGTGATGCGCCAAGCGAGAGCCCACCAAGCCCCATCATTGCAGCAGATAGAAGGATCGTCGCGCCATCTGCGGTTGTCGGCGACTTGCGAGGAGGCTGCTCGACTGGATCCTTCGGGTCTTCTGGATCGACAGGTGCATCAATCTTTGAGTAGTAGAAGGTGATCTCATTATTTTCAACCTTATCCAGAAGCAATGTCTTGAATCCCGCATCGGCCACATGTCCGAAGATAGATGCAGCGACTCCCGTGACTTCTGTGCCAAACGTCGCACCACTAAAAGTTTGCGAAGGTGCAATTGAATCGGTCGTTCCCGCATAATAGTGATTCACAACATACGTGATATCAGTACGAGGAGCAAACACCGCGTAGTAGCTCGTATCGTTGTCAAGAGTCGTCGCATTGACCTCAGCAGAAGTCAGAAGCGTCTGGGACGCGGTCGCTGTCGCCTCAAGCGACCAGCCTACAAAAGCGTGTCCGTACAAAGAGACTTCCGGTGCAACAGGAGTCGACCCCGGTGAAAGCAGCTGGGTGTCAATCAATGCGTGATCATGCTGATTATAGAAGACAACGGTTATGAACTCTGTATAGAACAGATTCGAGCCGGAATTCCCGCGGACAAAGTTAGTGATTGCGCCACCGGTAGTCGCATCCTCAATCGAATACCGTGCGCTTGAGGCGAAATCAACGCCGAAGAGTTGCGCCTGTGCGGTGTTTGTCGCCGGAAACACCAGCGTCACACCAGTCTCGAAAGGCACGAAAGCCGTCGGCAAGGCTGTCTCTGAAACCGCATCACCCTTGACATAGATTGCAACTGAACGGTCCGAATCATTGTATCCCGCCCCATCCACAAAGTCAGGAATCGTGAATCCTGTTATCGTTCCATCAGCACGAGGGGATATCTCGATATAGGCATCCGGTATCCTGATAAGTGAATTCAATCCCAAAATACGATTGATAGTCGCTTTTAATGAAGTCATCTGTTGATTAAGTGTCGCGTTGCCCGTACCCGCGCTATTATCAGCGCTCATCAACCACCAATTAGTGGATAAATCCAGGGTTGCGGTATTATTGGCAAAAGGGCGTGCCTGTTCATAGATGCGCATCGCAGCAGAGGTCGAGCTTCCATTGGTGGTGCTACATAGGACATAGCGATAGCTTTCAGGAACCGAGATAGGTCCGTAACGATAGTCCTGCACATACACACACCTGTTTGCAGGATTTCCCACATCGGGCAAATGAAGTGTTCCGGCAAACACAATGTCCCTTCCTTCAATTACACCTGATCCACCTGTTTCAAGTTTTACAGGAAAACTATTGAGGCCCGCTTGAGTATTTTGCGAAAGATCGAGGTTTTTGAAATATACGCCGGACGAGCTGTTGAGTGAAACCGTGCCGAAGTTGCCCGCACTTTTCGTCATGATGTTGCGAATCTTGACGTTTTCAAAAAAGCACGGCTGATTGACATGCGCGACGATATTGATTGCAACATTTTTACGAGCCGTACCGAAGAGAGTGGTTCCGTCTGTCGTGTTGAAACCAACATTTTGCAAGATAACGTCACGCATCACGAAATTAGGTGCACCTCCATCGACAAGCCAGAAGAATTCCCCGCGACCTGTAGCAGTGCTCGAAAGACCGCCTCCATTTGGTCCCATGTCGTAGCCCATGCCATCAAAAATGATGTTTTCGAGATAAGCATCCGCCTGACTGGCCATGAAACGTGGCAGATATCCGTTATAGGCTGCCATATTTCCCGTTTGGCTATGATAGGGAGCTTTGTATATCTTAGTCAAAGGCTCTCCGTTGGCGTCCTTTTTGAGTCCGACAATGGCGGAGTTTGTTGCTGTGAGCTTATAGTTGTACACATTACTGTCATCAACGAAGTTTCCCTCGTCGAAGAAGTAGGTGGTATTCGCTGCCGCATTGAATCCGGAGCCAAAGGGCCCCAACGATGCCCCGGTAACCGACCAGGGAGTATTGGACGGATGTCCTACCCCACTCATCGTGGTCTCAGTAAGCAACATGACTGTAGCGGGATATGACTCCCCGTTGTACTTGACCATCTCCACCGCACCATTGGTATAGGCGGTATTATACGTCACAAAAAAGTATTGGACGACAGCCGCGTTAGTGGCACTGTTTGTCGGCTCGACATACACATCCGATGAGTTGGTGTTCGAGATAATGAAGTCGGAAGTTGGTACTGAGGCAGGCAATGCACCCTCAGCAACGACTTCGCTTGAAGGAGTCAGCGCCCCTCCAACGACAGCACCCAATACCAACAACACCATACATGCAAGCGCACCAAGATATCTCACTTTAAGCGTTTTCATTGTACTTCCCCTTGCTATTCCTGCCGAGGTCAGTGCTTTGCCAGCTTCCCCATTTTTGAATATCTGACCAACACCACTTGAACTACGGCATTTGTGCATACTATTATGACATTTTTACATACGAAATGATATATTTTTGGAATCATTTAAAAATATTGTTACCCGATTGAAAATTATTTGCAACTATTTTAATATCATTTTACATTTTACTAAACTGTCAACCTTATCAAACCTGATGAGACATGAAATATCAGCGTGACAGTCTGGTCCTTGAGCGCATCATACATTGAATTTGAAGTGTACGACATCTCCGTCTTTTACGACATACTCTTTGCCCTCAAGCCGCATCTTTCCTGCCTCGCGCGCGCCTTTTTCGCCCTCAAGCCCCACGTAGTCGTCATAGCTGATAACTTCGGCTTTGATAAAACCTCGCTCGAAATCCGTATGGATGACACCTGCCGCTTGCGGAGCCTTCGCTCCAATAGGTATGGTCCATGCACGGACCTCCTTCTCCCCTGCGGTAAAGTAGCTTTGCAAGCCAAGTAAACGATATGCCTCGCGAATAAGTGTATTCAGCCCCGGCTCACCAAGACCGAGCTCCGCGAGATACTCGACAGCCTCGTCGCAATCGAGCTCAGCAAGATCGTACTCGACTTTTGCGCAAATCGGTATCGGGATTACTCCATTTATAGCCTCAAACTCATTTAAGACTTGATCCTCATTGACATTGGCAATGTAGAGCCAAGGTTTCATGGTGAGCAGATGAAGATCGCGAATCATCTCGCGCTCCTCACCCGTCATGTCCATACTGTATGCACGATGACCGCTTTCAAGGTGATCGCTCACTCGCCTGACAGCCGCCAATTTTGCTTCGAGCGACTTATCCTTTCGGGCCTCTTTCTCAAGCCGCACAAGCGCCTTTTCAACAGTACCCATGTCCGCAAGTATCAACTCAAGACGAATGGTCTCCGCATCACCTGCGGGATCGACCCTACCATCCACATGTATGATATTGTCATCATCAAAATAGCGGACAACCTCTGCGATGGCATCGGTTTCACGAATGTTTGCCAAGAATTGATTGCCCAGCCCCGCTCCCTCACTGGCACCCTTTACCAATCCCGCTATGTCTACGAACTCGACAACCGCAGGAATTACCTCCTGAGGATCGGCGATCGCAGCCAACGCATCAAGGCGTTTGTCAGGAACCGGTACGACACCGGTATTGGGCTCTATTGTCGCAAACGGATAATTCGCCGCCTCCACCTCATTGCGCGTCAACGCAGTGAACAGCGTTGATTTGCCCACATTGGGCAGTCCTACGATACCTATTGACAGTGACATACTTGCTCCTAGCGCTTAATCGACCTCGCTATTGTATCAAGAATCAATCATGTTATCTTTTTGAAAATGATGTGCGCATCCGCCAGCTTGACCTTCTCATTAGTAAACTTAGTTTCATGAGAATCGGACTCTTCAGCGATATGTATATGCCACACATAAGTGGCATCACCCATCATGTCCAGCTATACAAGAAATATTTCGAGGAGCAAGGGCATGAGGTGCTTCTTTTCACCTTCGGGGATTATGACCATGTCGATGACGAGCCTAACATCATTCGCACACGAGGGCTTGAATGGGGCGAAACCGGATGGAGCGTGGCTCCCCAGTTCAGCCACGAGGCAAAAGAGCTCATTTCCACTCTTGACATCGCTCATGCGCATCATCCGTTTCAAAGTGGACGACTTGTCGCACACCTTACGGCAAAGCATGACATTCCACTCGTGTTCACGAATCATACCCGATACGATCTCTACAGCGATGCCTATGTATCATACGTTCCCCATAACATCCGCTACAGATACATCAGACTCGCCCTCTCCCATGCCCTCAATCAGTGTGATGCGGTGATAACGCCGAGTCAATCTATCGCTCAATGGCTCGCCGACTTCGTCCAGTATCGGGACGCAACCGTTATTCCCAATGGAATCAACATCGATAGGTTCGCGCATCCAACGACCCAGTTGACCCGGCAAGAAGTCGGGCTTGAAGATGACGCTTTCGTGTTCTGTTATGCAGGAAGAATCGCACCCGAGAAAAACACGCTCTATCTTCTTGACGAGTTTGCGCTAGTCGCGCAAGAATTGCCCGATGTGCAGCTACTCATCATCGGCGACGGTCCTGATTTCGACAAATTACAGCAAGCCATCGAAGAGAATAATCTGCAGGATAAAGTGGTGTGCGCGGGTATGCAGCCGTATGAGATACTTCCCGCCTATGAGCAACTTGCCGATGTATTCGTTACGGGATCCATCAGTGAAGTCCATCCTTTGGTGGTACTTGAGGCAATGGCCGCAGGACTGCCTGTCGTGGCAATCGACTCACCGGGTATACGCGAGACCGTACAGCAAAATATAAACGGGCTTCTCGCCACCCACATCGCGCCACGCGCACTGGCAGACAATATGCTCGAATTTGCCGGTGATGCCATGCTCATGCAAAAGCTCAAAGAAGGTACGCGAAAAAGCATTCAGCAATATACGCTTCCAAAAACTGCAGGTAAAGTCCTAAAAATGTATGAACAACTGGTCGGAGGATGATGCGATGAGTACCACAGAATCAAAAGATCAACCTATCTATCCACCAAAGAAGCTCCTAGAAGAATTCAGAGATTTCATTTCACGCGGTAACGTCATTGATCTTGCAATCGGTGTGATGATGGGAAGTGCGCTTACCGCTTTGGTCAATGCGCTCGTTACCAATCTCTTCATGCCCGTAATCGGAATAATAACCGGGGGTGTCAACTTCGATTCACTTTCCGTGATGATCTTCGGTATCGCTCTCAACATCGGAGCAATCATCACTGCGCTCATCAATTTCATCATCATCGCGATTATCCTCTTCGTAATGATCAAGACAATGGAGAAGATGTATCGCGCAATGGATGAGGAGAAGACGAAGACGGTGCATCGCTGTCCTGACTGCTGCAAGAACGTCGATGTCAATGCAACCCGATGCCCCTATTGCACAAGTAACATTACTCCGTTGGCATACGAGGTTCCCCTCGGATAAACGGTATAATATCGAGTACGAAAAACATGAAGGAGGATTGATATGAGAATCATCCCTACCGATCATAGAAGTGAAATGGGACGTGAAGGAGCTCGTCTTTTTGCCGAGCAGATCCGGTCCAAACCCGACAGCGTATTAGGTCTGGCAACCGGTGAAACCCCTCGCGAGCTTTATGCGATACTCATTGAATACTTCAATAAAGGTGAGCTTGATTTCTCAAATATCAGCACCTTCAACCTTGATGAATATGTCGGTCTTCCCGCAGACCATAACCAGAGCTACAACTACTACATGCATGATGCCCTCTTTAATCATGTGAACCTGCAATCTGATCGTTGCCATGTTTTGGATGGCACGGCTCCAGATCTTGCAGCCGAATGCCGCGCTTACGACCAGCTTATACAAGAATATGGCGGGATCGATATGCAGCTGCTTGGCATAGGCGTCAACGGTCACATCGCTTTCAATGAGCCAGCTGATCAATTCATTCAGTGGACTCATGAAGCACAGTTAACTCCCAGCACGATCGCGGTCAATTCCCAATACTTCGACACCCCGGAAGAAATGCCGACATCCGCTCTCACTATGGGTGTCAACAGCATATTCCAGGCAGACAAGATTGTACTTATCGCATCAGGCTTTAGTAAGGCCGAGATTCTTGAACAAGCACTCTTCGGACCCGTCACCCCTGAGGTGCCGGCATCTATCCTGCAGATGCACAAAGATGTAACGCTTGTCGCTGATGCAGATGCGATGAGTGCGATTCGCAGAAACTGAACGCGAACAATCAGTAATCAAATAAGGCCGATGGCACGAAGCACCGCAGGTGCGATGGCTCTCTCCACACCTTCTGCCGGAAAACTATGGATGTGGATTGCGGGATTCCAGTTCACCTCAATTATGCTGTAGGGTGAGCTTGGGTCAGCCACATCCTCAATGATAAGATCCACGCCGCAAAAGGATGCGTCGAACGCATGAGCCGCCTCAACTGCGATTTCCTTGAATCGTAAGGCAACTTCATCAGTGACATCGATACTGTCTCCCCCTGTGCTGATGTTGGAGTTCGGACGCAAAAGTATGCATTCGTCTTTTGCCGGGATACTTTGAGGTGTGTAGCCTGCCCGACCGATGAACTCGCGTACCACCTCATTGATATCGATTGCAATCAAGGGCGTCCGATACCCTTCGCTTCTATAAGGGTGTTCGTTCTTGTGCGCAACCAGCTCTTCAATGGTGGATACTCCATCTCCCACTATATTGGCGGGCTTACGATGAAGCACGCCGAGCACCTCGCCGCTAATCACCAGAAAGCGATATTCAATACCAGCTACATAGGTCTCAACAAGCACCCTCTCATCATGTGCAAATGCCCCCTCGGTAGCCTCGATAAGTTGCTGAAGGGTCGCTCCTTCAGGAAACATCGTGATGCCGATACCGAAATTTGTAGACTTAGGCTTGATAACCGCAGGAACGCCAGACCATCGGGCCAGCGCCTCTCGCATCTCACCGCGTGAGAACTCATCTCCTGGAGGTGTGGCAATGCCGCGCTCTTCCAAAATACGCTTGGTCACCGTCTTGTTATTCATGAGAAGTGGTGTGATGTATGAATCAGCGCTGGTTCGCGTCGCCTGCATGACATACTCGGTACGCCTTGGCAATCCAGCCCAATCACGAGTAATCCGGATGAGGTTGTCCTCTTTATCGAATGGCTCGACAAGAAGCCCTCTTTTTGCCGCCTCCTTCATCAGGATCTGAGTCGAAAGCTCCCAGTCCTCAAAACCGGGAAGTAGCCACCGCGTATCGTAGGCCTGCTGCTGATGCTGTCTTGCAAGCGCAAGCATCGCGTTCTGGAATCCTTCTCTGTCTATAGCATCCCGCACTCGTTTCGCAAGTGGCTCCACATTATCAGGCAATCCCAGCTTTTCAGACATACGTGCGACCTGCTCCAGCAAAGGTACTTGGAGTCCCCCAATATGAAGCATCGCCTTGGGATTGAGCCCGCAATCCGCTACCATACGCATATTATTCATACCCTCGCGTTGCGCCCTCTTATCACACTCGAAATCATCGGTATGTGCGAGAAATCTCACGAACGTCCCAAGAAACTCCAGTGCCTCTTGCGAGATTCCCGCCTCGTCAAACGGGTCGATATCCAGAATGCGAATCTCAAGATACCGAATCCCGTGTTCGCGCAATGATTCAGGTGACTGGTCGGAATTGGTTGACTTCAGACGAATCGGAGCATAGAACTCCTTTGAATCCAAAAGAACACCGTCAACGATAAATTGCTCAAGACTTCGAGCATATGCCTCTACGCTTGAATAGTCAGGGAGGAGCTCCTCGATATTATGATACCCTCCGGCACCTTGACGCATCGATATGCTGTGTGCCCGCACGGGATTCGGAGCTGCTCCCCATGCATAGACGAGAAACCATCCGTATCGCACAAAGTTGCGCGCTATGCGTAGATACGTCTCATCATCGGCGCCCTCAATCGACACGTTGTAGTGCACCCCGCTGAATAGCTGCTTCTTACTTCCGTAACGTTGGGCCAGATCCTCACGATACATCCGCGCATTGCGTCCTGCCTCATCATCACGATAGCTCGCAATTTCGATCTGATCGTCAAACACGGTTTCAGGTGGTACTGACGCTGGCCAGAACAGCTCGCCATCCTCTAAGCACTGCAGCTGAACGATACGTGCTAACGCAAGTGCCTGATTATAAGATGACCCGACACCGGCAACCGGCTTCGTGATGATCTCGATTTGCTGCTCTGCATAATCGACCGTGATGTAGGGATTATCGAGTTTGTCTCCATATACCGCAGGATGCGGAGTGGTCGCAAGCTTCCCTTGCGGGGTAACCCGCAGACCCTCGCGCTCAATACCGACTGTTATCTTAGGATATTCATCCATGTCGGGATATTCATTCGTTATTGAGGGCGACGACGAGGTACACGTTTTGCTTCTTTGACGTTAGCCTCGGTTCCTGAACCGCCTTTGGAAGCCACCGCAGCACGACGTGCCTTATTGGCGCGCTCGGCATTTCCGCGCTCCTTGCGCGGTCTCCGTTTGCGCCCCTGTTGCTTTTGCTGCTTGGAATCTTGGGAATCGCCTTGTTTGCTCCCTCGATTCGGAGCTTTATCTTTTTTCGATGCGCCTGTCGTTGCCGCATCACCTGATCCTTCTTTGCCCTGCTTCGAGCGACGACGTCCTCCTCGCTTGCGCTCTTTGCGTGAAGGGATCTGCGCCTCCTCAGCCGCATCGCCTTCTTTCGAGCGTCTTTTGCGAGGCTTCTTCCCTGCTCCTGCAGAAGAATCCTTCTTATAGGTAATGGGCAATGGCTCAAACGCGTCATCAGCTGCATCTACCGCTTCGAATTCCGCAAATGCCTCCTTGGTTATTTCACAGGGGCGAGGATGATCGCCACTCTCGCCGGAAGTACCGCAACACGTGCCCTCAAAGCCATGTCCCTGACATTTTTTACCCAATTTGCAGCTCATGACACCCAACGGAACCGTAAGTATATCCGGTTTCGCATCCTCTTCACTCCGGAAACGAAGTTTGACCAATTCGCGCAATGCATCGAGCTCTACAACCTCAGCATCGCCTTTCGGAGTCTCGATCTTCGCACCTTTTTTGGGTGCACGTTTAGCAAAATCTTGATAAGCATCGACTTCGTAACGTAGACAACACATCAATCTGCCACACGCACCAGAAATCTTGGTGGGATTAGGGGGCAATCCCTGAGCCTTCGCCATACGAATGGATACCGGCTCGAAATCGCCCGAAAAACGTGAGCAACACAGCTCATCGCCGCATCTGCCCAATCCGCCGACCATCCGCGCCTGATCACGCGAACCCATCTGACGCATATCGATGCGCATATGAAAATGATTCGCCAAATCCTTGACGAGCTGCCTGAAATCAACCCGATTCTCACTCGTGAAATAGAAGACGATTTTGTCTCCCCCGAAGAGATACTCGATATCAATGGGTTTCATCTCAAGTTCGTTTTTCTCGATCATCTCTCGAAAGGGAGCGAGCGCCACTTTTTCCTTTTCACCTAATTCGAGAGCGTATTCCAAGTCCTCTTGAGTCGCGATACGGATAACAGGTGTGAGCTCACTTTCAAGTTCGCTCTTCTCAATCTCGCGAATCTCTTCACGGACCACGCCCATCTCTTCGCCGCGCTCGGTCTTGACTATAACGACGTCGCCTTCTTTGGGCTCCGTTCCATTGGGATCAAACCAGAGGGTCTTCAGATATCTGAGACCGACTCCTACTACCTGTGGCATGAAAACACCTTTCGTATATCAAACAGCATCACCTCTAGGGCAAGCCGTGGATCGACATTCGCATCGGCACGTACCGCTGCCCTTTGCACCGCATCCAGGCACAGAGCGATGTCAGCGGGCGCGAGTCGCGCACCAATACCTTTACTATCTTGCAAAACATCGCGATTCGTTGCAAGACTATCAGCCCCAACCGACATAATAACAACATCACGAAGCACGCTCGCAAATACCGTGAAAACCTCGCGCATACAGCGATGTTGATAGGCACTCAACTGGCGTTTTTGTGTTTTGCCGAGTTCGGTCAGGGCACCACGTGAAAGAAAATCCGCACTCGCAAGTGCCTCCTCTTCATGTGTTTTGCGCATCTCATCCAAAGGTCCGGCCACCTTCTCCATGATTCGCTTCGCACTCTCGATCACTTCGCGATCATCCATGTTCGCAAGGTTCTGATACGTGAATACGACTTCGCTTCGCGTATTTTGCCGAGCAACGCTATCGATATATTCCTGCGCATCGCGCAATACATTTCCGCAAGCAGCCAATGCGTTGCGCGCATCATTCTCACTGCATCCGGTACGCGAGCAGAGGAGGTCGATCATTGTTTGTTCGGCAAGTGGCTTGAAGCGGATAATCTGGCAACGTGAGCGAATCGTAGGGATGATGGTTCCCAGACTATGAGCTAGCAGAATGAAGGTCACATTATCAGGTGGTTCCTCAAGTGTTTTGAGAAACGCATTGGCTGAAGACTCATTGAATTGATCGGTGCCATACAGGATATACACCTTGTGATTTGTCTCAACAGGAGCACGGGAAACTTGATGAATGATATCTCGTATCTGATCAATGAGATATCCGGTTGCGCCTATTGGTTCGATAATCTGAACATCGGGATGAATACCTTTGGAAATGCGGCGACACACATTGCAGGTCCCACAGCCTCCTGCTTCGCACATCAATGTCGCAGCCAACCCATAGGCAGCTTGAGTCTTCCCGAGCCCGGCTGCTCCTACAAAAAGATATGCGTGGCTTAGATGTTCTCGCTCAAGCATGCGTGAAAGCGTCTGGACAACTTCGTCTTGCCCAATCAAATCACTCAACACGAGCAAGCACCTCGAATACGATAGTTTCGATATCGTGATAGACGCTTTCTTTGTCTCGGTCCCCATCAACAATATGAATCCGGTCCGAGTTATGTTGTGCCAGTGCTAAGAAGCCATTGCGAACGGCTTCGTGGAATGCGCGCCCTGCCGACTCAAGCCTGTCAGGATCATTGACATCTGATGCGCGCGACAACCCCACTTCGACAGGCACATCGACAAGAATAGTGCAATCAGGCATCAATCCATCGGTCGCACTCATGTTGAGTCGATCGATCATCTCCAAATCAAGTCCACGCCCATGCCCCTGGTAAGCGGAGGTTGAATCATAGAATCTATCACAAAGAACAATCATCCCTACATCAAGAGCAGGCTTGATAACCTCATCAACGATCTGCGCGCGCGCTGCCTCATAGAGCAACAATTCCGTACGAGGGCTCATGCCTTCATAATCATGTGAAAGCAATATCTCACGAATCGCCTCACCCACCAAAGTACCACCCGGTTCACGCACGACAAGCACATCGTGGCCACGTGATTCCAGTGCCTGCTTGAGTGATGCGATATGGGAGGATTTACCTGCCCCTTCGCCACCTTCGAATGTTATCAAGAGTCCTTTTTTCATCTCATTCTTACTATAACGTATTTGCTAGTTGCATATACTTGATACCTATTGAAAAACCAGTCCTTCTACCTTAGGCACCATTTTTATGTTTTTTCATACAGCATCTAGCATTCTGCCTACCCAGCCTTTATACTGTAATTGGTAAGTAATTCCTCTGTCGTGGGGCTCCGTATGGTTCCTCGTAAATAGCGGCAGGGGTTTTATCATTTTTAGCTCCCAAAGAGCCAGTTCTCCTCAATTATCTTTTCGGAAACTATATCTATATATGAAGAGTCACCGTGCTCATATTTCCCTAAAGCCGTTTATACCCTCGAAATTGCAAAAACTTGATTATTTGTCTCGGAGCCCATACACTTACATCCATACGATTGGCAGGTCGTACTGGGGAAGAACGACCTGCCAATAGAGAAAAAGCCGGGAGACTATTTTTGGGGAAGGATAGTCTCCCAGAACAACTGGGATTCATTTTCATCATCACGCTTTCGCGCATATCTGAGTGCAATCAACTGAGTTATCAGAATGGCAGCATATGCAATCGTCCATGTATCGAATATCGCCATAAGCTTTCCGGTATCTTGCGTGAGGGCAAAAAGTGCCGCACTCAAAATGCCAGGGAAAATTGCAGCCAAAAGCCATATTTTGCGAGGCCCGAAAACTTCACCGGCTTTTTTGCGTCGCCATGCATTCGACAAGGCAAAGATTGCAACCATCGTGCTGATTTGAGCAAAGACCATGTTCGAAGCTGCCCAGACCATATCGCTTTGTGATCCCCCGTGAAGAGGGATGTCCGCGCCTAAGATGTTATATACCGGAACACCTTCGTCGCGAAGAATGTTGAGTAGTTCCGTGGTTTCAGGCGAAGCTGCCGTGCGTCTCTCACCTGACGTAAGTTGACTCTCGGAATTAATCACATAGAGCGCCTTGACCGTTATATCTTGAGTCACGTTAGTATATGAGCGATTCCATTTCTCAAACGAGTATCCTGCGCGTGTAGGATCTTGAGGAGGAGTGGCATCATTACCCTGCTCGACCTGCTCGGATTTTAGGACAACACCATTCCAGTCAACAAACTGAACCGTGAAGCTTTCCTTTGCAGGGTCCTCCTTTGTCTCGCGCTCCGACGGTGCAGGCGCAGGAGGTTTCGGTGGCTCAGGTGCTGGCGCTACTGGTGTTGCAATCAAATCATCAGTCATCACAACCTGTAACAACTGCTCTGCGGTAAGAGGGGTGCCCGCAGGAATCCATGCCCCATCGCTGAGGCGGACGTCCTTATTAAGCGTCCATTGACCCGCATCGAGACCAAGGTCTTCGATTGCGAGGCCACCCGCGCCCATCGGTACTGCAAACATAATGCATGCAGTGATCAATAGTAAGCACGCAATTGTCGCAAGACTCCAACTATTTCGGACTCTGCTCATCAAGCTCTTCCTCATCACACCTTTTACTCTTCGTATTCATCTATACTTCTGATTTGAAATGCCTTACTCAAAGTATAAGGTGTTCCTGCAGCATCTTCCATCTCAAAGACTACCCGGTACTCTCCGTCAAGCCCCTGCTCTCTCATGCTGACGAGTTCCTGCTCAACAACAGAACCAAAACCGGCATGAAGTACTGTGTTGCCATCATGTGATGTGATTGACCACCCAAGTGCGCTGAGCTCGCCAGAAGAGCTATCAGTACGTGCAATAGCCCTAAAAGGATTGACATGGGCAAAACCAGGGTCCGTGCTTTCAAACTCTATCGCTCCGGTCACGTTATGCACTTCGACGAATGCCGATTCCTGCACTATCGGTGCCACCTCGACAAGAGCCGGTGCATCGACAGTCATTACTCCACTTGCCAACGCAACGGTAGTCACACATGCTGTTGCTGCGACAGTCACGGTAGTCCATATAGCTCCTGACGCAACCGCGCTTGGCGCAGCGGCTTGCGCCGCTGAGGTTGAAAGCACTGATGTTGCGGATGCGACTATTTTAGAGACACTGGATACTTCTGCCACAGCAAAAAGAGCTGACTCTTGCACAAACAAATCGGATAGCAACAAGCCTACCGGCACCGCAGCGACATCGCCTAAGACGTCATCGGTCTTCGCCCTTTTCTCCAGCTCCACTTTAATTTTATTTCGGGCAATCGAGAGATATTTCGAAACACCTGGCTGGGATATTCCCATAACTTCTGCCGTTTCATAAACGTTAAGCCCATCATAGTAATGAAGCATGACGGCATCGTGCTGACGCTGCGGAAGTGTTTTGATGATATCCATGACCGCGCTACGCTCAGCCTCTTCGAGCACGCGCTCCTGCGGAAGAAACTCCTTCTCATCAGTCTCCACCACGTCAAGATAGTCGTCCAGATCCAATACGTTTTTGTGTTTATTGCCTTTTTCAAAATGACGATTCGTCTCATTGGTGATAATGATACTGAGCCATTTATTAAAAGCCTTTGGATTTTCAAGATTTCCTATTTTCGTGCAAACGCGAATCAAGACCTCTTGCGTGGCATCTTCCGCATCCATCTTATTGTTCAGTTTTAAAGTTGTGCGAAACAATACGCTTTTGGCAATGGATTCACAAAGCTCAAGAAGTGCCTCTTTGTCGCCTTGTATCGATTGCTCCACGAGTTTTTCAAATGCTGCGAGTTCCGCGTTATCCTGTACTGTCTCTTCGTTCCCCATCTATCTATCACTTTCCCCTGTATGCAAACTTTCACGCGTAATACAATGTTTGCCATTACGTGATTCCTTAATGCATTCTGCCCCAATCATCTTTAGGACAGAATCGATAATTCGATACACTTGATCGGTCGCAATGACCTCATCCGCATATGCATCAAGCATACGTTTCAGGACAACAGCATCATCCCCTTTTACGATATATGTTGTTGCCTCAAGCATTCGAAGTACTATCCTGCGCTTTCATAATCTCGCCTTATTACAAACTCTCCGTATAAAGCAAGACCCAAAACACAAGGGCATCATAACATCGTTCGCAAAAAATCAATAAATCACCCTTGAAAAACGCATACGGCTGTTTGGGCCACAAAGCCAGACTATCCCGCCAAATTAAGGCGGGATAGTCTGTTATGTATAAGTCGAGGGGGAAGGATCTCGACGATACATCACATTAGAAGTCTTCGACAACTCTTCTCTTGCGAACCCACAGTGCTACCGAGGCAAGAGCTACGGAAAGAGCTGTGAGGCTTGTCCATAATCCGGCCGAGGAGTCATCGCCGGTCTTGGGGGAGTTGCTCGCAGATCCTGAACCTGAGGCTCCGGTTCCGCTACCACCGCTTCCTGTTCCCGAGCCGGTTCCGCCAGTGGTATCTCCGCCGCCAGTATTACCAGAGCCGCCGTTACCCGTACCGCCATTGCCGGTACCATCACCACCAGAACCATTCGTATTGCTGTTTCTGGTCCACGTCGCGGTGAAGGTCGTGTCCTCACTGATCGCAAAACTTCTTACCGCAGTGGCATCGTATGTGCCACTTGCAGTTCTCCATCCCGCAAAAGTGTAGCCGTCACGTGTTGGCACAGGAATGGACCCCGTACCTGTTGATACGGTATTTCCGTATGCGATATTGGTAATCGACCCCAGTACCGCACCGTCATGACCCACAAACGTCACGGTAAAGGTCTGTGCCCTCCACTGGGCGACAAGCTCAGTAATCGAGGCAGGGTCACCGAAAGTTCCGGTCGTAGTGCGTGCGCGCGTATTCCAGCCATCAAAGATATGACCTGTGCGTACAAGATTGGTCGGATATTCATACGTTTCACCAGGATATCCCTGAATGATACTGAAGGTGTCTCCTGACGCGTTTCTACCGCCACCGAAGTCGAAGACAACTGTCGCCATCGCGCTTCTGATATAGATTGCCGTAAAGGTTGTGTTCGCCTCAATCTCGTAAGCAAGAACACCGGCAACGTCATAAAGACTTACGCCATCTGACCAGCCAGTGAACACCCAACCAGTATTAGCAGATACTGCTGGCACACCAGTAACACTCTGGAGATGCTCGATACTTTGCGATGCCAACGGATCGGACGGTGTAGTGAACGAACCATTGGTTCCTGCACTGAAGGTGACACTATGAGTTACCGCACGCCACTGCGCTGTATAGGTCGTTGTCGAACCTGCAGTACCGAAAGATGAGGGGATGAGCACATTCCATCCATCAAAGGCATACCCGTACTTCGTAAGTCCTGTTGGTGCGACAAGCGCAGCGCCAGGATAGTCCGAAAGCACAAGGAACGATCTCTCCGAACCATCTTTGCCACCGTCATAATCGAAGATGACGATAGCCTGATCATCACGTGCATACTGAGCGGTGAACGTCACATCTGCCGTTATCGGCATGAGGCCTACCGCTACATTGTTATAGATACCTCCAAGAGACGATGCCCAGCCCACGAACACCCAACCGGTATCCGCAGCAATGGCAGGCACTCCCAAAACAACCGAGCCGTTGAGAATGCTTTGCGTAGCCAACGGATCACTCGGTGTAGCAAAACTTCCATTGGCGCCTGCCGCAAATGTCACGCTTCGAGGAATCGCTGTCCATGTTGCCGCGTAAGTGGTTATGGAGCCTGCAGCACCAAAGGTGGCACTTGGAGTTGTGTTCCAGCCACTAAAGGCATAACCAGGACGTGAGAACGTCGCAGATGCGGGTGCAGTAAGCGTCGCACCTGGGAAGTCCTGAACTATAGCATAGCCCAGACCGGTTCCGTCAACTCCACCTGCAAAGTTGAAGATAACAGTTGCTTTGTCTGTACGAACATATTGCGCCGTAAAGGTCACGTTGTCTGTAACCCTCATTGCTTGGATAGCCGCGTCGTTGAGCAAGCCACCAAGTGATGACTGCCATCCCACAAACGTCCAGCCAGCATCAGGCGTGATTACAGGTACTCCCGCAACCGAGCCATTGAAAGCTATCGTTTGTGCAATATTTGGATCAGAAGGTGTAGTGAATACGCCGTCTGTTCCGGCCGCAAAAGTCACATTGTATGTATTAGCAACCCAGTTGGCAGTAAAAGTGGTAATAGTTCCCGCAGTGCCATGCGTACCAGCAGTAGCACCTACAGGTGTGATGACCCAAGGCGTTGTTGCATTAAGCGTAAAGCCGGTACGTGTAGGTGTCGGAACCGTATAGAGCGATCCAGGAAGACCAGAAATCACACGTGAACTGGTACCGGACTCAGATCCGCCTGCAAAGTCAAAGACCGCGACCGCATCAATAAGTGGTGCGTATGTAGCAGTAAATATCACGTTATCGGTGATTACTACCATGCCCGCTGATACAGCATCCGGATAGATTGCCCCGCCCGGTCCTGACCAGCCGACAAAAGTAAATCCACTACGTGATGGATTGACAGGAACTGAACCCGTTCCCTGATTGACGCGTTGACCATATCCAATACCTGTCACCGTACCAATGAGCGAGGCGTCGAAGTTATTGAATGTTGCGGTATAGCTCAAAGCTGTCCATGTTGCGGTATAGGTGGTCACAGAACCAGCAGCACCAAATGATGGAAGCACTACGGGCGACCAACCTGCAAAGGTGAATCCAGAACGCGTGAGCGTAGCACTTGCGGGCGCGGTAAGCGCAGCGCCTGCGGGCTCTTGCATCATCACGAATCTTTCGCCTGAACCATTGACGCCGCCGCCGAAATCAAAGATAACGACCGCATTACCAGCATCGGTTCCCGCATAAACTGCCGTGAAAGTGGTTGCGCCCTTGATTGGGTAGGACAGCACACCTGCAGCCGTATAGGTAGATGTCCCATCGCTCCAGCCCACAAGTGTATATCCACCCTGTGCAGTTACTGCAGGAATTGCGCTTACTGATGAGTTGAACGCAATCGATTGCGTGATAAGCGGATCACTTGGATTAGTGAAAGCTCCATTAGCACCCGCATTAAACATAACCGGGTAGCTCACTGCATTCCACTGAGCAACATAGGTCCGTGTTGTGCCAGGAGCACCAAATATCGCATTAGGACCTGTGACTGCCGGACTCCAGCTGGCAAAGGTAAATCCTGTCTTTGTGGGATTGACGACAGGAGCGACAACAGCATCTCCCGTGTGTCCCTGTATTGTCACAAAACCTTGCCCTGAGACATTGACTCCACCATCGAAGTCAAACACAACAGTGGCCATGTCAGCACGCGTATACTGTGCCGTGAAGGTAGTAGCACCTCTTACGACATAGCTCGCAAGCTGTGCGGAAGTATACGTTGCGCTTCCATCGCTCCAACCTGCAAACGTCCAGCTTGCATTAGCAGTAATGCCGGGAGCAGTTGCGGGAGAAGAGCCGAATGTAACTGTTTGGGCAATGTTTGGATCGCTTGGGTTAGCAAATACACCATTAGTACCAGCTACAAAGGTTACTGGATAGGTATTTGCCACCCAATTGGCAGTAAACGTCGTTACGGTACCCGCTGCTCCGTGAGTTCCTGCAATCGCACCTGCAGGAGCAATAATCCAAGGAGTAGTAGCGTTTAGTGTATAGCCTGTACGAACTGGTGTCGGTACAACATATAGGCTGCCAGGAAGACCTGAGAGTACCCGTGTTGTCGCGCCAGACTCATTGCCACCCGCAAAATCAAATATTGCTGTCGCATTGATAATCGGTGCATAGGTTGCGGTAAACGTCACATTATCAGTAACTATCGCCGTGCCCACCGAAGCGGCAGTCGGATAGATAGTGCCTGTAGAATCAGTCCATCCCACAAATGTAAAGCCTGCACGGCTTGGGTTGGCAGGAATGGCACCACCGGTTCCTTGGGATACTGTACGACCATACCCGATACCGGTGACACTACCCAAAGGAGTCGCATTCCAGTCAACGAAGGTCGCGGTGTAGTTTATCGCGCTCCACTGCGCCACATGTGTGACAATCGTGCCAGCTGCTCCGAATGTCGGGGATACGACAGGCTGCCAGCCGGTAAACGTGAACCCTGGACGCGCAAAATTAGCACTTGATGGAGCAGTAAGAGTAGCTCCCGGGCTGTCCTGATAGATGACGAAGCGGTTTCCTGCACTGTATCCAGGACCTGCGGCGGTAAATGTGCCTCCCGCCAGGTCGAATACGACGGTCGCCTTATCCTCAAGTGCGTATTGTGCGGTAAAGACGGTGTTTTGTGCAATCGGATAGGTCAACACGTCTGCAGCAGAATAGACAGAGGTGCCGTCACTCCATCCGATGAAGCGATAGGCAGCGTTTGTGATGGCAAGTGCAGGAATGCCTGTCACATTTGCCCCGAATGGTACTGTCTGCATAATCAGCGGGTCTGACGGGCTATTGAATTCGCCCTGCGCTCCCGCATCGAAGAGAACATCGAAGGTACGGGCTGTCCACTGGGCCGTGTAGGTGGTAACGGTACCCGGTGCTCCGAAGGTAGCTCCAGTCACATCAGGTGACCAGCCAGCGAAGATGTATCCAGTACGGGTCGGATCAGGGGATGGGGCGACGATATTCTCGCCGGTATATCCCTGAATAACCGCAAAGCCAAGACCTGAGGTGTTTACACCTCCAGCGAAATCGAAGATGACGGTCGCCTTGTCACCTCTGATATATTGTGCCGTGAAGTTTGTGTCTTGCTCAATTGATAGTTGCAATATGGCACTGGCATCATAGATGCCCCCACTTACTGATGAGAGCCAGCCAATAAATACCCAGCCGGGATTGGCGGTAATGGTAGGTACTGTGTTGACACTATCACCATGATCGATCATCTCACCGTATACCGCAGGCATCATAGTACCGTTGCTACCTGCAAAGAATGCGACACGATATTCGTTTCCTCTCCAATCTGCATAGAGATTGAAGTCGGTATAGGGAGCGACGGGAGATCCGGGAGTCGATGCTTGGGACACTGGCATAGTCGCGGTACCGGGTACGTTAAAGTGCATCCCGAAACCTGACGGATCGGTGCTCCAGCCACCAAAGGTCTCTCCAGGGATATGGAGTGTTCCCGTATTACCCTGCAGGGTGAACACATAACTTTCCACATACCAGTTGTTATCAACAGGAACCGTTCCAGTATGATTGCCATTTCCGAAGTATTTGACCTGATGAAATACATTAAGAGGCACTTCGATTTCAAGGTCACTTGCGCCACCTGCAAAGACGATGGTAAAGCGATAGGTGCCATTAGCTGTAGCCGATGCGGGAATGGTCATGGATGCCGTTGATGGCACATTGCCTACTATCCCGATAGATGGCGGTCCATCAAGTGCAGGCATACCAGCAGAAGGTACGATATCGCTAATCAATGACAGATTGTTCATGACAGCCGACAGATTGATGGTAGCTGAGTTCGTTGCCGGATTAAGCGTTATGGTTGTGGTCGCAATCGGTCGGGGATCATCTCTGAAGAATACCTGACGAGCGGCATTGACAGCACCCCAGGGAAGATTGTTTCTGACCGCTGTGGGGGACTGAAGGAAGGTCGGAGGAGTGCCGGTGGGGTTATAGCCTCCAGGATCACTTGCCTGATTGCGATACTGCATGACCTCGATACGGATGATGCCTGGATTGCTATTAAATGCGTTTACGGCAACAGAGGTCAAGTTGCCGGGAAAGACGAGTGTTCCGGTGATGCCGGAGCCTGAGAAAGCATTGGAACTGATCACTCGAATCGATTCGGGAAAAGTCAGAGGGCCGTTGATGCCACTGCTGAGAAAAGTGTTGGTTCCTATGGTTGTGACCGTATCACCCAGATCAAGTGATCCGACCCTCACGCCGTGAAAAGCATCTCCTGCAATGGTCGTTATCCCGCTTGAGATGGTAAGGCTTGCCAGATGGGAACCGTTAGCCACGATCCTTTGGCTGCTTGCACCTACGGTTGTGATGGGATACGAGATACCTGAAGCACTCAGGCTTGCGGGCACCTCTAGATTAAGCGTTCCTGCAGGAACAACCGATCCCAGATAAGTGAGAATCGTTCCTGTTTGGGTATTGAACTCCCACAGACCGTCGTCGTCGACTGCAACTTGCGGAAGATCGGTGACACCTGCCGCCCAATGGACCGAAGCGCGTATCGCAGACCATGGGGAGCCCGCCACAGAACCTTGTATCTTCTGGGTGAGGTGGATATCCTGAAGACTAACTGCTGTAGTACCATCAAACACGCCTAGACCGATAGTCGTTATCGCGCTTCCCTGGAATGTGACGGTAGTAAGGGTGGGAATGTTGCCGAATGCCTGACTTCCTATAGAGGTGACCTGAGGCGGGATGTTCAGTGTGCTCAGACGAGTGCCGAAGAAAGCAATATCAGCAATAGTTGTCAAGGTATCGGGAAGCGACAGTAAGGTAAGATTCGAAGATCCCTGGAATGCCCGCATACCGATGCTTGTAACCCCTTCAGGGATAGCGATCGAGGGAAGTTGCGTACACCCCAAAAAGGAATATATCGGTATCGTGGTTATGGGAAGCCCCGGAGTAAAAGTAATACCTGAAAGCACCTGGGCTGCAGGACGGGACCCAAAGGCTCCGTCAGCCAGTCCGGTCACAGGATAGCCGCCCACGGTAAGCGGGATGGTGATGTTACCGTCACCTGCATAAGACTCCTGCAAACCTGCGATACGACCGGTGACAGGATTAAATACGAAGGGATAGTAGGAGGGATCGCTTCCATCGGGATGCCAGCGCACCGTGTGGGCGTTCCAGTTATTCCAAGGGGCATTGGGGATAGCGCCTGGTTGATGGGCACTCGCATCAATGAGAACACCTATGCTGTTATTAGCAAATGCAATAGGGCCAATACTTGTAACCGATGAAGGTATGACGATGGAGGTAAGTGCTGGACAGCTAGAAAACGTATCGTTTCCGATTGTCGTGAGATTGGGGGGAAGAAGAGGGCTCACAAGTAATGGGCAGTTATTGAATGCGCTATCCGGTATCACCGTAAGTCCGCTTAGATGCGACAAATCGATGAAGGGAAGCTGCGTACAGCCTTGAAAAGCAGCTACTCCCATCGAAGTGATCGTTGCAGGCAGCGTGATACCACCTGCCAAAGGGTTACTCTGAAACGCCCTTTGCCCCAAACTCGTTACCTGAGAGCCTGCCTGAAAGGCGACGCTGCCGAGGTTGGCTCCAGCAAAAGCATCGTTACCAATTGCGGTAACAGGTACTCCGGGAATCACCTCTCTCGGAATGATGATATCGGCAGGTAGCGTGTTTACATTGAATACGCCTGTGATAGTCGATCCGTTGGGAACACCACCCACTGTGACATCTCCGGGACCCAAAAGTACTGGTGCTCCGTACGCTTCCGTTGAAAAATTCGGCAGTGCGATAAAGGTCAACGCCAACACAAATACAATCAGCAGCGCCATTAGTCGCTTCTGCATAATGCTTGCGCTAAAACCTAGTGTCTTAACTTTTTCCATTTTGATTGTTCCTTCCCTCTCGCCGTAATGCATTGAATCAGTTCTTTTCTTCGGTCATAAAACTACATAAAGCAAAACGCACATAATGCGCCATTCAGATAGTTCAGACCGATGGCGTCAAGAAAAGATAACATCATTCACAAAATATTAACGAAATGTTGACTCAGAGCGCACTCGGGTTGGCTTTCTCCTCTTTGTGCTATTTTATGAGCGTTCTCAAAAACCTCACCCAATACACACAAGAAAGCTGTTTTAATGAGCATCCCGACATCTAGTCTTATCGATTATGATGCCGGGATGTTGATGAGCTGATTATAGCTAAGGGAAACTATCCTACTTTATTTCATCTCCCCTCTTTTTGCGCGCTAACGCAAGAAGAGTGAATGCGCTAATCAACATAGAGAGCGAAAGTTTTATCATCGAAACATCTCCCGCATTGGGCAATGCGCGCTTGTCGGCATCCTTCTTTGGATCGTTGCCTGACGTTTTGTCATCAGAATCCTTATCTTTGGGTTTGTCGCCAGGATCGATCGGGGGCCTTGGGGTGTCATCGCCCTCATACAAGTATATGATGCTGTAGTCATCATAAACACTTGCAATAAGCGGGCTGCCTGTAGACACGGGCGGATAGGTCTCAGTCAAAGGATTTTCCTCATTGCCGATGGTGTAACCCTTGTAACGATAGTCACCAATACGTTGGGGTGGCTGCTTGCTAAAGTCAGCGTCGTTCAGAGTATAAAAAGGCGATCCTCCAGTGATGTTCGCATGCACCAGATCGGGATGATTGATTGCATCCACCCTTCGGACAGGCACATCATGGTCATCTGAAAGCAGGAAGAAATACTCGGTGACCGTATAGTTGGTGGCAAAGAACAAGGTGAGCTCTGCGGGAGCATCGACTATTCCTGGACTGCCAGACTGCAGATTGTCACCGTCATGATAGCTTGAGGTGTATGCGTAGTCCTTCCCTACTGCAGAAATCAGCAGACCGGTCAGGTTGTCACCGTCTGCGCGCAAAGCGTTACTTGCGTCAAGTGCAGAACTCACAAAGAAATTCTCAACCGGATGCAAGATATGTGCGGGATTGCCCTCTTCGACGAAATTGACCCGTATCGTCTTTTGAGTTGTGAAGTACAGGGTAATATTTTTATCTGCGGTCATTTGCGCTGAAGTAAATGTAGGCACAGCACCATTGGGATACAAGGGTGTGGCGCCTGGGACACGCGCACCTACTGGAGGAGCCTGATTCGCTACTGCTGTCCCCTCTTTGGCATAATCGAAGTAGCTCCACATCGTCGTTGCATCACTAAAGTTATTGAAAAAATACTGAGGGAGATAGAAATCTCTTCCCGAAGTTGCCGCAAGGTTTGCCGCAGGCCGTATGACATTTCCCGCCTCATCGACAAAATGGATCTTTACCTCTATGAAGTCGCGCGCATAGTATAACTTGATGACCTCATGATTGGTGCTCGCAAAATTACTACTGTGAGTGCCAGCTCCAAATGCAGGTGCTGGCGGAGTGTCAAGAATAATCGTATCGTCAATTCCTGCACGCTGATAACCATAATAGGTATAGCCGGCAAGAGTATCAGTAGGACCCTGAGTTGTGTAGGAGCCGCCAGCTGCCACACTGGCCTCAAGATCATCATCAAGTTTTGTGGCTGTGGGACCATTTTGATAAATGAAGTATTGCTCGCTCACACGATAGCCGTCTTCGAGTATATGATAGGTAGTATTCGTTTTGATGCCTTCGACATAAGCGGTGTTCTCAAAGCGTGTTCCCGAGGAAAGCCCTGTGTCGACGATTGCTTTTACGCCCACGTCCAGCGGAAGCATATCTATCGGGACACTCCATGTGATGGTCTGCCCACTCCGTTGCCAAGTAATCGCATCAGCCGCAGGTGCAGAACTCTGCGTTCCCGTGATTGATGATTCGTTGATAGTGAGTCCCGTTGGAATAGTATCGGTGATGCTAATATGCTCTGCTGTTCGCACAAGAGACTTCGGTTGAGGCTGTGTGCCTACAGGAGCACCCGCAACAATCACCGATGCAGGAGCAGGTGATCGGCCCTCTAGCCATGCTTGATCTTCAGCAGTTGCCACCTCAACCTGAAGACCCGGATTACTGTTCAGGAACATATCTGCAGCACCAGTAATAGTACTATTGCTAAAAATAGCACTCTGCATATTAATCGAAGCCACACGAGATGAATCACCAAACATCCTTGACACATTGGTTCCTCCGCTTGCCGCACCGATATTTAGCCACCGCAAGTCAAGAGAAATGGGCGTTGCCGCATTGGATCCATAACCGGAGAACATCCACGCCATACTTCTCACTTTCGATGCGTCAAAGCTACTTAAATCAAGAACGGGAGGGTTGACTGACCTGAAAGCAAGACCAGAGAACATATAGCCCATATCCTCAACATTCGAGGTATCGAATCCACTCACATCAAACGTAACAGGACCGGTAACGTCATAGCCCAGGTAATAAAACATGGCATTCATGTTTGTCGCCCTGCTTGTGCAGAAATGCTCAAAATCAATGGATTCGCAATTATAGAAATTGGCAAAGAGACTTCCCCCCGTAGAGGCACTCATCAATACGCCACCGTAACCACCAATGAATAGGTCGTATTGACCCGCCACATCACTCTCAGTCACCCAGGCAAGTGCCCTATTGGTATTCGCCGTAGGATTAACCGCCTGCCCAGCATTCGGATGCCACAGGGGATAATTGGCACTTTCCGTGCAGTCCCATGCCAAACGAATAGGTTTACCATTCCACGAGTCGTTGCGTGCCAAAAACGTCTGTACCGCAGAGGTGGGTAGCGCTGAGTAGTAAAGATAATTCGTGGTGAGGTTTACAAAAGTGATGGTTTGAATTTGTCTTTTCTGCACAGATGAAATACCTCCGGCAGGAGTAATACCTCCCCCTATCTGGTTATACCACGTATTATCTAGCTCCCATGACATGGACCCCATCCTCATCATGGCGCCCACAGGAGGTGGCGCATAAGCGGTGATACCGTATTCTATTTCACTTCCCGCTGTCACGGGAATCGGGTTGACTTCAGTACCCGTATTCCAATCACCCCCATTTACACGAGAGTCTTTTTCGGGAGGGGTCGCGAAGAGCTCTGTCGGTTCACCGTTGGCATCCGTCAAAGCCACATAATAGAGCGTCGTGAGATTATTCGCCTCATTTGCCTCATAGGCACGAGAAATATCACTCCGGGTCGAAGCGTTAAGGCTATTCTGAACCAAGAAAAACTGTCTGCCCTCGAATTCAATTCGTTGTGGCTGAACAATTCTATAGCCTTGCAGCGTGAGCCCATCCTCGGTCTCGGGAAGTCGAATCTCAGTGCCTGTCCCCCGCTCCTCAAAACGTACTGTTGCTTTCGCAGTCACGGGAGCAGGAGGAACAACGTTTACACTGACATCCTCATAACGAATGCGTGTCAGATCAGCGCAATTGTGCACATAGTAGCCGGTATAAAAGCCAAAGCCTCTTCCGGTCCCACGCACTTCAGCCGCAGAGACATTTATATGCAATACATTGTCTATGTACACCTTAAAGGCACGTGTAACAGGATCAATCTCAACACTTGTGCGATAAGAGTCTGAATCGAAATCGTTGATTCCGGTTCGAATAGTCGCAAGAAGTGTGCGTGTTGTGGAAGCATTTCCTGGAGTAAATCTATCAGTTTGAAAATGCTCGTTTTCAATATAGAAGACTCGAAACGATGCTGTGTTGGGAGCCTCTGGATCGTGCTCCATCATGCCTGCCTCATTTGCATTAGCCAATATCAAAGCGTAGCCGGTGTAATAAGTCCTCCCGCCCACTTCGGTCATCTGCCCATTGAAGAGGTAGCCTGTCTCTGAAAATGTATGGAAGCTCATCCTAGTTGGGTGCAAAATGAAAGAGTTTCCTTGAGATCCAGCGTAATCTTCGGTGAAGACATAGTCCATATAGGCTTCGATGCCATATCCGTAAAATGAAATCATGTCATCCTTGAGAACCACATGGTCAGGTGTGGCAAAACCATTATGAAATTCCGATCGAGCTCTTGTGTATGCCTGCTCAAAACCTTGATGCGGATGACTGTCATCATTATGATCGACTTTTGTCCAGTCAATATCACTGATGCTCAACGGTGGCTCCAAGTCATTGAAGGGCCGATTGAAGATGACATCACCTACGGGACCTGATGCCATTGCTATCTGGGTGGTCGTACCAAAAGGAATAGCAATTGTGAGCAATATTGTCGCAAGTAGTAGCGAGAGAAACCTCTTTAACGCAGTTGTCATAACAAGCTCCATTCCAGCACTCATCCTCAAACACGCAAACATGGCACATAATGTGCCCTCTAAATACCAAGACCCCAAATGGGAAGGAGAGATTACTGTCATTTTGTGGATGTTGACAAAGGGTTGCATGCTCGTCACACAATCGTAATGCTCCGAAGGCACTTGCTCGTAATGACACGCAAGAGCAAGTCCTGGCAATACTCAACAAGCGTGAGGTGGTTACGAGTCGGGAACTGCATGAGGTATTAGGGTATTCGAGGATGCACATGACGCGGATTTTGAATGAGTTGATGAATGATGGTCTGATCGAACGAGTGGGCTCAGGTCCTTCGTCGCGATATAAACTCAAATCCAATGAACATCCCAGTGCTTAACGTTATTAACTCGAGCACTGAGATGATGGATGTCATACCCCGAATGGTTAAATTATTGGTTATGAATGTTGAAAGCGAGAGAAAACAGGCGAGAATAACGTGATCTCGCTTTTCGTCGCTCCATATGTGCGCGCAATCGTTTTCCACTGATCGATCGCGACATATACGTCGTGCTGTATCTTTTTTGCTTGAGATTGTGATAGCCCGAACCACTCGCGAACTTCACTGATTGACTCGCACCCTCCCTCAAATGAGGACGCTCCCGCTATCGCAGTCACCCGATCCGCATACACCTCGGGATTAGGATTAAGGTCAAAGGCGGGAGAAAGACGCCACCCTTTCCCCTCTCGTAAGAACGCGTGGTTCCGAAGGTGATCATCGGTATTGTTTATTGCAAGCGAAAATACAATCCTTCGCCAAAGCTCACTGAGATCGCTGGAAGTATCGATGCTTATCTGCCCCAAGGCTTCAGCAATTTCCACATAGTCGCCAGCCTGACCATCCTCTTGGTCCATGAGGGTCATTGCACTCATGTAGCCGATTCGCTCGCCGACATCTGTGCGGTCGAATCTTTTCAAAACAAGCACATTCGCGCCATTAATATCCAACAATCGACTCTGGGGAACGGTAATTCCCGCGCACTCCGCAAGATCAAGCGCAATCTTCTCCCACCTCATCACATCCCACTCGTCAGAAGGATGGGGAAACTTGGCAAGGTAGAGCGCATCGCTTCCTTGCCTATCTTGTTCAATCACCGAACTCTTGGGACGCGCCCCTCCCAAAGAGCCTGTCCCTGCCTCAAGAAGAATCTTTATGACCGAATAATCGCTTGAATCATGATTCCAGTCCTGAGCGAGGAGTTTATTGGACGCGGCCAGAAGTTCTGGAAGTGTTATCAGTTTGGGCACTCTTGTCCCCGTTGCAAGAAATGTGGATTCACCCGTACGACGGAAACGAAGCGCTCCTTGTCTGGTGATATCGGAAGTTCCCAATAAGTAGTCCACTTCTGTAATCGTACGTCCAGCAATGCCACTCTCTCGCCACTGCTGCCTGAGACCTTTATTAATGAGCTGACGCCCCCATCGATCAGGACTCGCATCCCGAAAACTCCGAGGAAGCCCGTTTGGAAAACCAAATTCACCCTGAGAGAGTGGCATGGCGGGTTCCAACGCATACGCATATGAATGTGCGATATAGGCGGGATCATATCGAAAAGAAGAACCCTCACGTCCTCCCCTGAGATGCATGTAGAGCATTCCCGCAAATACACTTTCCTGGCATAGATCAACATATACCTCTATGCCGCTCATCAGCGCACTCTTTTCGGAAGTATGCGATCGGCTCTTGCGCGACCGAACTCTGTCTCATAAGGGTCTGCTGATTTCACTATCTCATCCATGATTCCGAGTGCGCGCGCAGCGCTCAATACCGCAGAAATACCTACGCCGCCGTCACCATTTTCAATCCGCCTGAGAGTTGAAGGTGATATACCAGCGCGATCCGCTACCTGATCACGTGTCAGGTGAAGCAGCTTGCGCCACGTCATTAAATGCTCTCCCAAATCCCTGTTAGCCATCTTCACCTTGTTTGGCATAGGTCGAACCATGCATTACTCCTCGCTAATGTATCAGATATGAGCTATTATACCATTTTGTGCATCATATATGGCTAAAATCCGCTCATTGCCCGCTCGAATATCGGTGCGAATCGCCGTAGCTCATCATCCGTCGCATCATATTTGTGCGCGGTGGCCCTCCATTGGGAAAACGCTGAGCCCACCTCGGCCATGATTTTGGTTGCATCCTTCTCTTTCAAGCGGAATCGGTCATAAGACTGGTGAATCATTGCCCAGGCATCGGTGTATGTGTCCGCCCCTCCGATTGCAGTTACATGACTCTTCTCGAGGGCCATATCCGCATTGATGTCAAAAGCGGGTGACAACCGCCACGAATTCTTATGTCTGAGGAGTCCATGGTTGCGAAGGTGATCGTCCGTATTGTTTATCGCATATGAGAAGACTATACGACGCCAAAGCTGGGCAAGATCATCTGACACTCCCCCGCTTATCTCCGTCAATTCGTCTGCGATCTGAAGATAGTCAGACGCGCGTCTCATATCCGTCTGCAAAAGTGTCAGGGCACTCATATAGCCTATGCGGTATCCCTCATCCGTTCGATCAAATCTGCGCAACAAGAGAACGTTCGCGCCATCGATGCAAATCAATCGATTGTCAGGTGTTTCGATTCCGGCTAGTGAGGCAAGCTCGAGCGCAATCTTTTCCCATCTCATAACATCATAACTATCTTTGGGATGGGGAAACTTTGCAAGATAAAGAATCTCTCGACCCTGCGCATCCACCTCTATCACCGAAGATTTTGGCCGAGCACCGCCCAGAGATCCACTTCCCGCATCAAGCAATGTTCTCACGGCCTGATAGTCATTTGCCACGCCTTCTTCAGAACAAATCTTTTGCGCAGCGTCAAGCAATGCCGGTAATGTTAGCAGTTTGGGCACGTCTGTCCCGCTCGCCTCAAAATCCTCTTCGTTTCCAAACTTGAAGCGAAGAGCGCCTTGTCGCGTCATATCAGACGTTTCCATAAGATAATCCATCTCAGTGATGTGGTTGGAGGGAGTACCGCTCAACACCCAATCTTTTTGCAATCCCCTCTCGATAAGTGCGCGACCCCAATTATCAGGACTTGCGTCAAGAAAGCTTTTGGGGAGACCTTCTGAAAACGAATAATTTCCAAGCTTGAGTGGCATAGCCGGTTCCAGCGCATATGCCCCGGGAGTGGCAAGATAGTTTTGATCATAATTGAAAAAGCTTAACTCACGTCGTCCTTCACCATGCGTAAACAATATACCTGCGAGAATCGGTTTTCCCTTAAGCTCGACATATACCTCGATATCATTCATGGTCGTATCCTTTTAGGAAGAATATAATCAGCCCGCGCACGACCGAAATCAGTTTCATAGGGATCGGACGCAACGATCATTTGATCGAGAATGCCTAGAGCACGTGCGGTACTCAGTACCGCCTGAAAATTCACTCCGCCGTCACCTCTTTCGATACGCTGAAGCGTCGAGCGAGCAATACCGGCGCGATCTGCGACCTGGTCAAGGGTCAGATGCAGAAGCTTTCGCCAAGTACGAAAGTTCTCTCCGATATCCCTGTTTGCCCATAAAACCTTTTGCGAAACCGAGCGACTCATGATACTATCTCCTTTAATGTATCAATACTCGGTAATTATATCACTTTTCTACCGTGAATTACATCGTTAAGAGCTGACCTGCCTATACTTGGCGGTATTATTGCGAATTGGTATACGCAAATACTATCTTTTTGTCATATTCTTGTGTATCATACGTATATGAAGCAATCAGAAGCCATAAAGATTCTCAGCAGTTGGGATAAGCACGGACGTCACGTATATCTGAAGCGTGATCTTGGTGTTATTCTAGGCGAAAAAGGGCGTCTCCTTGATCAAACCCTTCACCGATTGGTTCGCTCCGATATTCTTGAGCGAGTCGCACACGGCGTCTATGTATTCAAATACAGCCGACATGTTGGGGCTGACACAATTGAGCATATTGCACGCAACCTTCGTCGTGGCGATATTGTTTTTGAGAGTCTCGAAAGCGCTCTCTCGCAATATGGGGTGATCTCGCAGGTTCCCATCGACAGAATCACACTCATGACAACTGGGCGCAGCGGAGAATACAAAACACCTTATGGCGTAATTGAATTCACTCACACAAAGGAAAGTGTTGATCAAATCCTGCCCAATATAAGACAACGTGAGGGTCATCCCCTCCCTATCGCTACAAAGCACTATGCGTATCGTAATCTTCGTTCTACAAAACGCAATCTTACTATGATCGATGAGGAGGCACTCTATGAGGAGAACTGATTTTAGGACTTATGCGCAGCAATTAGCACATGAGAACAAGAGCTATATGTTTCCTGTCATCGAAAAGGAGTTACTACATTACGAAATCCTTCGTGCCATGAGCTCAGCAGATTTGCTTTCGGGCCTTACTTTTCAGGGAGGTACGAGTCTTCGCTTGTGCTATGGCTCTCAAAGACATAGCGAGGATCTGGATTTTACCGGTGGTCTCGACTTCAATCAGGCAGACCTCAGAGACCTGAAAACCATTATCACGACAGCCCTTCCCCAAGATTATAATGTCGAAGCCAGAGTCAAAGAGCCAAAGGATGCGACTTCTCTTGTCCAAAGATGGAAAATCGTTGTCGACACAACACCGCTTAGACCCGATATCGAGTCGCAGAGAATCTCTGTCGAGGTTGCAGCCATTCCCTCATACACAAAAGAGCTGAGACCTTTACGAGTAAACTATTACGGCGTTCCCGAAAGCTATGGGGATATCATCGTGCTTGTTGAATCACTCGAAGAAATCCTTGCTGACAAAATGCTTGCTTTCGTAGTTTCCTCCCATATCCGATATCGTGACCTGTGGGATATGTTTTGGATTATGCGAAGACCACGGGTCAATCAAGATAAAACGTTTGAGTTGCGAGACAAAAAAGAAATCGATTACGAGGAAGCGGGCACGTATGAGACTAATCTCGTACGCATTGATAGTCATTTGGATTCAATCGTTAATGATGGTGAATTCGAAGCCCAGATGAGACGATTCCTTCCAGCGGATGCATACGAAGAAAGTGTTGCTCGTCCAATGTTTCGGGAGGCGCTCATCAACCATATTCGTGAGCTGTATAATTTGTCGCGCGCTTAGCTTGGTGTACAAAAACTAGACATATTGTTATCACTGTTGTCCATCAAGCGTATCGTTTTGGGCAGTATGCTCGAGTGATTAGTTTGCCAAGAACTGCTTCGGTGCCTCCACATACCAATCGGTACCCTGTGTATCAAGAGCTACAAATACCGGAAATTCATCCAACTCAAGTCTGATGAGTGCTTCAGTACCCAGCTCCTCATATGCGACAACTTCCGCATCGATGATATGCTTTGCCAGTAGCGCAGCGATGCCCCCTATTGCCCCAAAATAGACTCCCCCATTACGTTTGCATGCATCCGTGATGACATCGGTCCGTGACGCCTTGCCAAGCGATGCGATGACTCCTGCATCCATCAACTCAGCAGTCGCACCGTCCATACGATACGAGGATGTCGGGCCCACACTTCCGATAGGGCGTCCCGCGCGTGGTGGTGTGGGTCCTGCATAAAAGAGCATCTGGCCCTCAAGATTGTAGGGTAGCTCACCTATATCGCGGAGTTCCTCAACCAGTCGCTTGCATGTTGCGTCACGTACGGTATATATTGGCCCACTCAGCATACACTCATCGCCCGCACGCAAGGAAGTCAGATCATTACATATAATTCCGTCGTGGACTCTGTGAATTTCAATACGGTTTTTAGACATTCTGATTCTCGCGCCTTTCCCAATACAGTTTCCTGAATCCATACAATCCCGCACAAAATACAACAAGTGCAGAGAACATAAGGGTAATACGAGGACCGGTAATCGCAAAACCCATAACGGTGTTCACGCCCTCACTTTGAAGGAATCTCCGTAGTGCGCCACCCACAATATCACTAAGCGGAGCAATCACGATCATAGAAATAAGAAGCGCTACCCTGATGACGCTTTCGAGTGCCGTAAATACGCGACCACGAATACTGTCGTCAACCTCCTGGGCGATATAATTATTACCCCCCACCGTAAGCGACGCAATGAAAAATCCCGCTGCAACCGCATAGAGACACGCAACAAAATATTGACTTGTGAGCGCAAATCCCACCATACCCAGCGCAAAGAATAATGCTGATACCGGAAACATTATCCTTACCGGTATCTTTTTCTCGATTTTGGGTATAAAGATAGCGCCGATTACCATACCGATAGCCAAAAATGTCATGACGAATGTTTGGCGACTGCCTGAGAACGTGGCGAGCCACTCGATTCTATCCGCACCCGGAATCACTCCCTGCATTGTTGCGATATGCTCAAGTCCCACAGGGACTATCGCGCCACCTCCGACCACTGCAAAATATACCGTTACCAACAAGCCACGAAGCTCCTGGTTTGAAGTGATGAACTTAAGGGATTCCAATGCATCTTCTTTGACAATAGAAAAATCGAGTTTTTTACTTTCTCCCGTTTTCTCACCGCTTGTACCGCTCATCCGATAAATCATGATCGCGCTGAACAGGAAAGTGAATGAGTTTAGGATGTATCCCGCTTTTGCCCCCACGAAGAAAGGAACAACCGCATCAATGACAGGATGGATGAAAGCGGGAAGCACGTGAGTGACGTCAAATACAATACCCGCAAGCCAGCTAAAGCCTGCCAGTATGGCACCCGATGCCGCCAGCCCAATAATCATCGCTCCTTGTTGAGTCGTGTACATGAGGCTGTTTGCGACACTCACATCACTCTTATCCACCAACTCCGGAATCAATGTATTGCGCGAAGGCCAGAAAAAGAGAGCTGCGACTTCCATAAGAAAGACAACCATATATATGGCCACGAGTGAATTGGTGGCAATCAAGAGAAGTACGAGAAGCATTCGAGCAAGGTTGGTCACAATCATAATGGTACGGCGATCAAAATGATCTATAAAAACCCCCACAACACTGGAGAGAAGAAGCGAGGGAAGGATTTTTGCAATCAAAATACCTGCCACCGCAAAAGATGAGCCTCCTGAGAGTGCGATAACCATGGGCATCAAAATACCAATGACCAGCCAGTCGCCCAAGCCGGAAACAAACTGGGCTATCCATAATTTACGGAAATCAGAATTCTTTACGAGCCGACTCCACGCCCCTTTATCCAGCTTCGAATCAAATGAGGCGGTTGCAATAATATCGGCTTCCACTGATTCTTCCAGATGCGAGACCTCGTCTTGAAGAACAGTGCTCATGCTAGTGCACCTTTGTGCCGGGGATGAAAACTGTCCTGCTGCGCAAAGCGCTGCATCCAATGTTGAGAGCTACGGGTAGTGCCGCGATATGTGCTGGCGCCGTATCCACGAGCACCCTCAGCGCAGTCGTGTCACCACCAAGTCCCGCAGGCCCTCTTCCCGTCGCATTTACTGCCCTGAGTAATCTTTCCTCAAGTGCAGCTATGTCTTCATCGGGATGAGTTTTTGATATGTCGCGTAGAAGAGATTTTTTGGCCAGTCTTGCCACTTTGTCGAAGGTGGATCCAATACCGACACCGATAACGAGTGGAGGACATCCGATAGATGCCTTTTCATTGATGAGATCGACGAGTTCTTTCTCGATGGCGTCAACACCCTCAGCAGGACTGAGCATTATCACCCGTGAGATATTGTCGCTTCCCGCCCCCTTGAGCATGACGGATATACGTGCACCGGGTTGCGAAGACTCATCTTCCATCGCGACCACATCAACAAACACCGGTGTATTATCTTTAGTATTCGCTCGATCGAACAGTGCATCTTTGACCAGACTGGCGCGAAGTCCTTTGTCTTCCCAGACTTCACCGACAATCTTATCGAGCTCTTTTTGGAGATCACCGATGATATGAACGTTTTGATCAAGCTCAACCAGAATCCAGACTGTGCCGGTGTCCTGACAAATCGCAACATCTTCTTCTTCAGCAATCCGTGCATTCTCAATAAATTGATTGAGGATACGTTGTGCAGGTTCATAAGATTCTTGCTCACGCGCATCTTTGATTGCCTGCAATACATCAGGGCGCAATTTTGTGGCACAGTCACCAAGAAGCGGTCTTAGCGTCTCCGCGATTTCGTGAGCCTCAAGTATGTATCCCTTATATACCACGTATATATTCTTACGTGCGTAGCTTGAGTTCGTCAAGCACAATCGCACATGCAACACCACTTACCTGTAGGCGATGGAGGTCTTCGGCGCCCAAAGTTAGCTCGGGAATATCCACTACTCCGGTGTTATTGATTGCAGCCGGAACACTGATATACACATCTTCCATACCGTATTGACCATCCAGATATACACAACTGGGCAATACAGTTGAGTCCTCATTCAGGAGCGCACGAATCATCTTCGCAACACCCGCAGCAGGAGCTACGAATGCTGATCCTGTCTTAAGGAGCGATACGACTTCGGCTCCTCCAAAAACTGTGCGCTCAACGAGTCTATTAACTTCAGCCTCAGAAAGCATCTCTGTAATAGGGGTATCGCTTATGGTCGTCATACATGCCATCGGTGTCATAGCGTCACCATGCGCCCCTATCGCGCAAGCATCTATATCAGTGGGGCTAGCTCCCGTTGCGTCAGACACTGCATAGGCAAACCGTGCGCTATCGAGCACCCCACCCATACCAAGCACGCGATTTGCGGAAAGCCCGCTCTTCTTAAAAGCGAGATACGTCATGATATCAAGAGGGTTGGTGACACAAAGCACGATTGCCTCAGGTGATGCGGCAACCGCTTTTTCAACCACCTCTCCCATAATCTTCGCATTGATTGCAAGAAGATCATCGCGGGTCATGCCGGGCTTACGTGCGACACCTGCGGTTATGACAATAATGTCACTTCCTGCAGTATCAGCATAGTCGTTCGTGCCGCGTACCGTTGGCTCGAATCCCTCAATGCAACGCGTATGCATCAAGTCGAGCGCTTTTCCTTGGGGAAGCCCTTCGGTGACATCGATGAGTACGACATCGGCTAGGTTATGCATCAGCGTAAAGAGTGCGGTCGTTGCTCCCACGTTTCCGGCTCCGACGATTGTTACTTGAGGATAATCACTCATGATCTCTACGCTTTCTTTGTCGTGGATTTCTTTTTCGCTGGCGCTTTCTTTTTCTTTGCGGCTGCTTTTGCTTTGGCTGCGGCAGCCTTCTTCTTTTCTTTTGCCTCTTCGGTTTTATCCGGACAATCCATATTGATACAGATACGCCATGGGCCGCGAGCGGTCTGGACAATTACCTCAGGGGCGCCGCATGTCTTACAGTACTCGTTGGTTGCCTCGATGTCACCGCGACCAGGAAGCGCATAGCTCGTCTCGCATTGTTCGAAATTGGTACAGCGCGCAAAACGCTTCAATGTCTTAGGATTGCGTTGACCGATAATATGTCCTGTCTTGCCTGAATCGTCCTTAAGTCCCTTATCGCGACAAATAGGACATTCACCCAGATCGATGGTCGGCTCATAGTTGGTCTCGCATTCGGGATCAAGGCAACGATCCAATGGCTTGCTTCTGAACTGGATTATTCTGATGCGTGGCGTCTTGCATATCTCACACACATCCTCAAGCGCCTCGATTTTTCCCTGGGGCAACGGATACGTTATGTCGCAGTCTGGCCATCCCGCACATCCCACGAATTGCCCCTTGGTCTTCATACTGCTTTTCATCAAGAGATCTTTTCCGCATTTTGGACATGCGCCGACGCGCGCATCGGCGACTGCAGCATCACGAAGCATCTCGCTTACTTCATCCTTTTTCGGAATGAGTTGCGCCATTACTCCATCGAGCATGACTCGTGAGTGATTAACGACTTCGTTCTTTGCTATGTCACCCGCTGCGATTTGGTCCATCTCATCTTCGAGATTAGCCGTCATCTCAGGAGTAACGATAGGGTCTGCAAACGAGGAGAGAGCGTCGATTACCGCAATACCCAGCATCGTGGGCTTGAGTGATTTGTCCTTGACCTGGATATATGCACGATCGATAAGTGTCTGCACGATATTGTGACGGGTCGATTTGGTACCCAACCCGAGTTTTTCCATGGTAGTGATAATGCCACCCTCACCATAACGTGCGGGCGGTTTCGTCTGACGTTGGTCTAGCGTGACCTCGACAACCGCACAAGTATCGCCTTCGGCAACTTGAGGAAGTACCTCTTCCTTTTTTGCGCCATAGGGGTATATCGCGCGGAAGCCAGGAACGACCAGTACCGCTCCTTTAGTCACAAACGGCTCGCCTCCGATATCGATGCCGAGCGTCGTATCCTCATACACCGCCTGGTCTGACAATGTCGCAAGAAAACGACGCGAAACCAGATTGTAAAGTTTCCATTCTTCTGGGCGAAGTTGCGATTGCGTCGCCGCACCCGTAGGATGGATGGGTGGATGGTCAGTCGTTTCCTTCGCACCTCGTGTCGCGCGTAGGGGTGATTTGAGGAGTTTCTGTATATATCCCCGATACTCGTCTACCTGCTCAAGCTGCTTGAGAATGTGCTTGAGATCAAGTGACTGCGGATACACGGTATTGTCAACACGCGGGTAGCTGATAAGACCATTCATATATAAGGTCTCGGCAATACGCATAGTGCGCGAAGGCGAAAGCCCTTCTGCAGCGGCAGCTGCCTGAAGTGCGGTGGTATTGAAAGGAATGGGTGGCTTCGCAACTTTTTTCTTCGCTTCGATCGATGCGATAGTCGCGCCATCCTTCTTGCCTTTTTGAGCATCTGCTTTGGTAAATGCTGACTTGGCTTCATCCTCATTGGTAAACCGAGTCACCTTATGACGAGCCTCTATTCCTTCACCTGCCACTGTGGCAAGCGTTGAAAGCAGGACCCAGTAATCCTCTGGAATGAACGCGTCCCGCTCAGCTTCTTTATCAACAATCAGCTTGAGTGTCGGTGTCTGCACGCGTCCAGCGCTTCGAGGTTTACCCACGCCCGAGAACCGCACCTTCGTGAGATACCGAGTCAGTACCGCACCCCAGATAAGATCGATGTCTTGACGCGCCTCACCTGATTGAGCCAGATCATCATCAAGCTCTGCCAGATTCTCGAATGCCGAGGTAATCTCCGGCTTGGTTATCGCACTATAGCGTGCTCGGTAAATCTTTGCGTCGGGATTAGCCTGAAGGCACTGATTGCGCGCATCGCTTCCGATGAGTTCTCCCTCGCGGTCAAAGTCCGTTGCAATGATGATTTCATCGGCCTTTTTCGCAAGCGTCTTGAGGCTTCTGATGAGATCCTTCTCAGCCGGATATTTTCCGACCGGTGCGTATATAAGATACGGAAGCATCGGAATAGACCAACTGGAAAGCGTCATGCCTGTCTTTGTGAAGGGGCGTCTATTGTTTTTCCAGGGTGGAGTTGCAAGGGTGTCTGACATAGGAGCCGGTGTATCGTCTCCGTCCGCCCAATGAGCCATCCAACCCTTCCGCTTCGTATAGGTCACCTCTTTGGGAAAGTCCACCCCCATGATGTGACCTCGAAGACCGATGGCAACGCTTTCTATCCCATTGTGGGTGAATTTGTAGACAGGTGTGTTGTACACCTTGTCGTTCGTTGCTTTGGTGTCTGCTAATATATCTGCAATCTTTTTTGCAGCAATGTTTTTCTCAGTAATGATTAATCGCACGCACTTGCTCGTTTCACTTCATCGATTCTGCCTCGTAGCCACTGTGCCCACTCTTGAACGCCTTCGCCTTTTGTGGCTGCTATCTTAAAGATTGGGGCCTTTGGATTGAGTTTCGTCACAACTTCCTCGAACTCCTCTTCGTCAAAGTCAAATACAGGAAGCGTATCGTATTTATTCAATATGACCGCCTCGGAAATTTGGAAGATATTCGGATATTTGTATGGCTTGTCATGACCTTCGGGAATAGAGAGGATCATGACTTTCGCATGCTCTCCCAGGTAGAATTCAGTCGGACACACAAGGTTGCCCACGTTTTCCAAAATAATGAGATCAAGATCATCGAGGTCGAGCTGCTCGATCGCCTTTTGAATCATATTGGCCTCGAGATGACAGGCGCCACCGGTATTGATCTGTACCGCGGGAATTCCGTGCGCCTTGATTTTCTCAGCATCGACACTACTGGCAATGTCTCCTTCGATAACCGCTATATTATAGTCATCGCGCAGTGCCGCGATAGTTGCGAGAATCGTTGAGGTTTTCCCTGCGCCGGGACTTGCCATCAGGTCAAGAACGAATACGCCCCTTTCATCAAAACGCTTGCGATTTTGTGCCGCAAGCTTCTCATTCAAATCAAGAATAGGAGTTTGGATATCAATCGTCGCCACGTACCTCGTCCTCCTCATCTTCCGCCTCTATCGAATCTATTTGAAATTCTCGTCCCTGCAAAAGCTCGACATCGAACCCTTTGCATTCGGGGCACAGCATATCGAACCTATCGTGCTCATATACCTTACCACACGTCCTGCATTGGGACTTTGGCGGTATCATCGTAAAGCTGAGGGTCGCACCTTTCGCCATAGTCTCAGGACTGAGCGCCTCGAATGCGAACTCGAGTGCGAAATCCTGGATTTCCGTTAACTCTCCAACGGTAAGTTCGATATGAGTGATTCGTGTTTTGCCCGCATCACGCGCAACCTTTTCGCATGTGGTGAGCACATCGTTCATAATCCCCATCTCATGCATGGTGACTACTTTGCTTTACGTGCTTGGGTCTGTGCCTGCCCGCGAGCAATCATCTGCTCTTTACGAGAAAGCTTATCGAAATTATCAGGAAGATCAAGGTCCTCATCGGGCACTTCTTCTTCTGCATACATCTCGTCATACTCGATTTTATCGATGCGCTGCTGTTTGATTTTTGCAGCAAAAACAATACGGGCGAGAGCCAAGGCGCCAAAGTAGAGCGCGATAAGCGCGAGCGACAGGCCACCCATATTGATGGGAGACCAATCCGGTGTCGCTATTGCGGCCACTATCATGATGAGAACCACTGCAATACGCCATGACTTCAACATGGCGTCAAAAGGAACGATTCCCCATCCGATAAGATAAAAAACCACAAGGGGAAGCTCAAATGCAATACCGAACCCGATGAGCATCATGGCGATACCGGAAAGATAGAGGTCTGCTGATGCGATTGCCCCAATCTGCCCCGCTCCTTGCTCGAAAAGGAATTCGAAAGCCGGACCCATAATGACAAAATAGGCGAATGCAACTCCTATCAGAAAAAGCAGAACGGCAGCGACTACCGTAGGAATCAGCCATCTGCGCTCTTTCTTCTTGATTGCCGGCATGATGAAGGCGAAAATATTATAGAAGATGACGGGGCTGGATGCTACAAAAGCAGCATACATCGCCAGTTTGAAGCGAAATGTCATCATCTCGAACGGACCGGTAACCATAAGCTGTCCACCGATTACATTCTCATCCAAGTATCCCTGTATGGGATACAGAAGGACGCCCTTGATGAGACCGAAAAAGTACTCGGAATAAAAAACGATCAATAGGACAACGAATGTAAAGAAAACATATTTGAACCGCTTGCGCAGTTCAATAAAGTGTTTGGTAAACGGCATAACGCGAGGATTAACTGGCATGGACATCCTCACTCTCAACTACTTCAACTACCTCGGCCACTTCCTCGGATTGAGCAGAAGGAGCAACTCCCCAGATTGAAGCGACATCATCTTTGTCGACATCGCGTATTTCTTGAGGCGTGGCAGCCGTTTGTTCGACCGCCACTTCCTCTTCAATTATTTCTTGTGGAGCCTCTGTTTTGGCTCCTTGTGCCGCGTCGTCAGTAGAAACCCGCATACCGGCATTTTTCGGCATCGGCTTATAGTTGGGATCGCCCATCTGCCTGATGGTAGACTCCAGCTCTTTGCCCATACTCTTCATACCGAGCGGATCTTTCAGAAGTTCGGCATCCTCAGGGCGAAGAATCTCTGAGGTCACAACGTTCTCAACCTCTTGGCGCGCCTCATTGAACATACGAAGCCCTTGACCGATGATGCGTCCGATACGCGGCATCTCCTCCGGTCCGAAGATGAGAAGAACAACCGCGAGTATGATCATAAGCTCTATGCCGCTGATACCGAACACTTATGGACCCTTTACTCGCCCATCTCAAGCTTGATTTGGTCTATGAATTGTTGGGCAAGCAAACCTTGTCCCGCCTCATCAAGCTCAAGAGCTCTTTCAAAAAGCTTGAGTGCAGTCGGATAATCGGCAACATTGCCTCCCTGATAGAGCCAGGAGCCGAATCCCACACTCATCTCTGCAAGATTCTGACGGTTCGTATCGGAATCATCTTCCTCAAGCGCCGCCTCATATTGCGCAATCTGAGCCTCATAGGCAAGCCGTAGCTCATCATCATTAATCTGCGGCCCTTCGTACATTTGCGATTGATTGACAGAGTTGCTCCCTCTCATATAATCGCTGTCGAGAATCATGAAATAGAAATAAATGAGGCCTCCCGCAGTAAATGCGAACAGCAGGGAGATTGTCAAAACCCAGACGGTCACCTTGACCCAAGGCTTACTGTTTGATTTATCGATAGCCATAAGTTTATCCCTCTATATTAGAACGTAGTCGTAAAGGTTTGCTTTATTCAGCATCCGTCGGTGCGTCGTCATCGGTTGCCGCATCCTCGACTGCGTCGAGCGCTTCCTCGGCACCCTCGCCCATACCACCGACATCAGGATGACCTTCTGGCATACCCTGCATCATCTCTTCATCGCTGAGTGTGGGAGCCATGCCGCCGCCACCCATGCCGCCACCCATGCCGCTGCCGCCGGTTCCTTGATTGGAGACAGGTGCCGCGGGAGGAACCAACTCTTTACCGATGAAGATTCCACCGATGATACCAATCAGCAATGCAATGATTGCCGCAAGTACACAGATGGTTGCCGTAACAGTAACACCGACTGCATCATCGTCCTCTCCCGCAACTTTTTTATCAACGGCTTTTGCTTTTGCAACAACCTTATCTTCTTTTGCGAGCTTCTTCTCGTCGACAACTTCTTCTGCTACCTCGTCATCAAAAAAGAAATCCTGATTACTCATGCCTTGTTCTCCTTTTCATTAAAAGTCGTACCCCAAAGAGTATACTACATGACCATAACGCCTCACTAAACGTCCAGCGAACGGCATCATCAATCCAACGCAAGCTTATAGGTTGGGGCTGGGGCAACCGTTCCGTCCTCCAGCCACTGTGAGATCTGCTCGCGTAACCTATATTTTTGAATCTTTCCACTACCTGTCATGGGATATTCATCGACAAAGCATACATACTTAGGGGCCTTGTAGCGCGCCATCTTCTCATAGCAGAATTCGCGAACTTCATCTTCGGTCAACTCAGAGCCCTCATTCTTGATAATGAACGCTGCGCCGATTTCACCGTACTTCTCGTCGGGAGCGCCGACCACTTGCACATCGCGGACACCCTCAAGCAGATAGAGGAATTCCTCGATCTCACGCGGATAGATGTTCTCACCACCGCGGATAATCATGTCTTTGATGCGTCCGGTAATGCGATAATAGCCGTCTTCATCAACAGTGCCTATGTCTCCACTATGAAGCCATCCATCCTTATCGATCGTTTCCGCAGTTGCCTCGGGCATATTGTAGTAACCCTTCATTACGTTATATCCACGGCAACACATCTCTCCCGGTACATTCGGCGGACAGTCCTCGCCTGTATCGGGGTCGATCACGCGCACTTCACTATGCGGCATCTTTTTGCCCACCGTCTCACAGCGCGCTTCGAGTGGATCGGTCACATCGGTCATCGTAAATACTGGACTGGTTTCTGTCAGACCATACGCGATAGTAATATCTTTGCAATTCATATCATTGATAACCCGCTTCATGATATCGACCGGACAGGGCGATCCTGCCATAATGCCGGTACGCAAACTTGAGAGGTCGAATTGATCGAATGCGGGATGCTCGAGTTCTGCGATAAACATCGTGGGCACGCCATAGAGAGCTGTGCATTTTTCCTTCTCAACAGCCGCAAGCACAAGAAACGGATTGAACTCTTCCAGAAGCACCGTCGTCGCACCATGTGTAAGAATCGCCATGATACCCAATACGCATCCAAAGCAGTGGAAGAGCGGCACAGGCAGACATACGCGATCCTCACCCGTCATGCGCTGACGTTCACCAATGTAGTATCCATTGTTCAAGATATTACGACTGGTCAGCTGCACTCCCTTAGGAAATCCGGTCGTGCCGCTGGTGTATTGCATATTGACAACATCATCAGGACCGGTCGCAGCAGTTGCCGCGCGCAAATCCGCATCATCGGTATGCTCACCCAAAAGCAACAGCTCGGGCATGGAGAAGAATCCCTTGTATTTTTCAGGACCCAGATATATAAGCATCTTTAGGTGCGGAAACTCTTCGCTCTGAAGGTTACCGCGCTCATCGGTCATAATCTCAGGAATCAGATCCCGGAGCACTTTGACATAATCGACATCACGATATGCATCAATGATAGCTAATGCCTTGAGATCGGCCTGTTTGAGCACATACGCAAGTTCGTGACTCTTATATACCGGGTTGACCGTCACAAGCACCGCGCCTATCTTTGCGGTCGCAAACATGAATGTCAGCCAATCCGGCACGTTGCGCGCCCAGATTCCTACATGATCGCCTTTGCCGATACCGCGCGCCAAGAGAGCTTTTGCGAGATTGTCGACGCGTTCATCGAACTGGGCGTAGCTCCAACGAAGTCCCCGATCGGGCATAACCACAAAATCGCGATCGGGGTGCTTGGCAACTTCTTGCTCGAAATATTGACCTATGGAAAGGTCAGTATACAACTGTTCCATAATATATCACCTCACTCTACGCAGGTGCGTACACGACCGCGAGAATGCGCGTAGGCTCATCGCCGGTCGAGCGAACCTGGTGGGGTACTATCGAGTCGTAATAGATCGAGTCGCCGGGCTCAAGGACAAATGTATCCTTGCCGTACTCGATCTCAACGAGTCCGCTCATCGCATAGATGAACTCTTCGCCTTCATGGGTGGTGAGATCGTGCTCCTGATCCGGAGCCACGTCGATGATGAAGGGATCCATGTGGCGGGATATCTTGCCATCGGCAAGTGAGTAGAAATCGAGTGGCGCGTCCTCTGTACCGGTTTCCAGACTGATTACGCGATCACTGGCTTCAATAACACCGGTGCGGGTGAGCACGGGACCAAGACCTTTGTCATCATCTAGGAGCGTGCCTAGTCGTACACCGAGTGCGCGCGTTAGTTTGATTAGTGGCGCAAGTGACGGAACGACCGATGCGTTCTCAATCTGAATTACGGTTTCGACGTCGCATCCCGCACGCGTGGCCAACTCTTCTTGGCTGAGTCCGTGCGAGGTGCGCAATGTGGCAAGCTTTGCTCCTACTGACATATTCTTGTCCTTTCCTCTCCTTTTCCTTTCCTTACAAACAATACGCTTAAGCTCCCTGTGTTTTGCAACTAGGGGACGTGTTTCTATCTGACTGAGTGAAAACTTACGAGCCGATAGCGCCACGTCCTGCTGATAGCTTCTTCTGTAGATGCCGCGCATACGAAGACAGCAGGAAGTTAACGATAAAGTATATCAGAGCCACTATCGCATAGATAGCCAATGTCTGATTCACACTGGTGAAAAGTGATTTCAGTATGTCGCTTCGACGCACCAACTCAAGAACTCCGATATACATTGCGAACGAAGAATCTTTGATGATAGTGACGAATTGCGACACGATAGGCGGAATCATTTTGACAACCGCCTGAGGTAATACGATATGACGCAAAATTTGAATATAATTCATGCCCTGGGAACGCGCCGCCTCCCATTGGCCTTTTTGTATCGAATTAAGACCACCGCGCACAACCTCAGCGATAATCGCAGTAGTAAAAATAGTAAGTCCGGTAATAGCTGCGGTCATATCACGTAATTGCAATATCAAGAAACACGCAAGTATGACAAGCACAAGCGGGATATTCCTCACAAGTTCGATATACACCGTAGCAATTTGGCTGAGTACGGGTATCTTGGAGAAACGAGCGACTCCCACTACGACGCCGAGAGCAAAACTCAACGAAACAGTCGTGAGTGAGATTATCACAGTAAATTGTAATCCCTTAAGAAGTGAGGTCCAAAACCACGGTGTGGTAAGCATCCCCCATACGGTTGACGAGGTCTCAATCATCGGGCCTCCACATCCGCTCTATCCTCAAGACGTTTGGCCAAGAAAGCAAGTGGGTAACACATGCAGAAGTACATGATCATGATAACTGCAAACGTCGGTCCAGGATTGTTGAGAGCCGCCTGAACGGATTTTGCCGAAAGCATAAGGTCATAGACACCAATAACCATCAGTACTGATGTATTCTTGACCAAACTTACCGCCTGATTGGTCAAAGGTGGCAAGACAACGCGCAAGGCTTGCGGGATAACAACGTAACGCATTGCCTGTATATAACCCATCCCTTGCGACAACGATGCCTCAAGCTGGCCTTTCGATATCGATTGGATGCCGGCACGTACCGCCTCAGAGATATAGGCGCCATGATAGATGCCTACACCAAGAATACCTGAGAGTAGGAGAAATCCTGTGGATGACCACGGCATAAGGATTGCCGCCGCATCTCGAAGGAATTGCCCGACAGGTGGCACGATGATAGGGAGCCCGAATCCCATAAACACTACCTGAAGGAGAAGAGGGGTGTTTTGGAAAAATTCGACATACGCTCGTGTGACAGCGCGCGCGATCCTCCAGTGTGAGGAGGAGAGCACTCCGAAAATCACGCCGAGGGCCAGTGCGATGACCAGCCCTCCGCATGCAGCTACAAATGTAATACGAAACCCTGCCCACAGCTGTTCCATCCCGCCGTCAAACAGCGAGGCCCATTTGTCGGGCGAGAACATCAATGCGAGAGATGTGAGCCGGTCCTGCATAATTACATCTGCTTCTATCGTTTACTAGATGCCGTTGGCATCGATCCACTGGTTGAGTCTACCGTCGGTCTTGATTCTGTTAACGAAATCATTGACCCACTCGGTGAGATCCAGATTGGTCAACTTGGTAGCAATACCATAATCCTGTGGACTGAACTCGTCATCAAGAAGAACACGATCATCATTGAGGTATCCGCGAAGGATCGACTTGTCGACACTGAATGCGTCAACCGCGCCACTCGCGAGAGCGGTGCTGATCTCAGGGTATGAAGCCATTTCGACAAATTCGAAAGTCCAGCCCTCTTCTGCACCTGCATCCCTCACAGCGTCCATCGAAGTTGCACTCAATGCAACACCGATTTTCTTACCATCAAGATCAGCGAGACTAGCGATTCCCGAATCCTTATTTACCAACAGACCAACTGCATCCGTGTAATAAGGATCGGAGAAGTTCCACTTCTCTTTACGATCTTCCTTGATTGTGAAGGTTGCGATAACCATATCAATCTGGCCATTGTCCAGAAGTGTGCCGCGTGTATCAGCGGTAACAGGGGTGAACTCGACAGCATTCGGGTCACCGATGATCTCCCGAGCGATTTCACGCGCCATGTCGATCTCCATACCCGTGTACTCGTCAGTAGCAGGATCAAAGATACCGAATCCTGGAACGTCGTTCTTGACACCCACGTTAAGAACACCGCGGTCCTTGATTGCCTGCACCTCTGCAGGAAGTGCTGCGACATCATCAGTCTCAACGACATCATCAACCACTGGTTCGTCATTTCCACCACACCCGACAAGCGCAAATGCACCAAGGGCAAGGATGATGACGAGTCCGAAAAGAAGTACTCTTTTCATGTTGCCTCCATTTCTGCTAGATTCCTCTAGCCTCCCGTACTCCGACATGTTTGCCTACGTATCACAAACATACCTATATCAAGGCGTCTAGCGCCCGTAACACCGACTAGCGTAGAATCTTGCTCAGGAACAGCTTCGTGCGCTCATTTTGAGCATTCTCAAAGAAGTGATCCGGCGGCCCATCCTCCAAGATGAGACCTTCATCGATAAAGACGACACGGTCAGCAGCCTCTTTCGCAAACCCCATCTCATGTGTCACCACAACCATGGTGATCCCTTCAGCTGCAAGACCGATAATAACATCGAGTACTTCCTGGATCATCTCGGGGTCGAGCGCCGAGGTCGGCTCATCGAACAAGAGAATCTTAGGATGCATATTAAGCGCACGCGCAATTGCGACACGCTGCTGTTGTCCACCTGAAAGCTGCGCGGGATATTGATCCCACTTCTCAGCAAGCCCGACGCGATGAAGATACGCCATACCGCTGTCTTCGGCTTCTTCTTTCGATACACCTTGAACCACGATAGGAGCCAGAGTAAGATTTTCAAGAACCGTTTTATGAGGATAGAGATTGAATTGCTGGAATACCATCGCGACCGATTGGCGCACTTTGGCAATCGGTGCTTTGGAGGCCATCAGGTCGACACCGTTAACGACTACCTGCCCACTACTGGGTTTCTCCAACATATTGATACACCGGATCAACGTTGACTTGCCACTGCCCGATGGGCCGATGATAACAACCTTTTGCCCTGTCGGGACCTCAAGGTTGATATCCTTCAGCACATGGTTCGTGCCGAAGTGCTTGTTAACATTAACCATCTGTATCATAGAGATCCTCCACTCAAACAAAAAGGTCCGGACCGAAAGTCCGAACCTTAATTGTACCGTTTTTTGGTTATCTTGAGAGAATTTACTTCAGTGAAGCTGCAGCGCCAGCCTCTTCAAGCTGGGATTTCGTCTCTTCTGCCTTATCTTTCGCAGCGCCCTCGAGAACTGGTGCAGGAGCACCCTCGACGAGCTCTTTAGCCTCTTTGAGACCCAAGCCGGTGATTGCGCGAACGACCTTGATGACAGCGATCTTGTTATCGCCGAAGCCCTCGAGAACAACGTCGAATGAGTCCTTCTCCTCCTCGGCTCCGCCACCATCGCCAGCAGCAGGAGCAGCGCCTGCGACCATCATAGGTGCAGCAGCTGATACGCCAAAGACTTCCTCTAGCTCGGTCACGAGCTCAGAAACCTCAAGCATCGACATCTCCTTTAACGCCTCAACAATCTCATCCTTAGTAATCTTAGCCATAATCAATTCCTTTCAATTCTGTTATGTTCAGTTCAATGCTGGCGCTTTACGCCGCTTCTTTTTCTTTTGCAATTCCATCGAGTGCGGTAACAAGTCCACGACTTACGCCACTCAGTACGGTAACCATTCCACGTGCAGGATTGGTAAGCGTACCGAGAAGTTTCGCCATAAGCTCTTCACGTGATGGCAACTTGGAAAGCGCAACCATACTCGGCGCGTCAAGCACCTCATTTTGGACGAGTCCACCCTTCATCTCAAGCGCTGGATGATCCTTTGCAAATGTTGCAAGAGCTTTTGCGCTCGCAACTGGCTCTTCGGCAACAAATACGAATGCTGAAGGACCGAGAAGTAATTCATCCATTACAGGCAAGGCGTTTTCACGCAAAGCAATCTGGACAAGACGATTCTTATAGACGCGCATCTCAGCCCCTACTTCACGCAGATTGTTACGAAGTGCCGCCATCTCAGATACCGTCAGCCCGCGATAGTCAACCAAAAACACGCCGCCTTTCGCCTCATCAAGCGCTTGCTTGATCTCAGCTACAACATCGAGTTTACTTTGTGCTGGCATATATTCACCTCCTTCGCGGCGAATGCGATTGCTGCAAAACTAAAAACCCTTTCGTCCAAAGACAAAAGGGTCGCAATCACACTCTTCGCGACTACCTCGGCAGGCGGGCTTCCCCATTAAGTCCTCATCGGACGCCGGCTGTCTTTGGCAGCAAACACACACGCAAAATTTAAACGCATATCAGTATACCACTACGCGAGACTATTCTCCCAATTTCTCATTACCCATAGAAATATCAGCTTCGGGAACGACTACTGCCTCGAGTCGTCTTTTGATAGCAAGCCACATCGCTGAGAGGCTGAAAGCCACAAACACAACAAACAGCAACGCCGCAAGCCCACTCATATAAACTCCTGCCGTCCACACGAACGCATTCCAAATCTTACGGGCAGACGTAGCTTCTGAGCCCTCGGTAAGGGTGAAGTTTATCGTGCACAAGGCATTATCGTCGCTATACTCTCCAAGACCGATAAGTTGCTGCTTTATCTGAGTATCGACATCGATAATTTTGTCCTCTAGTTTCAGCATCTCATCGATGCTTCCGCCCCGTTCCTTAAGCTCCACGTAACTCGCTCTACGTTGTTCCAGCGTCTCTTTCTCGGCAAGCATCTGACGGTACTCTTGGGTCTTATCAACCTTTCGGGTGGTCGAAGAAGTGATGTGGCCGATCTCTAAAAGTTCATCTCGCATTTGATCGAAATTTTCCGGGCGAACTCCAATAACAAGACTGACCCGGCGTCCCCCCTCAAGCCCCGTGCTGTCCTCCATTTGAACAATAGCCTTGTTGCGCTGCATGCTTTCATCAAGCAAGGTGTGATCAGCGTCGTAATTCAAAGTTTTCGAAGCGATGGTCGCGATACGTTCGTATTTTTGATCCAATACAGCAGCCGAATCCGCATCAACTGGCGCTGCATACTCCATACGTAAGGTGGCATAATTCTTTACCGATCCACCTTCCTTCTCGCTTAGGTAAAAGGTGTTATGGCTGTCGATAATATCAATATCATCGGATACGACGAAATCATATATTGCACGAGCACCGAATATGACAAAAAACAAGACGATGAGAATGATGAGGGTCCGCTTGGTAGACTTCAATAAATCCATCGTTTGCTCCTTCACGGTAGACTCCTCTTAAAATGGCACGATATATTAGTGTAGCCGCATTCACACGAGGCCCCAGGCCATCAACTGAAAACACATAACCAACGATATCGATTATCGGATAAAATTCGTGAAGACCCTATCCTCCAGCTGCGGTTCAGGAAGACCCGCCGCGCGCCCAGCTTCAATCGACTTGAGTAACCACGCCATGTTGGCCCCTAAAGTACGCATGATTTGGAGACCTTCCGCATCCTGTTTTACTTCATCGGGCGTATTGCCATGTACCATATTCCAGTAATTCGATGACACGACGGGCATGCTGTTTATCGTAAAGTACTTGTTGAGACGATCGAATGCAGCGGTTGCTCCTCCGCGACGACAGGATACTACCGAGGCTCCGACCTTGTTCTTGAACCGCCCACCACTTGCATAGAAAAGTCTATCGAGAAAAGAGCATATCTGTCCTGTGGCACTTGCATAGTAAACGGGAGAGCCGAATACCAATCCATCGATATCGGCAGCCTGTTCGAGTATCTCATTGACCTTATCATCGAATCTGCATGTACCGGTCTTGCGACATGCCAGACAAGCCGCACATCCCTGTATGGGACCAAGCCCTAGATACAGTATTTCCGTCTCAACACCATTGCCCTCAAGCGCATCGGCAACTTCGCTTAATGCGGTATATGTGCAACCTCTCTCACGAGGACTGCCGTTAATAAGCATGACTTTCATCATGTGCCCCCTTACGTCTTGAGTGTCTTCTGCTTGTTTTGGAGCATCTTAAGTGCCTTGCCCGCACGGGCCTTACGTGTCTCTTCCTGTTTTGCGCCGCCTACCCAATTGCAATAACTGCGCTTATACCCATCGGTGAGACTTTCGAAGAACTCCCGTGCCTGTGAATCAGTATCCATAACTTCAATAAGCTCTGCGGGAACAATGACTTCTGACATCAGCCTCTCCTTTCTGTCAGCTTTTAAGATCGAGAACATATTTCACAACGGTTTCCTCATTATGGGGATCGATTTGAGGAAAGATGCATCTCATCGATGTGTCTTTCGGGTCGTAGGTGAATCCATTCTTCTTTGCAACATTTTGCGAAGCGAGATTCTCGGAATGAATGCCTGCAACCAATCTCTTTACTCCAAGGATACGCGCGATATCGATATTTTGCTTGAGTGCTTCGGTTGCATATCCTTGTCCCTGATATTCCCTGCGAAGGACATACCCGACTCCGACCTCATCGGATTCATTGAAAAGCAACCCAGCGCTTCCCATGATATCGCCCGTCTGCGCATGCTCGATAATCATGGGTCCGCACCCGTAGGATTCCCACATATCATCGCTCATATATAAAAGCGCATCGGCATCCGCACGTTCTTTGTGAGTCGCCCATGCCATATATTTCGTAACATCGGGATCTGACGCCCATTTCGAGTACACCGTCTCCATGTCTTCTGCGACTGGGCGGCGTAAGCGAATCCGTCCATCGAACAGATTTACCATCATGATGTAATCATGGTCTTGTTCTTTGATAGTGCGAAAGCCAAGAGCCTCATACATCTTCACAGCATAGTTGTTCTTTTGCACCGATAACGACGCTCTTCGATATCCTTCATCTTTGAGCTGTTGAAGCATCTGGCTCATAAGTGCGGTCCCAATGCCACATCCTCGATACTTCTCAAGAAGAGAAATAGCGAACTCAGGAGTATGCTGGTCAATATTTCCATATCCCTTGACCGGACCGTCTGCCAAGATTCTTGTCCAAACCATTCCCACTACCTGGCCATCGCACTCGGCAACAAAGCAACGATCATCAGGCTTTGTGCCGAATTCTTCGATATAAACCCATTGCTGTGGATCATTGATGGCTTCACGCGGAATCGCGGAACCACCTTCAGGTTGAAAAATCGCTTGATATAAAAATTCCTCAAGAAGAGGAATTTCATCATCGCTCAACGGACGGATGGTATAACTATCGTTGCTCATTAAATCTCCCTATTATTCTGTTTTATTCAATCGGGAGAAGGTGAATAATAGGATGCCGAGTATCAGCAATGTCGTCGCTGCAACCATAATCATGATCTGACCTGCGGGTATCACAGCATCTCCCAACCAAAGCTCGATACCAAAGTCTCTTGCTATCTCTCCCGTCAGCAAATCATCAGTAAGTTCCGTGACTTTCGATGCCCGCGAAAGAAACGTCTGCCTTGATAAAACTGTGAGCTGCAAGAACGGCAGGAGACCAAAGATGTTTCGAACAGTATCTCCAAACATACCGACCATGATATAGGCGCCACTTAGAAAACCGATAAGTGTTCCTACGATGGTGCCTACCGCAGAAAGCGATTGCTGGCTTTTGAAAAATGAAATCAGCAAAAGCATGAATATGTTTGCAAATACCAAAGAGCCCAGAATCACTAATATGATGTGAGTTGCTTGGCTGAGCGAAAAGCTAATGCCATACATCAACATGAAATAGATCTGGAAACCAAGAAGAAACCCGAGCAATATACAGGCACTGACAAAAAACGAACTCAATAAATAAGATGCGAGAAGCCTATTGCGACCAAGAGGCGAGGTCATAAAATCTGCAAAGACACCCTTTTCTCTGTCAGAGATCATTTGCCCCAAGGTCGTAAGCGAAATGGTGACTGCGCCAATGGGAAGAACTGCGGCAAACATCAAGCTATCCGTAAGCCATGCAAGATCCGCACGCTCGATGTCGAGTCCAGGAATCTGCTTGAGTATCTCGACCCAGTTATCGGTAAAGAGATCACGAAAAACAATGAAGTGCAGGGCAAGCAGAATGAGAACTGCCAACATCGAAAAGAATACATTCGATCTATGCCGGTAATACATCTTGATATTTCTAAGAACCATCGTTTTCAAGCTACTCATGATTCAAGCCTCCTTCCCACAACAGTAAGAAATACACTGTCCATGTCCCCCTCATGAACCTCGAAACTTTTGATGTACGGCTTAAGACGGGTAAGCAGGTCGATAACATCCAGACCACGTGTGTAGCGGATCTGATATGCTCCCCGATCATGCGACCACTCAAGATCGACACTCGTAAGCAATGCCTCAATCGCAGATGCCTTGTCCTCATCGGCGTAGAGCGTAAGGGTATCCTTGGAATAAAGTGATTTCAGATTGTGCGGAGTATCGATGACTGCGATTCTTCCTTCGTCAATGATAGCTACCCTGTCAACACCGTCCGCCTCCTCCATATAATGGGTCGTCAAAACGATTGCCATATCTTCGCTTTTTCGAATCTGCTGAATCGTATCCCACAAATCAATCCTGCTTTGAGGGTCAAGTCCCGTCGTCGGCTCATCAAGGAAAAGAAGTTTAGGTCGCTGTATGAGCGCACGGGCGATATCACACTTTCTGCGTTGCCCACCGGAGAGCTTTCCGTAAGGTCGGTCGAGAAAGTCTTTCATCGAAAGATGGACAGAAAGGTCTGTGATTCGTCTTTGAATCTCGGATTTCTCGAGACCGTAAAATGAGGCGCGTGTCATCAGATTCTCTCGCGCGGTCAATAAGTCATCGAGCACATTGCTTTGAAACACGACTCCGATACTTTGGCGAATAGAGGCATCTTCTTTGCCCAACTCAAAACCATTGACAGTTATCGCGCCCGCAGTTTTTTCGATAAGTGTGCAAAGCATATTGATGGTGGTGCTTTTACCCGCCCCATTGACGCCAAGCAGAGCGAAAAATTCGCCGCTTTTAACATCGAAGCTGATTCCGTCGACCGCATTGGTCGAGGCATCTTTATATCGCTTGACAAGGTCTTTTGCTGATATTGCGGTAGTCACGAGACTCCTCACTCGCAGATTTTATACAGTCAATTCAGTATAACGTATCGAGATGAGGGATCTCTTGAGAAACGCTTTTCCCAAGCGCGGTAAACCTTCGGTTAACTTTTTGACAACAATTATTGACAGTATTATATTATATTATATGTTATATAGTATTGTTTGTAATAGCAGTAGATGGAAAAAGGAGGTGTGGAATGCGATTTACGGTAGCCGGAGCTTTACTTGATGCCTGTGTATTGGGACTGGTATCCAAAAAACCTGCGTATGGGTATGAACTTACTCAGCGCGCACAAACCATCATCGATGTATCCGAATCAACACTCTATCCCGTTTTGCGCAGATTGCAAAAGGAGGGAATGCTATCTACATTCGACCAACCCTTCGACGGGCGCAATAGGCGGTACTACGAGATTACCACTGCCGGAAAAGCAAAACTTGAAGAGCTGACGGTCGCATGGAAAGACTATACGAACCGAATTGACACATTATTGATTGGAGGGAGCGCTCATGAATAGGGATCAATTTCTGTACGAGTTGCGCACCAAACTAAAGAACTTACCTGATGCAGAAGTGGATTCCGCTATGAGCTATTATGAGGAGTATTTCCTCGATGCGGGACCCGAAAACGAGCAGAAGGTCATTGCTGAGCTGAAATCACCGAGTGCAGTCGCATCGAAAATCATCGGTGAGTTCGCATTATCCGACAGTCCTGCAGCTCCGAAGAATTCTGCAAAAACGCTCTGGATCGTCCTTGTGGCACTTCTCGCATCCCCGGTGGCGTTTCCGTTGGCGATTGCGCTTATTGCGATAGTATTCTCACTTCTCATCGTCCTGCTCGTCGTACCATTTGCGTTTGCGGCAACGGGAATCGGACTTATCGTTTCAGGATTTGCAGCGGTATTCTTTGGTCTGTGGGCCCTGCTCGTTCATTTCGGCACCGGTATATTTCAGACGGGATTCGGACTCCTATGTGCTGGAATCGGTACCTTGTTGGTCATTGGCGCAGTAAAAGCCTATCACTTCATCTTCCAGGGACTTCAAAAATTAGTGGGATCCGTTCTCGTAAGAAAGGCAGCATAATGAAAAAGATCGCAATAGGAGCCTTGGGTCTCATCGGACTCGGGTTCGTTCTCATGCTTATAGGTTTTGCTGCAGGAGTCACTCCTCTCTATGTCGACTCGACCGGTATGCATAGACGCACCCTTCAGCCTGAAGCCGAGAAATTCTTGACCGACTATGATAAGACGACAAACGTCACGCTGGCATTGACTTCCGAGGATGTGACAATCGTTCAAGATGCCGACCGATTCGGTTATTCAGTCACGGGTACGTTTTATCAGACTTTCGATTACTCTCTTACCTCTGACAGCCTCTCAATCAAAGAAAAAAGTCCGAGGTACTTCGTCAATTTCGGTTGGAGCGGAATCGGCTGGAACGACCTCGTGCTCTTCGGTAGCGGTGTAAACTTCGGTCCTAAGATAACTGTTTATATACCGAAGGACATGACTATCGAGACACTCGACCTCAGTCTCATGAGCGGGGATGTGAGAATCGACTCTCTCAAGACGCGCAATGTCCGCATCAATGGTGCATCAGGCAACATAACCGCAAAAAATCTACTGGTCGAGGACGCGCTTACTGCCAATCTCATGAGTGGCGATATATTGTTTGACTCAGTTGAAGCGCAAACTATGAGGATAGATGGCGCATCGGGCAACTTTACCGCCAGAGGTATCGCAATCGAGCGCATGCTCGCCATCAATCTTATGAGCGGTGATGTAAGTATTTCCGGCGATTTACGCGGAGAGACTTCGTTTAGTGGAGCATCAGGCAATCTGAGCCTTGAGATAGACGGCAAGGCAAGTGATTACGAGTGGCGTATCGATGCATTCGCCGCCGATATTACGGTGCGAGATTCATCGAATACTCTACCCAACAGCTCTTCGGGAGGACCCAATCGCATCTCCGTCGATGCCATGAGTGGTGATATCTCAATCAGATTCTTGAAATAGGAATCGATAACATAGCACACAAAAAAGGTTTCGATCATATCGGAGCCTTTTTGTTATGCACCCTCTTCATCGCGGGCACGACGCAATAAATCGAGTGGTTTCAAAGGGTATGGGCTAAGCAATGTGTACGTATCGGTTGCCTTATTCGCACAGTCGTCAAGCTCACCCCATTTAGTACGGAGATCCTTAACCACAATAGTCCGAACCGGTTGACCAGGCGAAAGTACCTCGAGCTCATCTCCCGCCCAAAAACGATTGCGCTGCTGCACCGTGATCCGCCACTCGTCATTATCTGGCTGACAATCCAGTACGCGCGCAACGAGATCGTGTGTCTGGGTGTATTCGATCTGATCATAGGTTTGATCCGGTGCGCCGAAAAAGAAACCTGTGTGATAAGGACGGTGGCTGACTCGCTCCATTTCCGAAAGAAAATCTTTTGGGTCCGCACCATCGAGCACTTGTCGATACGCATTCACGACTGTTGCTACATAATACGCGCCCTTAACGCGTCCCTCAATCTTGAGCGAATCCACTCCGGCCTCACGCAAATCCTCTAGATGCTCAAGCATCATGAGGTCTTGAGAACTTAGGAGAAATGTGCCGCGTCCATCTTCCTCAATCGGAATATATTTACCTGGGCGCGTTTTCTCTACCAGCGCATATTCCCACCGACACGGCTGCGTACAGTGACCTCTGTTTGCATCACGATCGTTGAGGTAGTTGCTGATGAGGCATCGTCCTGAATAGGATACGCACATGGCACCATGGATGAAGACCTCGAGCTCAAGCCCGTCTCCCACCTCTTCGCGGATCTCTTTAATCTCCGCAAGGGTCAACTCGCGTGCGAGGACAACGCGTGAGGCACCAAGTTTTTGCCACTGTAGCGCCGCCTGAGCATTAGTCACACTTGCTTGAGTGCTGACGTGAACAGCAAGTTGGGGCGCAGTCTCACGTACGATGCTCAATGCGCCTAAGTCGCTGACAATAGCCGCATCGATACCGATTTGCGCAAGATACTCAACGTACTCACGTAAAGATTTGATGTCTTCGGAGTGCATTAGGGCATTGAGCGTCACAAATACACGCTTACCTGCCTCGTGTACCAACTCGACCGCTTGCTTGAGTTCTTCTGGAGTAAAATTGTCCGCACGCTGACGGAGCCCGAAACGCTCACCGGCCAAATACACCGCATCGGCACCGAAATGCAATGCGTATTCCAGCTGCTCGAATCCACCCGCAGGTGCCAGAAGCTCCATCTGTTTTTTTGGTTTAGTCATAGCGTTATTGTACCAATGTCGATAGCATGATTGCTCTAGGTGAGTTCAAGCAGGCGAGTAAGCCAATTACAAAGGAGCGTATTGATATACGTGACTGAGCAATTGTTACGTAGCTCAACGAACTTAGAATTCGACTAGTGCAATCATTAGGCTAGATGACCGAGAAAATCCTTAGTGCGGCTATGTTGCGGATTATCGAAGATCTGCTCCGGCGGCCCCTCTTCGACGATAACGCCACCATCCATGAACACGACACGATCTGCCACATCGCGCGCAAAGCCCATCTCATGGGTCACCACGATCATCGTCATACCACCCTCGGCAAGATTACGCATAACATCGAGGACGTCACGGACAAGCTCGGGGTCGAGAGCACTCGTCACCTCATCGAACAGCATCACATGAGGATTCATCGCAAGAGCCCGAGCAATCGCGACACGTTGCTGTTGCCCTCCGGATAGCTGAGCAGGATAGTAGTCCGCGCGATCGGCAAGACCAACGCGTTCGAGCATCTCGAATGCGATCTCATCGGCTTTCTTCTTGCTTATCTTCAGCACTTGCTTAAGCGCAAGCGTCACATTGCCCATAGCGGTCAAATGGGGAAAGAGATTGAACGACTGAAAGACCATACCGATATGCTCACGCATCTTATTGATGTCGACCTTCTTGGCGTTGATCATCGTATCCTCGAACCAGATCTCCCCACTGGTCGGAACCTCGAGAAGATTGATACACCGAAGCATCGTTGATTTTCCTGATCCACTCGGTCCAAGTACGCAAACAACCTCGCCCTTGTCGACTTCGAGGTTCACGTCGCGTAATACCACGCTGTCACCGAACGCCTTTTCCAAATTCTTGATTCTCACAATCGCCTGTGTCATCTTACCCCTCCTGGGTGTCGAGAATACTCTCGGTATGAGGAACCACGTGGGTGGAGTTCATTCCACGAAGTCGTGGTGGTCGCTTACCGCTTACGCCTCCGGTTCCCTCGCTTTCCGCAAGCTTGTTCTCAAGCATCGAGACAAACCTGCCAAGCGGTATCGTGATAAGGAGGTAGAAGAATGCCGCGATAATGTATGAGGACTGATTGAACGATCGCCCTGCGATGGTCTTTGCGGCAAGTGTCATCTCCATGACCGAGACAGCGGCAAAGAGTGCCGTGTCCTTGAAGAGGAGTATGAACTCGCTCATCGCTGTTGGCAGAATCCGTTTTACCGTCTGGGGCAAGATTACGAATGCCATGGCCTTCGGAAAGTTCAGACCCAGTGAGCGAGCAGCTTCCATCTGGCCTTTAGGAATGGATTGAATACCAGCACGGAAAATCTCAGCAAGGTAGGCAGACGAGTTGAGCGAGAGAATCATGATTCCTCGCAGAAATACCGTCATATCGATGCCAAGGAACTTTATGCTTTGGAGTGGTCCCATGATCTGCGCATAATACGGCAGAAGCGGCATACCGAAATAGAGGATGAGAATCTGCAGCGCAAGCGGTGTTCCGCGCACGACATCGATATAGGCCGTCGTCGGCCATCGCAGCAATTTCACCTTCGACATTTTCATGAAAGCAAGAATAAGTCCCAGGGGAATCGCTAATAAAAACCCAAAAAGCCCGAGAAGAACCGAGACGGGAAATGCTCTCGCCACAATCGGAAACGCCTGTTGCATTATATCCCACCTGAAGAAAACTCCGAAGAATTTCTGCAGGGGTTCGAGTATCTCTGAAAAATCCATTACGTATTCGCCTTAATCATGAAAACCGGCCACCGGGTGGTGGCCGGTTTACTGCATTACCAGCATACAATTATGTCATAAAAGCAGCGATTCAGGCAGTTTTATGGCATAACGGGAGTTGCGCCCTCAAACCATTTTGCATAAATCTCAGCATACTTGCCGCTTGCAATAACCTTTGCAAGAGCGGCATTCACTTCTGCGGCAAGCTCAGTTGAGGCCAAAGGGAAGCCCATTCCGAATTTTTCAATCTCAGCATCAGCGATGTCACCGAGGAATGCGGCATTAAGCTCATCCTGCTGTGTATACATCTCGACGACAGGGCTATCGAGTACGACTGCGTCGACTTCACCGGCAGCCATCGCAAGCATCGCCTCATTGCCACCTGCATACCTCTTTACGACAACGCCGACGTTATCGGGATCGCCATCGAACTCCTCATCAGTCGACCAGAGCTCAGAAACGGTGAAGTCACCTGTTGTTCCGTTTTGGACGCCAATCCTCGTTCCCTCGACGAAATCATCAGGTGACGTAATTGAAGATCCAGCGGGAACAGCAAGACCCTGAACCGATACAAAGTACGGATCGCTGAAGAGAATCGACTCGGCACGATCCGGACGAATGGTGATCGATGAGATAACCATATCCAAATCAGTAGCTGTGTTGATAAGGAGAACCTCATCCCATCCGGTATTGACGAACTCAACTTCGCGACCCATCTCTGCGGCAATCGCCTTCATAAGATCGATGTCGAAACCGGTAATCTGGTTGTTCTCATCAAAGAACTCCATCGGGGCGTATGTCGGATCGGTTCCAACACGCAAAGCAGCCACCTTCGCCGTATCATCACCATCTGATGTCGATGCATCATCGTTACCACCGCATCCGACTAGTGCGAATGCTCCAAGAGCAAGCACCAAGACGAGCGCAAGCATCAGAAAACGCTTTTTCATTACAAACTTCCTTTCCTTCTCGTGCATATTACATTGCACCTATCATACGCATATATGCATACTTTTGCAAGTATTTATGCTTGCTCATATTTAATATGCAATATTATACAAATAATATACAATGAATTCCAGGTGTCTTTCATTGCGCGAGATGTTCTTCGTGCGGTATCACATAGTTTGACTCAATCTCAAGCCGAGGTGGTCGCTTGCCACCGAACTCCCCGCTATCCTGCTGAGCAAGCTTGTTTTCAAGCCTCGTAACCAGACGGCTGGCAGGAATCGTCACCGCAAGATAAAAAAGTGTCGCAAGCACGAGCGGTGTCGAATTCATCTGCTTCGATGACAGCAGTTTTGCCTGAAGCATTACTTCGTAAATCGATACGGTTGACAACAACGCCGTATCCTTCAATATAAGAATGAACTCACTCATCGATGTCGGCAAAATGCGTCGCACAGTCTGAGGTAAAATGACGTGGATCATAGCAGTCGATGTTTTCATGCCAAGAGACCGTCCTGCTTCCATCTGGCCTTTAGGAATCGATTGAATCCCTGCGCGAAATATCTCTGCAAAATATGCGGCTGAATTCGATGAAAGGATGATGAAGCAACGTACCCAGCTCGAAAAACTGATCCTGAGGAACTCAACATTCCTGAATGGCTCCATCATAGTTTTGAACAGAGGAATCATGGGGAGGCTAAAATAAATGATGAGCACAAAGAGAATCATCGGTGTACCGCGTACGATATCGATGTAGGCGCTCGCAAACCACCTAACCGGCTTTATTTTGCTCATCTTCATAAACGCAAATGCAAGCCCTAAAGGAATAGCCAGCAAAAAGCTCACTACACCGATGATTATCGTAATAGGAAAGCCCCTTACTACAAAGGGAAATGACTCTACAACGATCCTCGGTGAGAAGAAGAGGTGCATGATGGGATTGGACTCCCACCACGTAAGTATGCCTGTTATCACTTCATTCATCTATTGAACTACTTTCGTGCGTATTTAAAAATAAACGGAGCGCACTCATCAGATTGATAAGAATGCGCTCCGAGTAGTCCTAGCGATTAATCACTAAGCTTAATTTAAAAGACTTACATTCCACTCGTCGCATCAAGGGCCTCTTGAAGAGTAGCGTCGCCAGGTAGGAATGTCGGCTCTACGCCGAACCACTTTTTATAAATCTCAGCAAAGGTACCGTCAGCGACGACCTCAAGCAAAGCTGCGTCAATATCAGCCCTCATAGCGGCTCCCTTTTCGCTACGCTGATAAGCGAAGCCGAAGTATGCGCCTGCATCCAAAACCTCGATGAGCTTCGCATCACGAACCTCATCCTCAAGCCAGCTCTCGACCGAGGAAGTATCCTGAATCAAGACATCGGCATCACCCGAAAGCAGTGCCAAGAAGAGAGGGCCGGCATCCTCATTGGTCACCAGACGTGAAACAGTCTCTTCCGAAAGATTGTTTTCTGCCCAAATAAGCGCAGTTGAACCCGTCTGAACGGCGACTCTTGTATCGTCGGCAATATCATTGATCGAAGTGATCGATGTATTGTTGGGCCCAGCAAGAGCAAGAGTATCCATGAAATACGGGAGACCAAAGTCGACCTCATCATGACGAGACGGTTTAATGGTCAATGCGGAAACAACCATGTCGAATTCTTCACCCGTCGCAAGACCGACGATAATTCCGCTGAAATCGAATGTCTTGAACTCGAAATTCACTCCGAGCTTCTCACCGATTGCATCCATCAGATCAACGTCGAACCCCTGAAAGCCGTTCCCATCATCAGCAGCGAACTCGAAGGGCGGCCAATTCGTATCAGCACCGATTAAGACGGTGTTACCATCGCCCTTGACCAGATGATCGCGCCAACTATAGGTCGCCTCTTCTGCGGTTTCGCTCGTAGTGGTGTCCGCCGCATCATCTCCGCAGCCAACGAGCATCGTCGCGCTGAATGCCAGCGCAAACACTATCACCGCAACTAGAAATACGCGGTACTTCATAATAGGACCCCCTATTGGTCGACTGGCGCTACTGCGCCACAATACCACGGAATTGACTATAGCACATCGGCTATTTGATAATCGTGTAATGGCCTATGAAAGGGAGTGGCTTCATCTCGTCGTTTGCGACATTGATGATACCCAGTATAGCGAATATAACAGGGGCAAATCCGAGCACATTAAGAAGCCCTATCAAAATTCCAAGAGATCCAAAAAGTAACGGATTGACAAAAGCCAAAAAAGCAAAGATAGTTTTGAAAAATACTGTGACAACACCTAATGCAAGACTGAATATGATTGCAGCGATAAGGAGAACCGCCCCTTGATTCGTGTGGTATTTGATGAAAGGTGATCTATTCGCATCACCGGTAAGCAAGGGAACGAAAAAGAGGATGTAGGCGAGCATCGCCATCCCTTTGTCACGATCGATATTTTGAAGCTTATCCTCAAACGATGTGCCGGCAGCTGCGCCCGCTTCTTTTGTCTCCTGTTTCGTTGATCCCGGATTCCAGTCCATGAGCTTCATCCTTCCCGCAGTCCCTCATAATCAATGTGCTTTCAGCGGCTGACCTGGTTTTTGACCCCACATTCGCGTACAGGAGCGTTTGCTTGAAATCATCTCACGACTAGCTCTCTCGTTTTGCAACGGTACGACTTACACCATAGATGCGCCATGCTCACGTAAGCTCCATTGAGTCTTACGCTTATGTGGATCCTTTTGACCGCATCTGCCCTGGATTAGGATTTGCATCCGCAACCACAGACCCGCTAAAAGCGTACTTATTCTACCATGCCCTTGCGATGACGGCACCAGTCACAGTTGATGCTCCGGCATCAAGGAACATCTGCGCAGCACCATTCAGCGTTGCCCCCGTGGTGAAAACATCATCAACGATAAGAATGTGCTTGCCGCAAGAATCCAGAGGTTCTTCAATCAGCCATCCGAATGAGCCGAGGGCTTCCATCATGCGTTCTTCGCGTCCAAGCGAACGCATATCTTTCATCTGTCGCCGAGCCAAATGCTGCTCGCACCTCACACCGAGCCTTCGTGCCACACGTTCTGCAAGAATGCCTGCGTGATCATATCCTCGGCGTCTCAACGCGCGCTTGGTCGGTGGAATCCAAGACACTACATCAATGACGGTATCCTCTTTCAGGAATTGGATTGCGCAGTGCTTCGCGAGTAAATCCCCCAGTGTTTCCCCCAAGCGCACTTCAAATGCATCCTTGTAAATCACGACTGCGCGAGAAAGAGGTCCGTCAAGCTCCCCTAGACAAAGGACTCGATCGAATGCGAACTCCTTCCCTTCGCATTCCGTACATACGAGTTCTCCGTAGGGAGCTCCGCAACGCTCACACAAATGCTTTATTCGGTATTGCTGTATCTCCTCGATACACCATTCGCAAAAAACCGCACCTGCACGCTCACACCCCGCACATCGCGTAGGAGCAATAAGTTCCAGCATGCTTTCCTTAATGAGCGACCATCCCATATCGCCAACATAACATGAGGTCGCTAACTCGCAGATAACAATTGATTAACTCAGATTTAGCGCTGACTTAAGAATTGATTAACCCACCGTTAATTCCAGTAGTTTTATGAAAGGAGTTCTTTGATTGCCTTGGTCGGATCGCCTGTCTCGTTGTGAATAACTCCACGCTCGGTAATGTAGGCGGTCACATTGACCGCAGGTGTGACATCGAAAGCGGGATTGTAACTCAACACCTGGGGAGGAGTCGTTCGAAACCACGCGTCAAAACTATATCCTCCACCTTTTCGATTGATAGACATATGATGACCTTTTGACATAGGCAGCTCGCAAGAGCCCTCTGCGGTCAGTTGATCGAATATACGTGACATCTTATCATCGCCGGGATCGAATGTTCCCGATACCGTGACGCCCTCTATCTCACGTGCATCCCGCTCTTCAATCTCTATGTCCTCGCCACAGGCAAGCTCAAGATCGAACGTTGATGACGGTGCCGTTACATAGAACGGAATACCGTGCTCCTTTGCCAAGACCGAAAGGCCGTATGTCCCGATCTTGTTCGCAACATCACCGTTTGCGCAGATGCGATCCGCACCCAGGATTACAGCATCAACCCAGCCTTTTGCCATAACAGTCGCCGCCATGCTATCAGTGATAAGTGCCGAGGGAATGCCGACCTGCAGAAGCTCCCATGCCGTGAGGCGACTTCCCTGATTGACGGGGCGCGTCTCATCAACCCACACATGTTCGACTTTGCCTTGTTCTGCAGCAGTAAATATCACGCCAAGTGCAGTTCCATAAAACACCGTCGCCAGAGAGCCGGTATTACAATGCGTGAGAAACTTGGTGCCCTCACCGAAAAGCTCGGCGCCGTTGGCAGCCATCTTTCGATTGATTGCCTCGTCTTCTTCGGCCATCTGATTAGCCCGTGCGACAATCAACTCATGAAGTTCTACGGGCGTCTTATCGCGATTCGCTTGGACAAGCTCTCCGATCTGACGTACTCCCCACGAAAGATTGACCGCTGTGGGACGAGCGGTCGCGACCTCTTCACAGACTTCCGCGCATCGTCCGAAATAAGCTTCTCCTGCTTCCATGAATCGACCTTCGACCTCTGACCATAAGGCAAGAGCCAAAGCGCCCGCGATACCGATTGCCGGCGCACCACGAACCGCTAGTGACTGGATTGCAATGATCACGCCTTCGTAGGTGTTGCACACCAACATGTCGCCCTGAAGCGGCAGGCGGGTTTGATCGATGAGGCGGACTGCACCATTCTCCCACCAAATGGTCCGTGGCAAATTATCTACACTCATCGATAACTCCTTCTGCAACTAAAATGATTTTGCACCTGTACGAGATATAGCAAGAGGTAACGGCTCGCGACGAGTTCCCAATTTTCGTACTGCATCACTCGCTTTTGTAGCCACTTCGACCGCACGTCGATATGCGGCCCCATCATCAGCTCCGGCAACCAAACCGATAACTGTGGGACCGGAGCCGGACAATGCGACTCCATCGGCCCCCGCATCCATAAGAATGGTGTGTATGTCTTCTATATCAGCGATTGCCGCTGAACGATAAGGTTCATGTAGTTTGTCTTTTAGGGCCGCACTGAAATGTTGCGGATGACCTGCGACGATGCTTGCTGCCAAAAGACCTGCATGAGCAACATTGAATGAAGCATCCGCATGCGAAACGTCTTTAGGAAGCAATTCGCGCGCAGCGTCAGTTAAAAGTTCGGTCGTGGCCGGAACCACAACCGCCGCTAGTCCCGTAGCCGGTTCAAACCGAGCAAGCTGCGGAGTTCCGTCGCTTGCCCAACAAACGGTAAATCCACCGAAAAATCCGGCAGCTACGTTATCCGCATGACCCTCAAGCTTGGACGCGATCTCAAAGACTTCCTGGTCTGAAAGACGTTCGTATCCCGCCTCTTCCAATAACTCACGCGCAAGCAACACACCGCCGAGTCGGGCGGTACTGGAGGAGCCCAATCCGTTACCCGTCGGGATGCGATTTTGGCACCAGATCTCAGCGCATAAATCTGCGTCCGCTCGATCAAAGGTCGCCTTCATAGCACGTGCGACCTGATTGCGCTCATCTCGGTAAAGATAGTTCTTTCCCTCACCCTCGATGTGCACAGTCCACGTATCGGACTGCTCGGCTTCAAATTTATTGTAGAAGTCAAGAGCGAGTCCGAACGAGTCGAATCCGGGACCGAGATTGGCTGAGGTTGCCGGTATAGCAAAACCGAATCGTGCCATGCGTGCCCCTAAAAATCCTCTACTCGAATGAGTGTCGCAACCCCACGTACGACATCCAGGAGACGAATCTCATCAAGTGCCGCCTGAACATCTGACTCGTATGCCTCATGCGTGACGTATGCAATCTCAGCACACTCCTCATTGTCGTTCGCATGCTGTATGAGTGACTCTATAGATACTCGATGTTTCGCAAACACACTTGCCGTTGTGGCCAGTACGCCTGATTTGTCATCGACAGTCATCCTGACATAGTACCGAGTACGAAGTTTATCGATTGAGCGAACTGGGATTTCATCGATACAGGTGCATTGGGTAGTCACATGACCGGCATTGATGTCTCGCGCAACCTCGATCACATCACCGACGACTGCACTCGCGGCGGCACCTGCTCCGGCACCAGGACCGAAGAACATCGTCTCGCCCACGGCATCACCGATGACATAGATCGCGTTGTAGACTCCGTTGACCTGAGCCAAAGGATGTAATTTTGGAATCATCGTCGGCTGAACCCGAATATCGATTCCTTCATCCGTTCGATTAGCCAACGCGAGTAACTTGACCGCATAGCCGTATTCATCCGCATATTCAATATCAGCAGCATCGATAGTGCGAATACCTTCGGTAAATACTTGATCCATCGTCAATCGGGTATTGAATGCAATCGATGCCAGGATCGCGATCTTTGCCGCCGCGTCATGTCCATCGACATCAGCGGTAGGATCAGCTTCGGCATATCCTAATGCCTGTGCCTGGGAGAGTGCCTCGTCATAGCCGATTCCTTCGTCTGCCATAGCGGTCAAAATGAAGTTGGTCGTTCCGTTCACGATACCCATGACCTGCGAGATCTCATTAGCGACCAAAGAGTGTTTCAGGGGTCCGATGATAGGGATGCCACCACCTACGCTTGCTTCGAATCTCACATTGAGATCGCGCTCTTGCGCCATCATCAGCAACTCGTGACCCGAAGTTGCCATGATTGCCTTGTTGGCGGTTACGAGGTGCTTGCCGGACTCCAATGCCTTTTTGCACACCTCAAGAGCGACACCGGTACCCCCGATGAGTTCGATAATGATATCGAGTTCGGGATCTGCGACAACCTCAAGCGCATCGGTCGTGCAAAGTACCGGATCAAGACCCAACTCAGCGAACCGCTCGGTATTCCGATCGGCAAATCGTGCAAGTTCGATATCGACTCCCGCACGGCATTTAAAGTCCTCGGCATGTTTGTTGATTATATCGACTACGCCACCGCCTACGGTGCCGAGTCCTATGAGTCCAACTTTGACTTTCTTCACTGCAATTCCGTTCTCTTTAGTGCTTTACTTCAATATTCCTATTATACAGGCTCGACCGCATCGGTACGCATGAGGTCCTCATACGTCTCGCGATACACAACCCAACGCCATTTGCCATCTTTGACCCAGACTACTCCTGGGCGCACCTGCTTGTTGTAGTTGTTTGAAAGACTCTGCGCATAGGCTCCTGTCGCACAGACGCACACGATATCGCCTACCTCGACCTCCTGAAGCGGCCCATCCGTCACGACGATGTCACCGCTCTCACAATGCTTTCCAGCAATCGTTGCCGTGATGGTGCGTGGCTGATCTGCTCGATTAGCGATGAGCGCTTCGTAATGCGCATCATAGAGTGAGGTGCGGATATTGTCACTCATGCCCCCATCGACGCTCACATACGTGCGGATATCGGGTATCTCCTTGATGACTCCTACGGTATAGAGCGTGATACCCGCATTCGCCACAATCGAGCGTCCCGGCTCGACCGCCATACGCGGAACCATCAATCCGTGCTTTTCACATTCCTCTTTGATATCATCGATAACGACCTTACCGTAATCTTTAATAGTCGCCGGCTCATCGGGAGCCCCATAGGCAACACCCAGTCCGCCGCCCGTATCAAGAAGGCATGTTTCGACTCCCAGCTCATCTTTGATTTTCGCGATAAACGTGACCATCACCTTAATGGCTTCGCTGAAACTTTGGAGTGCATATATCTGCGATCCGATATGGATATGAAGTCCCTCATAATCAATGCCGGGTAATTCGACCGCGCGCCCAACTGCTTCGAATGCAGCACCTTGATTGAGCCCGAAACCGAATTTTGAATCCTCGGCACCGGTCTTGATGTAATCATGCGTGTCCGCCTCGATCCCCGGCGTCACGCGAATCAACACCGGTTGAACTAAATCACGTTCATCCGCAAGACGAGACAGTCTCTCAAGTTCCTCGAAACTGTCGACGACGATACGCCCAACTCCCGCTTCGAGACACTCGATAAGCTCCTGATCGGTTTTATTGTTGCCGTGTACATACACGCGCTTAGGGTCGAATCCTGCCGAAAGTGCCAACGCGAGCTCCCCACCGCTACTGACATCAAGACAGCAGTCTTCTGCTTCGACCAGCTGTACCATTGCGCGAGACAGGAATGCCTTGCCCGCATACACCACATCGACGGCATCCCAGTGATATCGCGTCCATTTGATGTAATCACGCAATTGAGTTGCTATCGTATCTTCATCCATTACATAGAGAGCTGTCCCTGCCTCGTGTGCCAAATCAACCATATCGACGCCACCTACAAAAAGATGACCATCGTGAACCTCCGCTGTTGAAGGCAATACATTAAGCAGATCCTCTGCCGTCTTGAAGTCCGCGACTGCTCTCGGTTTTTGCGAAACATGTTTTGCCACGTATCTTACATCCTTTCAGGTGCTGCAATGCCAAGCAAGTCAAACCCGGTCCGTAGTGTACGACGTGTCGCATCACACAGATAGAGGCGTGCCTCATTCGCTCCGCCGTCTTCATCGACTACACGACAGTGGGCGTAGAAGTGATGGAATGCCGCCGCAAGCTCCTCGCAATAATACGCCAACTTGAAAGGCGCGAGATCACGCGAGGCAAGATCGACTACATCGGGAAACTCGCTCAGCTTACGCACAAGTGCGAGTTCGGACGGCTCGGTCAGACTGCTTAAGTCAATATCGAAAGGCAAGTGCGCAATCAGCACATCCGCCGTTTCATCTTTATCATAAATTTTGTGGATGATGCTACAGATTCGCGCATAGGCGTATTGAACATAGTAGATGGGGTTTTCTGCGCTCTGCTCAACCGCAACCGCGATATCGAAATCCACCTGCTGATCCGTGTCGCGACGCAAAAACCAGTACCGCGTCGCATCAGCCCCCACTTCATCGACGAGTTCTTCGAATGTAATCATCTCACCGGTCCGCTTGCTCATGCGTACGGGTTTTCCGTCTCGCAATACATTGACGAGTTGACCGATGACCACGTCGAGAGCATCGGGGTAACCAAGTGCCGTGCACGCCGCTTTCATCCGTGCGACATATCCGTGGTGATCCGCGCCCCAGATGTTGATGACACGGTCAAATCCCCGATCGAACTTGTCTTTGTGATATGCGATATCCGGTGCAAAATACGTATAGGCACCATCGGCTTTCACCAGCACACGGTCCTTGTCATCTCCAAAATCAGTGGTGCGAAACCATACTGCACCCTCATCTTCATAGATGAATCCTGCGTCACGCAACACCTGTATCGCTTGCTCAACCGCATTGGGATCGCCTTCATACAGCGTGCGTTCGCTGAACCACACATCGAAATCAACGCCGATGCTTGAGAGGAATTCACGCAGATGCGCCAGCACTTCTTTGTATCCACGCTCGCGGAAATAGTCCTCGCGGTCCTGCTCGGATACATCAACCCATGTATCACCGACATCATCCTTGATAGTCTGTGCAAGGTCAGCGATGTAGGCACCTTGGTAGCCATGCTCCGGCATCTCGACATCGACACCGCACAGCTGCAGATAGCGCACGGAAAGACTCGTGCCGAATGTCTCCATTTGAACACCTGCGTCATTGATATAGAACTCGCGCGCGACCCTATGTCCGGTATGCGCAAGAATGCGCGCCATACTGTCGCCAAGTGCCGCCCAACGCCCATGTCCCACATGGAGAGGACCTACCGGATTGGCGCTGACGAATTCAATCTGAACGCGTTTGCCTTCCCCGATACCGGAAGATCCGTATGCCCGATCCTGCTCGCGCACATCACGAACGATCCGCATCTGCGCGGAATGTGACAACCTCATATTGATAAACCCCGGTCCCGCAATCTCAACTTCAGCTATATCGGCAGATTCATTGATGTGCGATGCGATAATGCCGGCAATCTCACGAGGGTTCTTTCCTGCGACCTTTGCAAGACGAAGCGCGATTGTGCTCGCCCAGTCACCATGCGACGCATCGCGCGGACGCTCTACCGCAGGCTCAGGTGCCACGATCGAATCCAATGTCAGCTCTCCTGCCACAATCGCAGCAGCCAGAGCATCACTTACCAATTGTTCAACAGTTTCTCTCACATGCTCCTCATTCTTGTCGTAGCTAAAGTTCTAGTATAAAGCACACGCCTTACATCAAAAGAAGAGCGTGTCAGATTTCGTGTAAGCAGGAGTCGCAAAGCGACGCGCATGAGCATACGCGAGTCTTGCGACGACACACTTACATGGAATCTGGGACGCTTGTCAGAATCTGTGGGCCGTCTTTGGCAATAGCTACCGTATGCTCGATCTGAGCGCAACGACTTCCGTCACGCGTCGATACGGTCCACCCATCTGAAAGCACCTCTACGCGATAATCGCCCAGCGTGAACATCGGCTCTATAGCGAGCACCATACCCGCCTTAAGCCGAGGACCGGTTCCTCGCATACCCCAATTAGGAATACTGGGCTCTTCATGCATCTTCGAGCCGATACCGTGACCCACGTATTCACGCACAATGCCGAGATTCGCGCGCTTAGCGACCGCACCGATTGCTGCAGATACATCGCCGAGACGATACCCGTCAATACATTTCTCAATACCCGCATAAAGTCCTTCGCGCGTCACATCGATGAGTCGCTGGGATTCCGTATCGATATGGCCAACGGGAAATGTGTCGGCATTATCACCCACATATCCTTTATAGATTGCTCCCACATCGATTGTGATGATGTCGCCTTCTTGCAAGATCCGATTTGGACTCGGTAACCCATGCACCAATTCGTCATTTATGCTCGCGCAGATAGAGGAAGGGAATCCTCCGTATCCTTTAAACGCAGGAATTGCACCGTTATCTCGAATTGTTTGTTCCGCGATCTCATCAAGCTTCGCTGTGGATACACCTGGCGCAACAGCCTCACCCGCCCGTTTCAGAGCGAGCGCGCTGATGCGTCCGGCTTGCGCCATCAACTCCAACTCATGTCGGGACTTACGAGGAATCACGAGATGCTACAGGCTCCCCAAATAATCGTGCACGTCGCCCCATACCGCTTTGATATCGCGATCTCCGTCAACACGTTTCAGGATGTCTTTGTTATCATAATATTCGATCAGAGGAGCGGTCTGCGCCTCATATATCTCAAGACGATTGCGTACCGTCGCCTCATTATCATCATCACGCTGATACAACTCGCCGCTACAAGCCTCGCAAGTATCGCCTTCACTTGCGTTGGTGATACGCCCGCATGCTCGACACGTGCGACGAGAAGTCAACCGGTCGACGATCACATCGAAATCGACATCAACGGAAAGCGCGGTCTCGATTTTTTTGCCCAATTCAGCAAGTGCTTCATCGAGCGCTTCTGCCTGCGGGATCGTACGCGGAAACCCATCGAGAATAAATCCACGTGTCGTATCTCCTGCAATCAAACGATCCTTCACAAGTCCGATGACAACATCATCGGGAACCAAGTCGCCCGCATCCATGAATTTCTTCGCCTCAAGACCCAATGGCGTCTCATTTGCAACGGCAGCGCGAAGGATATCTCCTGTTGAAATCTGAGGAATTCCGTACTCCTCAACGATGTATTTTGCCTGCGTACCCTTTCCGGCTCCCGGAGCACCCAATAATACGATATTCATGCCATCCTCCTCTATAAATTAACCACGAGTCTATGGTACTACGAGGAGACTGGTATATTACTCAGATATTGCTTCAATGCGAGACATAATCTGATTTTTGAATACGATTGCGAGTATAAAAATGATTACCATGATGATGCCAAGGATAACGATAAGGTCAGTATGTCCGGCAGATATCGCCGTACCGAAGCCGGCACTCATAAGAATCGAGGGAATCGAGCCGATGGTCACATACAGCAGATAGTTCGCAAGCTTCATTTCGGTGCGCGCAAATACATAGGGCACCAGACCGTTCGGCATACCCGGAACAAGATAGAGTGTGATCACAATCCATTCAGGATGCTTCATACGATTGATCTGATCAAGACTCAGGAATCTGTTTTTCGGCTCCTTTTCCGCACGAGGAAAATATTGCTTGAGTATCCTGCTCCCATGACGAACCATCAAGAATACGATTGTGTTTCCTATCAATGCTCCCACCAAACAGATGAGACTTCCCCACCATATGCCGTAGACAAGACCCGCCAGCATCTGTATAGGCGGCGCAGGAAGAAATGCTGTGATGATCTGAAGCACCTGAAGAGCAGCGATGATCGGCACTCCTCGTATCCCGTACTCTTGGACATACTGCACGGTGGCACTTTCATCACCGGTGTTTTGCATTACCTTGATAAGTAGAGGTACGACATCGTTGATTATGATTGCTACGAGCGCAATAGCGATAGCGAGGACAATCAGTCCAATTAATATGGTTGCCCAACGTTGTTTCTTATTGTTCGAGCCACCCTTCATTACTGAGAGGCTTTGCTGGCGTCTTCCGTCCGGATTTCCTTCCGCTTGATTTTGCCACTCAAAGTTTTGGGGAGCTCGTCCACAAACTCAACGATACGCGGGTATTTATAAGGAGCTGTCGTTTTCTTCACGTGCGTCTGAAGATCTTTGACGAGCACATCGGTGGGCTCCCACCCCTTGGCGAGAACAACCGTTGCTTTAACCACAAGTCCACGAAGTTCATCGGGCGCGCCGGTAATCGCACATTCGACGACAGCCGGATGCTCAATCAAAGCACTCTCGACCTCGAACGGTCCGATGCGGTATCCGCTGCATTTGATAACATCGTCGTTGCGGCCGACAAAAGTGTAGTATCCGTCATTATCGCGCCAGGCCACATCACCTAGGTTGTAGCGATCATTCGCAAATACCTCTGCGGTGCGCTCAGGATCGTTGTAGTAGCCCATGAAAAGACCGGCAGGAATCTGTTTGCCCAATCCCGTGACACAAATCTCGCCCTCCTCGCCATCGAGCGCATACGCCCCATCCTCGCGGAGAAGGCGAATATTATGAAGAGCGGCCGGCTTACCCATCGATCCTACCCTCGGTTCGATCCACGGCCATGTCGCGATCAATACAACGCTCTCACTCTGCCCGAATCCTTCACGGATCTTAAGACCTGTGAACTGCTCCCATTGACGCGTTACCTCAGGATTGAGTGGCTCGCCTGCTGTCGTGAAGTTCTTCACACTGGACAAATCGTAGCTCTCAACATCTTCTTGGAGCATAAAACGATACATGGTTGGAGGTGCGCAGAAGGTAGTGAGTTTGTAGTCCTGGATCTTTTGAAGAAGATTCGTTGGGACGAACCTGTCCATATCGTAGGCAAACACGGTAGCGCCACAGATCCATTGACCATAGATCTTGCCCCAACCGAACTTCGCCCAGCCACTGTCGCTAACACTGAGATGTAAGGTATCCTCCTGCACCTGTTGCCAATAATGGGCAGTCAGAATATGTCCGAGCGGATGCAGTTGATTATGACGAACCATCTTCGCCAGACCAGTCGTGCCACTGGTGAAGTAAATCATAAGCGTATCTTCATTGGTCGTCGCCAAATCACCGGTCGGACGAACCCACTCTTCAGATCCATTCTCAAGAAGCTCATCGAAAGAGAGCCATCCTTCGCGCTTGCCATTGACGACAATGGCGTTCTTTACTGTAGGGCTCTCCTCGCGAGAGAGATTAACCTGCTCGATTACATAATCATTGTCCGCACAGATAATCATGTCGATATCCGCGGCGTTCGCACGATAGATGAGATCCTTCTTCGTCAGCTGAACCGTACCGGGAATCAGAATAGCTCCGATCTTGAAAAGTGCCGTTGCGATAATCCAGTATTCCCAACGACGGCCCAATATCAATAAGACGATGCTTCCCTTGGTGATACCAAGCTCGGTCAACGAGCTGGCGACCTTATCACTCATACGAGCGATATCGGCAAACGTGAAGATGCGCTCTTCGCCCGCATCGTTGCACCAGACAAGAGCCTTCTTGTCTGGCTCTACACGCGCCCACTCATCGACCACATCATAGGCGAAGTTGAAGTTATCCGGAATACGGATATCGAAATTATCGACAAAGTCCTCATACGTATCAAAATCCCGTAAAGGACAGTATTTATCTAATAAATGACTCATACATATGCTCCCTCAATGCAGCTGATTGGACGACCTACTCGACGATTACGGTCAAAAAAACCGTTTTGGCACTTGAGGCACACGCCTGTCCATGCGGAAGATTCGCATTAAAGTAAACGCAATCCCCTGCGTTAAGGACGATACTCTGATCTCCGATCATGAACTTCATAGTACCCTCAAGTACCATGTTGAACTCCTGTCCATGATGCGTCACCAAATCTGTTTCCGCGCCATCAGGCTCAAGGGTTACCAAAAGCGGCTGCATGATCTTATGAGAGTAGAGCCATGCGAGATCCTCAAATGCATACCCGGGCATACGATCAACCGGCCGCCCCTCCCCTTTGCGCACCACCTGATACGTATCGAGCTTCGCGCGCACACCGGTCAGAATCTCGGTCATGTCGACACCGAATTTGTTGCCCATGTGAAAGATGACACTGATAGGCACATCTGCGCCGGTTTCTTCATATTCACGATATTGCTCGACAGTGATGCCCAGATCATCAGCCATTTCATGGCATGTCACGTCACATGCCTCACGAAGACCTTTGATACGTTGACCAAGCTCGTTAAAATCGTACTCCGTCACCTGAGACCTCCTGATTATCTATATATAGTCATACCCGAGTCGAAGCGCTTTAATGTTTGGCTCAAGGAGATGTGCCTTGCGTGCACTGATTGACTTTTCGATTGCTGCTTCTACGCTGTCGATGTCAAGACAACCACTCGCCTTGACGATTACACCGGCAACCACTACATTACCAAGACCCTGTAATTCGTTTTCCTCTGCGAGCGTCGCAGCAGGAATCTCAATCAGGCGCACATCGTCACGGGCACTCGTATCGGTCACAAACGCGCTGTCCACGACAACAACTCCGCCGGGAACAACTGTATGGATAAATTTGTCATAAGATGGCTGATTCATAGCAAGAAGCACATCGGGCTCGGTCACAAGCGGAGAGCCGATGGGCTCATCTGACAGGACCACGCTACAGTTCGCGGTACCACCACGCATCTCGGGACCATAGCTGGGAAGCCACGAGACCTCGAGCCCCTCCAGCAAACCGCCATAGCTCAAAAGCTTAGCTGCGAACAATACGCCTTGACCACCGAAACCTGCAAGAAGAAGGTTTGTCGCTTTACTCATTAGTTTGCCTCCTTGCCTGCATCAGCAGCGTCATTTCCTACCTTGATATCCTTGTATACACCCAGCGGATAATACGGAAGCAGATTCTCCTGGAGCCATGTAATCGAGTCTTCAGGCGAGAGGCCCCAGTTCGTCGGACATGTGCTCATAACCTCGATAATACTGTATCCCGCACCATCGATCTGGTTTTGGAATGCTTTCTTAATTGCACGTTTCGCCTCACGTACGTTCTTAGGTGTATCGAGCGATACACGCTGCGCAAGCGCAACACCGTCGAGAGTCGAGAGCATCTCAACCGTCCGTATGGGATATCCATCATTTTTAACATCGCGCCCGTAGGGACTGGTTTGGGTAATCTGTCCGGGAAGCGAGGTCGGAGCAAGTTGTCCGCCCGTCATACCGTAGATCGCATTGTTGATGAAGATGACCACGATGTTCTCGCCACGGGTTGCTGCATGAATCGTCTCCGCAGTACCGATACTGGCAAGATCGCCGTCACCCTGATAGGTGAATACGATCGAATCAGGATGCACGCGCTTGACCGCGGTTGCCACCGCAGGGGCACGCCCATGTGCAGCCTGAAGAAAATCGTGATTGAAGAATTCATAGGCAAGAACACTACACCCTACCGGTGCGACACCGATCGCGCGATCCTCAACGCCAAGTTCATCGAAGGACTCGGCGATAAGACGATGTGCGATTCCATGTGTGCATCCAGGACAATAGGTGAAAGGCTTCGCGCTCATTGCTTTGGGGCGCTCGAACAATGTCTTAGCCATTACGCACCACCGCCTTTCGAAGCATCGAGAGCTTTAAGTTGATCAAGTATTTCGCTCGGAGTCGGAATAACGCCACCCGCATGTCCGAAGAATTCGACTGGAACTCGTCCTGAAACGACGAGTCTGACATCCTCGACCATCTGACCCATATTCATCTCAACGGACAAGAATGCCGATGTGTGCGGAATTGCCGCTTCAATCGCATCCTCAGGAAATGGAACGAGGGTGATCGGGCGGATAAGTCCCGCCTTGATACCTGCTTCACGCGCTTTGTCGACAGCAGTACGAGCTACACGAGCGCACGCTCCAAATGCCACAATGACATACTCGGCATCATCGACACGATACTCGTCGACACGCTGCTCATTTTTCTTTATGAGCTCATAGCGCTCAAAACGCTCGACATTAGACTCAGCAAGCTCATAGGGATCAAGGTGAAGTGAGTTGATCACATTTCTCTCACGACCTGTCTGATCGGTGTTGACCGCCCAAGGCTTCGCCACGGTTGCGGTTGTCTTTTCCGGAAGCTCGACCGGCTCCATCATCTGACCGAGCAAGCCATCGATAAGAATGATGACGGGAGTGCGATATTCATCGGCAAGATCAAATGCCTCATTAATGCTACTTGCCATCTCCTGAACGGTTGACGGAGCGAGAACAACAGGATGAAAGTCTCCGTGTCCTGTCGCGCGCGTCGCCTGCCAATAGTCGGCCTGTGAGGGCTGGATACCACCAAGACCAGGACCGCCACGTTGGACGTTGACAATGACGCAGGGTAGGTCAGCACCAGCGATATAGCTGATACCTTCAGCCTTGAGCGACATACCCGGACTCGAGGTGCTCGTCATACAACGCGCGCCTGCACCGGCCGCACCGTAGATCATGTTGATTGCACCGATTTCACTTTCGGCCTGAAGATATACGCCGCCTTCTTGAGGCATGCGCTTTGACATATAGGCGGCTAACTCGTTTTGTGGAGTAATAGGATATCCGAAATATGCCTCACATCCCGCACGTAATGCGGCTTCGGCCAATGCTTCGTTTCCTTTCATCAATACTTTTTCAGCCATGACTACTCCTTCACAATCGTAATGGCGACATCAGGACACATCGTTGCGCACTGAAGGCACAGAATGCATTTTTCTAGATCGGTGCACACGGCGGGATGATATCCCTTAGCCGTTAGCTTATCCATATCCAGTTCCATGATTTTTTCCGGACAGACATCGACGCAGAGATTACAACCTTTGCAATATAGCTCATCGACGATAATTTGAGCTGCCATAATGAACCCCCTCATTGGCTCTTGCTATCCACACATTCGTGCTTACAGACTTTTGTTGATAATTTAATAGGATACCTTTTTTATGGGCTTCTGTGCTGAAATTGGGGTAAAAAATTAACGGAAATATTGTGTGCGGAGATACAGGTGCAAAGATACAGGAATGATTTGAGCTGGATAATGGAATCGCCCCACCATCATATTAGGCAGGGCGATTCTCTATTTATGTATTCCGAGCAGGAAGGATTACTCGGGCATACATTATCTAAGCACATGCATAGCGGTGCTCCTGCTTAATCTTTTTCTCAGGATCGGAAAAGTACATCCGAAACATTACAATGGCACCGATGGTTGAGATGACAACGACCATACTAAGCAGCAGGTTCTCCTGAATCGATCTCAAGACGATGCCCGCGCTTGGTATAACAAGGACTTTTTTACCGACTACCCTATCCGCTGCCACAGGTAGATCGTTCGATTCGTTGGCATCACCTTTGGTAACGAAAAAAAGTCCCTCTTCTCCATTCAGTTGATCCAACACCTCAACGACTCGATGAGTCAGATAAACACTGGGGTCTTCACCGGGAACATAGGTGATGATGTCTCCCACCCGCACACTTTCAGGCTCGGTTATCTGAACCAAAATGGCATCACCGGCCCTGAATCCACCCGGAGGGCTGCTGCCATCCTCGTTCGGTGTCATCGAGGGAGTCTTTACCGAATAAAGACGGTAGCCGAAGTAGGATTTTCCCGGATTATCCGAAAGGACGAATGCGATACCTCCTCCGATAATCGCAATGATCAGAAGGTAGAACAAGACATTGAACAATACTCGACCGAGTGTGTTTTTCCTATTCGGCTGCTCGGTCTCAGGCACATGCTCCCGCATCGACTGCTGAGGGCATGCCTCCCCCGTCGGATTGACGGTGGGCGCAAAATACTGAGGAGGCGATGCTGCTTGTTGTTGTTGTGGCTGCTGCTGCTGTTGTTGCAACAATTTCGCCTGCGCCCATGCCAAAAGCTCCGCTTCCTGCAGTTGCTCGACAACAGGGATCGGGGCGGCAGGTGCAGAGGAGGTGCGTGCGTGGGGGTGCGCAAAAGATGTCATCCGTCCCTGCTCCTGCATCAAAGTCGTATTCAATCGTTGCTGCATTACCGCCCCATTCAATTTCGTCACCAGATCCTCTGTTGAGAGGATGGGTTGTGTCCGATAACCGCTCATAATGCCTCCTTCTTTTTCGCATCGATTGCCAGAAATTCGTTTTCTTTCACTGGTATAGCCTAAACCCTGCGCAAACTTACAGGTCAAGTCGATTTCCACAATCTCACATGTTGTGGAGAAAAGAAGGATCGCGGGCGTTGATGGCTCATAACACCGCAGGTCACACTGCCAAAGAGATGAGGGACTGTCTTCATAATTCATAGGCGTCTCGCAGCATATCTGACATCCGATAGAGGAAGTATCGCCTGCAAACCCTCGACTATCGATGGTTGTATTTTGGGTCCGCATGATTCTATTTCCTGACCAAGCGGCCTATAACTACCGTCTTAGCGTCTTGATACTCATACGAACAGGTGGAAAGAACCACGATCCGATCATCTGCGGTAACATCGATATCCCGATAGTGCAAAGCGATGTCTGCGACCATATCGAGATACTCCTCCTTATCGGCGATGGAGACCGCTGTATAGTCGTACACATCACTGTCATAGGGCACAGTCGCCGTTGCGAAGAATTCCAGCTGCCAGGTGACGTCCGGCGTATACAGTATGCCGGTTCGGTAGCTGTCGAAAAACGCTTTCTCCTTGAACTCCATCAGATTTTGAAACATCATGCCACTTGCCATGTGATGTCCGTAGATGACGTTGGTGAAGCCGGAAAAATCGGAATGGGCACGATAGTCCAAAAACAACGCCCCGTTCGCATTGGTGTTCTTTCGAGCGTCATGATACAGATAGAACTCGTTATCGATAGTCTGCATCACCGGGTAGTCGATCTCTGTTCCGGGTATGGTCAACCAAGCGATCGTATCGGGATTCTCTGCTTTAAGTTCACCGAAATCCATAAGTGATCGGTCCTCGGCATTCCCCTCATCTGGAATCGAGGGCTTCGAATCGCGGATCTCACCTACTGCAGTGTCTGCGGTGGAGCTCTTAAGATAATCCGAATAAAGCTGCCAACCACAGACTGCTGCAGCCAGAAATAAGAAGAATAATACCAGGTTGATGATACGATGCTTCTTTCTTACCATGGGATATCGCCGCCTTACGCCTAATCAAGGACAATCGATCGGAAATCGTTGGTCGCAAAGCTCCAGCTATGTTTGCCGGAATCACCCTTGGGCCTGATATAGACCGTCATCCAGATCTCGTTGTTGGATGTGAAATCAGCTTTTGCCTGTCCGGTCTGCCTTTGCGCCGGATCATGAGAGCCGACCGCATAGGAGGGCGTCGTGATGAATCCGACGTACTCATAATATTGCGGAAGAATGGGCGAGATGTCATACACCTTACTACCCCCCTCGAACGCGACACTGATAGAGCGGAATGCCACCTCTGTGCCCTGCCCGTTCGAATCAGTTGTGACGCTGTAGGTCTTGCTTCCGTTCTTCAGGGTGAAGAAGCCCGTGTAGGGAAGCTCTGTCGATTCGTTCGAATTAAGCACCACTTGGCGAAGGTGAAGTGTCTTCGTCTTAGGCTCTTCCGGTTTTCTGTGATACGTCCAATTGGTCAGACTTTCTCGTCCGCTATGTATGACAACCGCCTGATTGTCATAGATCCTCTCACCTGCTGAGGCTTCCACCGTTGCATCGAACGTCAATTCGTAGCCACCGGCAGCATAGGTTGAATTAGTCAGATCCCAAGTAATCGTGCGGGTCTGCTCGTCATACTTACCCTGATGGCTGATTTTTATCGTATCGACCGTCAGGCCTTCGGGAACCTTGTCCGTTATTTTGAAATAACTACTTGGTTTTGATACACGTCCCGCGAATTCCTTCTTCACCAGATCAAGCGAGACGGCATAGGTCGCGTTGTTGTGTACCGGAACAAGGCTCCATCCCCGACTTGCGGGAACAACGTTGTCACGCATGAGCTTGTTATATGATTCCTCGCTATAAAAATTGCCGCTTGAGGGAAGATTTCCCGCGTGATCAAGACGAACGGTCATAAGGAATGCTCGACTTCCATATTCTGCACGGGAGTACTCATCGAACGCATCGGCTTGCCTTTTCATGCTTGCCGACCAGTAGGGTTCCGGCGCGGAGTTTGACTGGGCCTTATTGGTTTGGTTCGAATGGGTCCCGAACGCCTCTGTCATCTGAAAGTCCGATATCACCATAATGACGGGAATGCGCTCAGAGACATCGCTGATACCGGCATCCCGTCTGACCGTCGTCTTTTGATTGCCCACACCGGCCAATTCTCCATACGTCGTGGGAGTGCTTCTCATGGTATTGACGGCTGCAGCCAGAAACTGCGCATTGTCATCAACGGGAAACTTAACGGAGTTGTCCAGTGCCGTATTGAAGCTGGAGAGCTGGGCCAGATACTGCGCATTCGTCATAAAAGGCGTTTGAAGCCCCATATTCACATACCGGGAATCGTTAAAATTTGCAGCACTGAACGAATTGGCGGTATTGTAATAACCGGTAGCTCCGATAAATGCTACTCGACTGTCGGGGTAGTTCTGGAAGATGTAGGTACTCATACTCTTCGCGATGTTGTTCATATGTTCCCGAGCAGTGCCGCCGCCTCCCATTTTGCCATTCATCGACTCCGACATGTCGAGCACGAACAGCACATCGTATTTTGCATCCTGCTTTAAGCTTACCGGCTTCTCGACCTCGATTTTGTAGGTGATCTTATCGCCCGTTGCCACCACTATGCGCTCATCCTCGCTCCCGGTCTCAAAAGGTCCTCCTTTTACCGATGCGGATTTTTTGCCATCTGTGGGCGGAGTCGTGCCACCGGTATTGGGATCCTTCTGTCTATGGAAGGTAGGATTGGTCGGATTCTTGAGTTCACCGTGTTTGACGAACGCCTGATTCCTATAGGTCATCTCGCCACTTGATTCGATGACTTTGGTCACAACCGATACCGTATGCGACTTGCCTGGTTCATAGCGGATGGGATCCGAGAGATCCCACGTGACCGTCCTGGTTTTGGGATCGTAACCTCCTTTGTTCGTGCCACCATTAAACTGTGCCGTATCAACCTCAAGTCCTACAGGTATCTCATCGATGATAGAAAAACTTACCGGGATGGGAACAGAGTACAGGAAGTCACCCTTGAACTGATCGAAGCCGGCATCATAGGCTGTCTTGTCATCGATGATGGTGAAGCTCCACGTATCCATGCCCATCGGGGCTAAGTTTGCCTTCATCAGATCGGTATACTTTTGCTGCGTATAGTCGGTATTTTGGGGCACACCCCTGTGATTCTCTGCGTGATCGGTACGTATCGTGAGCAGTATCGCGTCATCATCGATTGCGGCAAACCTCTGCGCCAAAGGCTTTAGCCTATCCTTCCATTCAGCATCTGTCTGTATCTGGAAGTCCGATATCATGACGATGACCGGGATGCGTCCCTTTTCAAGCTCATCGCGCACTATGACCTCTTTGACGTTATCATCGACCCACCAGTTGTCAATGCCGAAGGTGGTCAGTTTACTCTCATCACCCTCCATCTTCTCCACTGCCGCCCGAAGTGCCGTCGGATTATCGTCGTCCCCAAGAGCGGGTTCTATACTGAAGGACTTCTTGATTACGTCTTCGTACTCGTCCTCACCAACGAACGGGGTGTCGTACTGCAGGTTGAGTTCACTCGGATTGCCTAGGTTGTTGCCCGAGGAGTTGTGGCCCAACACTGCGATGCGACTGTCCGGATAGTTCTCCATCACAAAGTCGCTCATCTCCATGACAAGACGCTTCGAGTAACCGAGTGCTCCCCCGGGATCCTTGGCGCCGACAGGTGTTTCCGGAAAGCCGGTCATGGCGCTATCCATCGATCCCGACCAGTCGAGCATGAACAATACGTCGTACTTCTTGTCAGGTTCGGCATTCTCCGGCTTGTCTGCTGTGATCTCATACGTAATCGTGTCATCCGCACTGACCGCAACCGGGACGATTTCCGTGCCGGGATTCTTTAGATTGCCGTTCACTTGCGCGGTCTTGGTGCCGGTGATTGTCCGCGAAGTACCGGTCGGCCCTGCGAGGGTCTCTTGCACTTGAGACACAAGAGTCCCTGAGCCGGCCACTAACAACACGGCGATCAGTATCGACAGCATTCTCTTGTAGGATATACGTGTTAGTTTGCTCATAATCGTCTTCATGATGAAATCTCCTTGACCGGTATCCTTTCGACCTTACGGTGTCGTCTTTGCTAAATCTTCCAATATGTCGTCTATGCGGATCAATGCCGAACCCTCAGGCGGATTGTCGCCTCTACCCCACCATCCATCGCGATATTTCGCACGGGTCGTTTCCGTAGCCTCGACTTTGACCTCGATCTTCATTGAAGCCCCTTGGTACTTCGGGGGAAGATCCGCGGATAAGGTGACGCTTTTGAATAAGGGTTGCAAGGTGCCTGTGCCAGGCACCAGTTTGCCCAGATAGTAATAGTATCCATCGCCACCGTTTGCCCACATCTTCGTATTGCCCGATGTCCAATCGGTGACATTCAGTCCATCGAATGTGAAGGTGGTACCGGGTATCGCCTCAAGAACCTCTCCATCGACCGAGACGATCTCGGCAAGGACAAGCACTCGCACGAAACCGGGCTCATCACCCGTGTTTTTCACATCGACCACTTTCTTGACGGTTTGTCCCGGTTTCGTGGACTCAGGCGAAACGAACTGTTCGTCAACCTTGAAAGAGAATTGTAGGTCCGGTGACTTGAGGACATTCTTCACACTGTCAGTCTTGATGAACCAGGCGTATGCGTTGCCCACAGCAAGGAGTAGGCTTGCCAGGACAGCAAGTGTCAACATGGTTTTGCGTATGTAAGGTCGCAGGTTCCTTCTGCTGTTTCCCATAATGTAGACCAATCCTTTCTCTCTAACCCTTACCTCGTAACGTGCTGTTCTTTGCCCATAATGCGCTTATGGGCACAGAACAATCCGTTTACCACTCCCAATCCCGATACTCGGTTTCTTGGTTTTCGCTTTGCCGTTTTTTGATCAGCAACACGATCCCTATTGACAACAAAACGCTCAGAAGAATGATCAATAGCGCGTTGTCGATAACCTCACCGGTCTTCACATTGCCGGAACTGGTATCTTGGACCGCATGAAAGTTCCATGTGATCAACGCCTCGCTGGTCGTCCAATAGTACTTTTGCATCTCCGGATTCACCTTTAGTGTGATATCCAGCGTTCTTTGAGCACCGCTTGGACATGATCCCAAATCAAGCGCCTGTCTGACCATGTCGCCTCCCTCATCGCCTCGAATCCTACCGTCATAAAGCACCCGTCCATCAAGTCGTATGGTGCAACGTACCTCATCAAGCAGTTTCAGCGGTCCTGTTTCCTCCAACGGCTCTGCGGTCATGACAAGCCTATAGGAATATGGCTCCGTATTGTTGATAACCAATCGTTTCGTAATGACATCTCCTGGCTCAAGTGCTTCGGCTTCGATAAAGTAGTCACCGGTTGTATCGACACGGATTCCATTCTGATCGCCGATGAGCATACCTGCCGGGAGATCCAGCCCTGCTGCGTGCGCTGTCGCACAGGGGAGCACGACAGCGATCAGCAGAACAGAGAAGAGAAGCTTTCCGATAGTGCGTTGCATGGTATCTCTCCTCACCTTCGAATCAGGATCTAGTACTCACAAAGAGCATCGATAGCGGTTTTCAAAGCACCTGTCGCAGTAGTCCACTCGGCTGCCACGGCATCTTTTGTGTTTTGGACAGCGTTAAGGTGTACTGTCAGTTCATATACCAGATTCGAGTAGTATTGACTGTCAGCCTTGTTGTCCAAAAGCAAGCTTTTAAGCATTTGGGGAGTAACTTGACCACCTTCGACCAAACCTACATAGTAGAAGTATCCATCAGCTGCGTTGTAATACCATTTGCCGGCCTCGGGAGTGCCACCTCTTGTGATGTTGGCATAGTTCAACTTGATGTTGCCAGGATACTTGCCGGCAACCTCTGGACGCGCGTTGATGACGGCTTCTGCACGAGAGGTATCGATATCTGTGACAGCTGGCTTAGCGACTCTCCAGTCGACAGATTCGGTTATCGTGCCTTGATACGTCATGTACTTGATAGAACTCAAAGACAGTGTCTTGGTGCCGTTATCCCATGCGCGGTCATACGTGACATCCTGGAATTTGCCTGAATAGGTATTTCCAGCGGCAATGGGAGACACGATGACAAACTCATAGGAACCGGCCGATCCCGTGGTGTTGTAGCGCGCATATACGGAGATTGCACTATAAGTTGCAGCCAACTTGATACCACCTTGCGCAGTATTGGCTGTCGTGGTGACCTCGAACCAACCATCGGCAGCGGCAAACATCTTGCTGTCAACTAGAAGTGGACGCTTACCGGCATCCTCCAAAGCCTTGCTGAATGCAACTTGCTCGCCCGCAGCAGGACGATTGACTTTGAGTAGCTCATCGAAGGAAACACGTACCAGCGCAGGTGCATCACCGGTATTGCTGGCAGATACTTCCTTTGTGATGGATTGTCCGGGCTTCCAGTCTCCTGGCTCGACAAAGACCTCGTGGATCTTGATGTTGGCCAAACCGTCTTGAGTGGCCAGCCTGTTCTTCACCGACGTATTGACGGTGAACCATGCAAACGTGGCGGAAAATACCATCACCACGGTCAGAGCGACGGCTCCGACAAGAATTGCTGTTTTGCGGTCTCTTTTGGTTTTCATTTGAAATCCTCCTTTTCTTGTTTGTTTACCGAAAGACTGTCCGCTTGCCTTTCGCGGTTACAAGTGTCAGCCCTGCAGGAACTTTCGAGTCAACCCGTTAGGAGAAATAATTCGAATTTGCTGGATTTTCATACGGAAATATGAAGATTGCCCGCATTTGAGCACGGGAAGACGCTCGCTGTCTTCACAATTTATCGGCTTCTTATCAAGAGGGAATCCAGCACTTGGCTAATAATGCCTTCAAACCCTCAACTGCTGAAGGTTGTCCTGGGTTCCGAAAGGGAGGTTATCGAATTTTTCAGGTAAGGCAGTGTGGCTCAACGCACAATGCCTTGACCGGACATTTCTCGTGCAGAGTGCTATCCTTGCACACCTTACAGTCTTTTTCTTTGGATACACTGACCGCTATACGCGCCAGATACTTATCGGGATCGGTCACGCTGAGCTCGTCAAGTAGGTATCTCACATACACCGGTCCCACAAAGAACAGACCGTGATCTTCGGCACATGCAGACATCTTTTCAATGATGTCTGTGAAATCCCCTTCGTAACCCCGCTTGTATCCTACGAGGTATTTTCCTGCCTCGCGCCTGCAGTTTCCCATCGGATCGGAAGAGAAATACTTGTCAGGGCGGTTCGGCTCTTTCACAAAAGAATCCATACTAAAGTAGTATCTACCCACAGGGTATCTGAGATTTATCCGATAATCGTCGGCCGAGTCACAAAATTTCTTGAATGCATCATAATCGTTTTGCTTTTCATCAAAATCGTTCACGGGACCAAGAACGTAGCAAAGCTCATCCAGCTCCTCCACCTTTACCTCACCGACCGTGCCCAACATACCACTTTGTATATTGTCGCGAAAAGTGTGCACGATCGAATACGCGGTCCGCAGCTCCTCCAGCTTGCGATCCAAGATCGTCTCCTGCCGACTGAGCATCTCGATGATTTCTCCCGGTGTCCTATCTTGAGCTATATCCTTGATAGTGGCAAGCGGAATACCCAATCCGACAAGAACCTCGATAAAATTCAGCGTTTTGAGCTGGATCGGAGCGTAATAGCGATAGTTGTTCTCATCGCCTCGCGATACAGGAGTAAGCAGACCGATCTCGTCATAGTATCTAATCGTGGAATAAGGTACTCCCGCAAATTTAGCGAATGCCTTGATGGTGAGTAGTTTTTGATCGTCCATGGCAATCTCCCTTCGCATGGCGCTGGCAGGTCTTCATTTCAATATTGAGACCCACAGTGAAATTTCCTTCCAGTACTCTCACTAGTATAGAGGATTGCCGAGCAAAGTACATACCACAAAGACCGCCTCGAAATTGAAGCGGCCTTTGATTGAGCGTTTGGTTCGCAGATTACACTATTCGATGTCGTATTCCTCAACCTCGACCACCTTATCGAGGGGCGGGATACCTATCGGTGCTGTCGATTTTCTTCTATTGCGCCTTACTATCCAATAGGCAAGCACCCCGATAATGATTGCGAGTCCCAGTACAAGCATGCACCAGACCGGAATATCGATATAAGTGCCGTCTCCCGTACGCGGAGTAATCGATACTTGGGGTTTGCTTGGACCGATCGGTGGCACTTCAGCAGAAATCCAATGCCCGTAAAGTGTCATGTTACCCAAAACGACATCGTTCTCGAAATCCCACAAGACGCCACCTATCGGATGGGTCCACCAACCCATAAAGAAGAATCCCTCTTTGATCGGGTCGGGCGGCATGATAAGCGGCAGGCTTTCGATTACCTCGACGGTCAGAAGCATGGTCTCGTTTTGCGCGTTAAATGTTACCGTGAATTTCTCCAGCCATTGAGCGTATAGCGTCATATCACGAGTGACAGGATCTGTAAAATCCCATTGAACGCCACCGATAGGCGCGGTCCACCAGCCGTTGAAGACGAAGCCGTCACGTATCGGTTCTGTGGGTGCTGCCACGGCAATACCTGGGAGAATCGTTTCAGTCACTTGTTCGGACCCATTCTGGGAATCGAAGGTGACATCGACATATGTGGCGCGCGTCCACAGGTAGATATCGCCTGTTCTGCGATCGCCCGTCTCAGTGGTGATAAGGTTATCGGCCCATGATTGGAATGCGACCTTTGTGCCATCATCGGAGATCGAAGGATAACGGGAGGAGTCATTGCCACCCGTACCCTGGATACCGGGAGTTATCAATGTGGTAGTGCCTTGGGCAAGATCATGGATATAGACGTTGCCGCGCCCGGGTGTTGTGCGAGGTTCAGCAAGATCGTTGGCATACGAGTCAAAGACTACCATGCTTCCGTCTCTGGTGATGGAAGGATTAAACGACGGGCCATTACTTTCAATACCTGAAGTATTGACATCTATCAATGTCGTCTTACCGCTCGTGACATCATAGACAAAAATATGACAGTTTTGCGCTATCTCAGCTCCAGGAAGGTCGGTTGCATACGAATAGAAAGTAACTCTAGACCCATCACCTGAGACCGAGGCGCGATAGGAACCCATGTTCCCGCCAGAACCTGAGGCACCGGCTGTAACCAGAGTGGTCACTTTCGTATTGAGGTCGTGATAGAAGATGTTACTGCGTTCACTCGTAGCGGGAGCCCCGATAAGATCGGTGGACAGTGACGTGAAAACAACCTTGGTGCCGTCTGCGGAAATAGAAGGCTCGTAAGATCCCCCATCACCTCCAGACGCACCTGGGGCACGCACGCTTACCAGTGATATCTTTTCGGTGGTACTGTCATAGACGAATATCTCACTGTCGGCGGTAAGCGTCTCAGCTCCCGGGAAGTCGGAAACATATGATTCGAAGGCGATCTTGGTGCCGTCTGCCGATATTGAAGGGGAGAACGATCCCAGAGTGTCTGACGAAGTAACAGTAATCCAGGTCGTCGTCTTTTGCGCTATATCATATAAAAAGATATTACTCTCCCCCACGGGTGTCTCGGCACCGACGAGATCTCCGGCCTGTGACCCGAAGGCGATCTTGGTGCCGTCTGCCGATATTGAAGGATCCAGGGACAGTCCGTCTCCGCCACCGCCTGACGAACCGGCAGACACCAATGTGGTGGTATCGTTTACCACATCATAGAGGAATATATTTTGAGTACCACTTGTCGTTATAGCTCCCACAAGATTGGAGGCAGTCGATTGAAACGCGATTTTAGTGCCATCGGCTGAGATCGAGGGGTAATAAGAGGAAGCATCTCCTCCCTTGCCTGTATAGCTTTTGGTGATCAAAGTGGTGGTATCAACCACTGTCCTTGCGTCGGCCGTAAAGGGTAATAGACTCAACGTAAGCACTAATATGAACACGAAAGTGACATGTATCCTTGTTTTCCCTTTCATTGTATTCCTCCTGTCTCATGGATTTGCTTCGATAGATTCGTCCGGTGGTTTTCCAAAGCATGCGTATAGTGTACCATAATTGATACTATGTTAGTATCAATTAATTGGGATGTCTGCCCCGCAAAGGTCGCCTCTTTCGAGGCGACCTTTGTGAAATGCTACTTTATATGTGGATGCCTATCACTCGAAGCGCTTGCGGACAAGAGTTGCGCTGATAGCTACGCACCCAAGCAATCCAAGGGTCGCAATCGAACCTAGAGCGGTTACGTCTCCCGCAGGCGGAATGAGCGGATTGACCGGTGGTGGCTCCTGATCAGTAACCCATTGCGCATATAGTGTCATGTCGCCCTCAACGATATCGGTGTCCCAGTTCCACCGAACTCCACCTGTCGGCTCCGTCCACCAACCGCCAAAAGCATATCCCTCTTTCGTGAGCCCGAAATCCTCACCGGTCCAGCCTTCGGTAAGCCATGTTAGAGGCAGACCGATTGGCACATCAAGAATGACTGGTTCATTTATCCCATTCATGGGGTCCAAAGTAACCTTGGCAGATTCGTAGACTTCAACAGGAATCAATACCGTTGGGTTAACCGAGACGGCGATGCTGGTTTTGCCTACACCGTGAGCAGTTACTATTCCCTCATCGTCAATTGAGGCAACCGAATCGTTCTCTGATTTGAACATTGCATAAGGATATGTTGCATTCTCGGGAAGAATCGTTATTTCCAACTTCTCAGAACCACCGACAAACAGCAGGACTTTTTCAGGTTCGACTTCTATGCTTTCCACGGGAACCCTCGGCTCATATATACCCTCATCCGGCCAGAATGTACCATCCTCATTCGAAACCAGTCCGCCACCTTCGGGATTAATTACCGTGTTATTGTTGCCCTGCGCGTCGACCACTGACGGAATGCCTGGTGCCAACTCCCAGACTGTATTTGCCGGAGGCAACGCGCCTAGTCCGTCACTGAACTCAAGAGTGGCGGATGCTCCGGTATCCCAGTTGCTGATGCCGATGCCATACCATGTGTTGGCTCCGACACCGATAACCGTGAAGGAGCCTGCTACGACAACACGTGATGTATTGATAATCAAAGGCGCTCCACCAACCGCACTAGGTGTCGATCGATCAAGCATCACATCGATCAATGTGACTTCGGAGCCACCCGAATCACGTGTCAAAGATGCGACATTGAGAACATGCGAGTTCTCAGAGCCGCTTTTCAATACAACACTTTCGAAAGTAACCTCGCTACACACCACATTGACAAGCTGACGCGGATGCGAGATGTTCGGGCGCAAGACTATGCTGAAATCAGGTGCTGCTTTTATCGCAAAGCCATTCCCCCTGATAATCACATCGTTCAATTCCTTGATAAGAAGTGTGTAGTCCAGTTCGATATCATTTGTCAGCTCGATCCGCGCGCCGTTGACGAGTGCCTCGCGCAACTGTGCCGGAGTACCCACCTGGGTGGCTCCAAATGCTACGGATGCGCACAGTAAAAAGACGCACATCACAACTACCAGTAATACAATCCTCTTCATAACGCTTCCTTCCTCCCGAAAAGCCACTATTTTTAGAAAATATGCATGTTGCAATAGTAGCAGATATCGATAGAAATGAATGAGCGCCGCATTTTGTCGCAGCGCTCATCAGATTTATGTAGATTCGCTATGCTCCCTACTTGAAGAAGCCGTCGTAGTGACGCATCTTAAGCTGCGACTCAATTTGAGTCATCGTCTCAAGCGCGACACCAACCATAATCAGAATCGATGTTCCGCCGAATTGCATAATCAATGGATTATTCGTTGCAGCGAACAGTATAGAGGTGCCGACCGCAATAATACCAAGGAACAATGCTCCAGGTAATACGATACGATTCATAACCGTCTCGATATATTTGATGGTTTGTCCACCAGGACGAACGCCTGGGATAAATCCACCTTGCTGGCGAAGATTGTCAGCCAAATCAATCGGATTGAATACCAAAGCCGTATAGAAGTAGCTGAAGAACACAATCAGGGCGAAGGTGATAATCCAGTTAATGGGTCCTACAGTAACAGCCTCTGCAAACCCTTGAAACCACTCGGCATTGATGAACAATGCAAGCTGTGCCGGAATCGAGAGAAAGGCACTTGCAAAAATGATGGGCACGACGTTTGCGCCGTTGACCTTAAGCGGAATGTATGTACTCGTTCCGCCCATGACACGACGGCCGACAACACGCTTCGCATAATTGACGGGAATACGGCGTTGTCCGCGATCGATATAGATAACGGCAGCGATGACTACCAGAATAGAGACGATAATCAGGACCGTTAAGGCAACATTTTGCCAATCAGTCCCACCATACAAAAGCGTCTCTGCCAATGCCGCGGGGAATCTAGAAACGATACCCGCAAAGATAAGAAGCGACATGCCATTACCGATACCGCGTTGGGTAATGAGTTCGGCAAGCCACATAATAAGGGCCGTACCCGCAACCAAGGTGACGACAATGACTATGACAGTCAACCATCGAGGAAGAACGCTCATCGCGACCGCACCTGAGAAAACGGTTCCGATAAAACCGACTGCCTCGATAGTGGCGATACCGATTGTTAAGAAACGTGTGTATTGCGTAATCTTACGCTTGCCTGCTTCGCCCTCTTTCGAGAGACGCTCCAGCGAGGGGATCGCAGCCTGCAAAAGCTGCATGATAATACCCGCTGTAATGTAAGGCATGACTCCCAGCGCGAACACACTCATCCTTGAGAGCGCATCACCACTGAAAAGGTTGAGCATACCGAGTGCGGGAAGGCTCTCGAGCGTTGCCTGAATAGCAGCCGCATCGACTCCCGGTACCGGAATATGAGCACCTATACGGTACAGAACCAGAATGAACAGGGTAAAGAGGATCTTCTTGCGAAGATCGGGTACGCGAAATGCGTTGATAATCCCACTAAACACGGTTACTCGACCGTCCCTCCTGCTTTTTCAATCTTCTCTTTTGCCGATGCTGACACTTTGTCAACTGCTACCTTGAAGCTCTTTGATACGTCACCCGAGCCCAGCACCTTGACAGGAAGTTTCGTGGCTGACTTGATCACACCTTTGGCTGCAAGCGTATCAGCATTAATCTCAGCTCCCGCATCGAAAAGCTCTTCGAGTCTTCCGACGTTTACGATGGCGTACTCTTGGCGATTACGATTGGTAAAGCCACCTAATTTTGGCAAACGCATGTAGAGTGGAAGCTGACCACCCTCAAATCCCGGACCCTTGGTTCCGCCTGCGCGAGACGCTTGACCGTCCTGTCCGCGACCTGATGTCTTACCGCGACCCGAACCGTGACCGCGACCCACACGCTTGCGGGTTTTGGTCGAGCCGGGAGCCGGATGCAAATCATGTAATTCCATAATTAAACCTCTACCTCTTCAACCTCGATGAGATGCTTTACTTTGAAAACCATTCCACGGATTACAGGAGTGTCATCATGAAGAACGCTCTGACGGATCTTTCTCAGACCCAATGCTCTTAGTGTTGCCCCCTGATCCTTCTTTTTTCCAATGGCAGATTTCTTCTGCGTCACCTTGAGTTTCTTCACTGTTTTCTTAGCTGGCGCCTTCTTGGCTGGCGCCTTTTCAGCTGAATCCTTGTCTTTTGCAACCTTCTTAGCCGGAGCTTTATCCGATGCAGTTTTCTTTGGTGCAGTCTTTTTAGCTGGAGCTTCCTTTGGTGCGGCAGCCTTCTTAGGAGCGGCTTTCTTAGGTGCAGCCTTTTTTGGCTTATCCTCAGCCACTTCCTCTACCACTGCTGTGTCTTTTGCTTTTTCTGCCATGACTATGCCTCCTCAACTACGTCGGCAACGAATTCCTCGGTCACGGAATCAGCAGTCATAGCTTCAGTCGTCTTAGCGGCAACTGCCGGCTTGACGCGATAAAGCTCTGCGAGCGTCTTGCCACGACGGGCGGCAACATCCGGTGCGAACTGCATACCACGAAGTCCCTCGGCAGTCGCCTTGACTACGTTTACCGGATTGGACGAACCAAGTGATTTGGTCAATACATCGGTATAACCTGCAAGCTCAAGAACGGCGCGTGCCGGACCACCGGCGATAACTCCACAACCGGGAGCTGCAGGCTTGAGCACAACACGTGCCGCACCGAACTCACCGATCGTTGCATGGGGCAATGTGCCGTTGACAACAGGTACCGTAAACATATTCTTCTTTGCATCATCGATCGCTTTTTTGATCGCGTTAGGAACTTCAGAGCTCTTGCCCATTCCAACCCCGATGCGACCTTCACCGTCACCCACGACCACGAGAGCGGAAAGAGAGAACCTACGTCCACCCTTCACAACCTTCGACACGCGATTGACGTATACAACTTTTTCCTGAAGCTCCGATACTGGTGCTACATTTCGAGCCATATCCAATCCTCCTAGAACTTCAGGCCGGCACTACGTGCGCCGTCCGCTAGAGCTTGTACTCGTCCGTGGTAGATGCGACCACCGCGGTCGAATACGACGCTTGTGATTCCTGCATCCACCGCACGCTTACCGATAGTCTCTCCTACCAGCTTTGCGGCATCCTTATTACTTCCGACCTTACCTTTGCCCACAACATCAGGCTCTTTAGTGCTTGCACTTGCGAGTGTGCGACCGGAAACGTCATCGATCAGCTGTGCCGAGATGTGCGCATTGGAGCGCGTTACCCGCAAACGCGGTGTCTCAGGCGTTCCGCTGATCTTGGAGCGCACACGCGTCTGACGACGCTTCAGTCCTGCGCTCTTTTTCTGTGTCTTCTTCACGTGGTAAACCTTTCCTTAACTTCTTTGGGACTGTAACCCCAAACGGCTACACTACTTCGCAGCCTTACCTAGTTTACGTCTGACATATTCGCCCTCATAGCGGATTCCTTTGCCCTTGTAAGGCTCAGGTTTACGCCATTTGCGAATATCAGCAGCAATTTGACCCACTTGCTGCTTGTCGATGCCCTTCACGATAATCTGTGTCTGAGCAGGAACCTCGAAGGTAATGCCTGAAGGAGGCTTGACCTCGACTGGATGCGAGAAGCCCAATTGGAGTTCAAGATCCGAGCCTTTCATCGTCGCGCGGTATCCCACACCGACGATCTCAAGCTTCTTCTCATAGCCTTGACTCACACCGACGACCATGTTGTCGATGAGCGTACGAGCAAGACCATGCTGAGAGCGCGCCTCGCGCTCATCATCGGCACGAGTAACGATAATCTCGCTATCTTCTTGGGTAACCGTAATTAAAGGTGAGATCTCTTGTGAGAGTTCCCCCTTCGGCCCCTTCACCGTAACAAGTGTTCCTTCGATGGTTACCTCAACACCCGAAGGCACGGGAATAGGCACTTTTCCAATACGTGACATCGTTTACCGTATCCTTTCCTACCATACGTGAGCGAGCACTTCGCCGCCCACACCTTTAACGCGCGCGTCATGATCGGTCATGACGCCGCTTGAGGTTGAAATGATTGCGATTCCCAGTCCGCCCAAAACACGGGGGAGCTGGTCACCTTTGACATACTGGCGCAGTCCGGGCTTGCTGATGCGCTTGATACCTGTAATCGTGCGCTCACGTTTCTCTCCATACTTAAGCGTGATGACGAGTTGATCGACAGGCTCTGCTTTTTCAATCCGGTAATCCGCAATATAGCCTTCCTCAAGAAGAATCTTGGCGATAGGCACCAGTTTCTTGCTTGAAGGCATCGAGCACTCCGGCAATGCTGCGCTGTTCGCATTACGAATGCGCGTAAGCATATCTGAAATAGGATCGTTCATTGACATAATTATTACTCCTTATTCCTACCAGCTTGCCTTGTGTACACCGGGAAGTTCGCCGCGGTTTGCCAATTCGCGCAAACAAATACGGCACACACCGAACTGACGATAGACTGAGCGTGGACGCCCACAACGTGTGCAACGGCTGTAGCCACGTGTCGAGAATTTCGGCTCGCGTTTTGCTTTCGCTATCATTGATTTCTTAGCCATTAAAGCATCCCCTTACTTATCTTTGAACGGGAAACCGAATCCCGCCAATAATGCTCGTGCCTCTTCGTCGCTCTTCGCGCTCGTGACGATGGTGATATCCATGCCACGTGTGCGATCGACCTTGTCGTAATCGACTTCAGGGAAGATCAGCTGCTCGGTAATACCGAGGCTGTAATTTCCGCGACCATCGAAACTCGTAAGCGGAAGCCCTCTGAAGTCACGGATACGGGGAATCGCGGTCGAGAGGAGGCGGTCATAAAACTCCCACATTCGGTCTCCGCGAAGCGTCACTTTGCATCCGATAGGCATTCCTGCACGAATCTTGAATCCTGCAATCGATTTGCGCGCTTTCGTGATCGTGGGTTGCTGACCGGTGATGGTACGAAGATCCTCGATAGCGCTATCAAGCTGCTTGGAATCGGCCACCGCATCGCCAACACCCATGTTGACCACGATCTTCTCAAGGCGAGGGATCTGCATAACGTTATCCAGACCAAGCTCTTTCTGGATAGCGGGAGCAACCTCGCTCGCATATTTTTCTTTAAGCCGAGGGGCCATAACTCATCCCTTCCTTAATCTATATCTTTGCCGCATTTTTTGCAGACGCGGATTCGTTTTCCGTCTTCTCTCTTGATGCCTATGCGTGTCGGCTTGTGACACTTGGGGCACTCGAGCATAACGGTGCTGACATGAATAGGAAGTTCGACTTCACGAAAACCTCCCTGAGGATTTTTCTGAGTAGGGCGCACTGCTTTCTTTGCAACCGCAACATGCTCGCACACGATGCGCTCTTGCTTCGGATAGGAACGAAGAACGCGAGAGCTTTTGCCCTTGTCCTTGCCCGATATCACCACTACCTTATCGCCCTTTTTAATTCTGAATTTCGTCATCTCATCTCTCTTTTCTTACAGTACTTCTGGAGCGAGCGAGACAATCTTCATATATTTCTTGTCACGCAATTCACGCGCTACCGGTCCGAAGATACGAGTTCCACGAGGAGTTCCGTTCGCCGGATCGATAACGACCGCTGCATTGTCATCGAATTTGATATAGCTGCCATCCTTGCGACGCATCTCTTTGACGCATCTTACGACGACGGCCTGTACGATCTCACCCTTCTTGATGGCCGCATTGGGAGTCGCCTCCTTGACGGTGCATACAATAACATCGCCGACGCGCGCGTAACGACGCTTGGAGCCACCAAGAACCTTGATAACCGCCAGCTTACGTGCGCCACTGTTGTCAGCGACTTTGAGTCTGGTTTCAGTCTGAATCATCGGAACCCCCTACTTAGCTTTCTCGAGGACTTCGACCAGGCGCCACCGCTTCATCTTTGAGAGCGGACGGGTCGCCATGACCGTCACCTTGTCACCCACGCCGGCCTCGTTGTTCTCATCATGAGCGTGAAGCTTGTGTGAGCGTGTAATCATTTTTCCGTACAGTGGATGCTTCTTGCGAGAATCCACTCGAATCACAATCGTTTTGTCGGCCCCGTCACTGACGACGACACCGGTAAACGTCTTGCGGTCTTGACGTGTCTCGACATTAGCCATGAGTTACCGCCTCCTCTTTACTTGCAGCGGCGATCTCACGCATCCGAATCTCAGTCAAGAGACGCGCTATTGTTTTCTTTACCTGACTGATCTTGCTCGTGTCATCTACCTGACCGGTTGCAAGACGGAAGCGCAAGTTGAAAAGCTCTTCGCGTGCATTGGCAAGCTCAAGATTCAGATCTTTGTCTTTCAATGCATGTACATCTTTTGATTTCATCTTCTACGCCTCCTTTTCTTCTTCTCGTTTAACGAACTTTACTTTAATCGGTAGCTTGTGGGCAGCGAGTCTCAGCGCCTCTTTCGCTATGTCTTCCTCAACTCCGGCTACTTCGAACATGACACGACCGGGCTTGACGACCGCAACCCATTTTTCAGGGTTACCCTTGCCTGAACCCATGCGAGTCTCGGCAGGCTTTTGGGTCACCGGCTTGTCAGGAAAGATATTGATCCATACCTGACCGCCACGCTTCATGTAACGAGTCATCGCGACACGAGCTGCTTCGATCTGGCGATTCGTGATCCAGCCTTTTTCCATGGCCTGTAATCCGTACTCGCCGAAGTGCACCTTCGTGCCGCCTTTTGCGCGACCTTTCATAGAGCCACGCTGCACCTTGCGGTGCTTAACACGCTTTGGCATCAACATTATACCTACGACCTCCCGCCTCTATTACCCCGACGGTTTCCACCTCGTGGAGCGCGCGTGCCCTCCAGCGCAGGAGTGAGTGGTGGCTGACCGGGCAGCACCTCACCGTGGTATATCCAAACTTTTACTCCGATAATGCCCATCGCGGTCTGCGCGCGGGCTGTCCCATAATCAATACAAGCACGAAGCGTGTGAAGGGGTACGCGACCCTCGCGATACCACTCACGGCGAGACATTTCCGCACCGCCCAGACGTCCGGCGCACTGCACGCGGATGCCGAGAGCCCCGCTCTTCATCGCTGTGGTGACCGCTTTGCGCATCGCGCGACGAAACGCCACACGACCGACAAGCTGGTCAGCGATTGATTGAGCAACGAGGGTTGCGTCCAACTCAGGACGAACGACCTCGGTAATCTTCACGTCAACCGGACCTCCGGTGATCTCCGCGATCTCCTTACGGAGGATATCGATCTCAGAACCACCCTTACCGATTACGATACCAGGACGAGCAGTATGTATATTGATATACGCTTTCTCCCCCTTGCGCTCGATAAAAATCTTGCTTACCGCTGCGCGCTCAAGGCGTGTAGCGAGAAACTCGCGCAATTTGATATCGTTTGCAAGCGTTGCGGCGTAATCCTTACCGCCGAACCAGTTGCTACGGTGAGTCTCAGTAATGCCGAGACGAAAACCTATTGGACAAACTTTTTGACCCATGCTTACTCCTTGGTTCCCACAACCACCGTAATGTGGCTGGTACGCTTACGAATACGAAACGCACGACCTTGCGCACGAGGACGGATCCTCTTAAGCGTCGGACCTTCGTCAGCATAAATCTCTTTGACTATAAGATCCTCCGGTTGCGCCTGGCTCTTGTTCTCTGCGTTTGCTACTGCACTGTTGAGCACCTTAAGTACCACCTCTGCAGCCGCACGATCACTGAACTGCATGATCTGGCGCGCCTCTTCAACCGACTTGCCACGAACAAGATCGATGACTAGGCGGGCCTTACGCGGTGCAACGCGTTGGAATTTTGCTACTGCTCTTGCTTCCACTATCCCACCTTCCTACTTGTTGTGGCCACGATAGGTACGCGTAGGGGAAAACTCGCCCAACTTGTGTCCTACCATCGACTCGGTTACATATACCGGGACGTGCTTACGACCGTCGTGCACTGCGATCGTGTGACCTACCATCTCTGGAAAGATCGTCGATGAGCGCGACCATGTCTTGACAACGTCCTTCTTGCCTTCCTCGTTCATCTTCTGAATACGAGCCAACAGACGAGGTTGAACAAATGGTCCTTTTTTGAGACTTCTACTCATGAATACTTCCTCCTCGCCTATTTCTTACGACGTCTGATGATCAGACGATCAGTGGACTTGTTCTTCTTGCGGGTACGATGACCCTTTGTGGGAACACCCCATGGAGTAACGGGATGACGACCCGCTGATTTGTTTTTACCTTCTCCACCACCATGAGGGTGATCGACCGGGTTCATGACCGTACCGCGAACGGTGGGGCGCACACCTTTGTGACGCATGCGTCCGGCTTTACCCCAATTGATGTTTGAATGCTCGGCATTGCCGACCTCACCGATCGTCGCGCGACACTCGATGAGTACACGACGCATCTCTGAAGATGGCATGCGAAGGATAGCGTATTTGCCTTCCTTACCCATCAGCTGGATGCTTGTTCCCGCGCTACGAGCAATTGCTGCCCCACGACCGGGATCGAGCTCTACCGCATGGACAACGGTACCAACAGGAATATCCTTGAGCTTAAGCGTGCAACCAGGTTTGATATCGCTTCCCTCGCCACTCGTGATCGTCTGACCGACCTCGAGTCCTTTCGGCGCAAGGATGTAGCGCTTCTCACCGTCTGCATAATGCAGCAAAGCGATACGTGCATTACGATTCGGATCGTACTCGATAGTAGCGACCTTTGCGGGAATCCCATCTTTGTTGCGCTTGAAATCGATGATGCGATATCTGCGCTTGTGTCCGCCGCCTTGATGGCGCACGGTGATGCGACCTTTATTGTTACGTCCACCCTTTTTGGGAAGCGGCGCTAGAAGCGACTTCTCAGGCGTCGTCGAGGTGATGTCGGAAAAGTCCGACACGCTCATCCCGCGACGACCGGGGGAAGTGGGTTTATACTTCTTAACTGGCATTCTTAATCCCTCTCAACCTACGCTGCCGGGAAGATGTCGATCTTATCGCCCTCTTTGAGGGTGACAAGTGCCTTCTTCCAGCTTTTCGTTTTACCCAATGCATACCGAACGCGGCGCGGCTTACCTGCCACGTTCATCGTGTTTACGCTCATTACCTTCACCTTGAAGATCTCCTCGATTGCCTTGGCGATCTGCGGCTTGGTCGCTTCTTTAGCTACCTCGAAGGTATAGGTGTTGTTCTCCTCCATCGCAATCAGAGACTTCTCTGAAACGATAGGGCGAATGATGATTTGACGAGGATCGCGCATTAACCCAGCACCTCCTCGATAAACTCAACTGCTTCTTTGCTCAAGACGAGCATTTTGTTATCAATGATGTCGTACGTGTTGATCTCAAACGCGAAGATGACACGAACGCGATTGATATTGCGTAGGCTTAAATATGCGTTGTCATCCTCATTGCCGACAACAACGGTGACCTTCGTATCCTCAAGACCGAGTGACTTCAGCATCGCAACGCCTGCCTTGGTCGAAGGCTCCTTGAACTCGATCTTTGGAACAACGATCAGTTGCTCGTCACGAACTTTCGCGGATAACGCGCTGCGCATAGCAAGCTTGATCACTTTGTTCGGAACTTTGAAGGAATAGTCACGTGGGTGAGGGCCGAACACGACACCGCCACCTACCCATTGTGGTGCGCGAATCGTACCTTGACGAGCGCGACCGGTTCCCTTTTGACGCCATGGCTTCGCGCCACCGCCACGAACCATTCCGCGTGTCTTAGTCGAATGCGAACCGCTGCGAAGTGCGGCAAGCTGGCTCCGTACCACTGTATGCATCGCATACATATTCGGCTCGATACCAAAGATCGCCTCGGACCCCTTGATTGCGGTCTTCTTGGCACCCTTCATATCGAATGTTTTCAAACTAGTAGTCATTACTCTCCTCCTGCCCTTAAGCCTTGATGGTCAGAAGCGCGCCTTTGCCACCAGGGACTGCTCCCTTGACGAGCAGAAGATTCTGCTCAGCGTCGACTTTCACCACATCGAGATTACGGACAGTTACCTTGTCGGTTCCCATACGTCCGGGCATCTTCTTGCCCTTGAATACCTTCGCAGGCGTCGCTGCCTGACCGATCGAACCGGGCGTACGATGGAAATGTGAACCATGGGTTGCGCGACCGCCACCGAAATTATGACGCTTGATGACACCGGCAAACCCTTTACCTTTGCTGATACCGGATACGTTGACGTGCTTTGCCTCCGCAAGCTCCTCGACGGTCACTGTCGCACCAGTCTCAAGCTCGGTCGGCTCGTCGAGGCGAATCTCTGCCAGATGCGCGAACGCATCAGTACCTGCTTTATCAAAATGACCCTTGGTTGGCTTGTTGACCTTATGGTCAGCAAGTGCACCGAAGCCAATTTGTACCGCTTCGTATCCGTCGGTCTCAGCAGTCTTGACTTGCGTAACGACGCAAGGTCCTGCTTCGATAACGGTAACCGGAATGAGGTCTCCTTCCTCACTCCAGACCTGGGTCATGCCCAGTTTCTTTCCCAACAACATTGTCATATCATGCCTCTCTGTTCTGCGGTCGTGAGACTCTCAGCACGCCCTTCGCGCTGCCCTCAGCGGACCACTTCCTCGTTACCGACTCCGGCTATGCCTTGATGTCGATCTCTACACCGGCAGGCAGATCAAGGCGGCGAAGCGAATCGGCCGTCTTGTCGCCCAATTTGGTGATATCTATCATCCGCTTGTGCGTACGAATCTCGAACTGCTCGCGACTATCCTTGTTCACGTGCGGTCCACGGATTACGCAGTACAGGTTACGCGAGGTAGGAAGCGGCACAGGACCGGTTACATGCGCGCCTGTTTTCAAGGCGGTGTCTACGATCTTCTTCGCGCTTAAATCAACGACCTCATGATCGTATCCTTGCAACCGAATTCTTATCTTTTGGTTTGCTGCCACAGTTTTCTCCTTCGTTACGCTGTCGCGATACCCATTTTTGCGGAAATTTCTTCTGCCACTGACTTAGGCACTGGCTTGTATGCCCCAAAGTGCATAGTGTAAACGGCTCGACCCTGTGTCTTGCTACGCAAGTCTGTCGAGTAACCGAACATCTCTGAAAGAGGGACCTCTGCGTTGACGACTTTCGCGCCCGCGCGATCCTCCATGCCACCGATCTGACCTCTGCGCGAGCTCAGATCCCCCATTACGTCGCCCATGTACTCCTCAGGAGTCACAACCTCGACGTCCATGATGGGTTCGAGCAACACCGGACCGGAGCGCTTAAGTGCTTCCTTGACCGCCATCGAACCAGCGATCTTAAATGCGATTTCACTCGAGTCGACCTCATGATATGAACCGTCAATGAGCTCGATTTTGAGATCGACGGTCGGGAATCCTGCAAGAACACCTGAATTGAGGGCCTCCTGGATACCTTTGTCGACACTCGGGATGTATTCGCGTGGAATCGATCCACCGACAATCTTGCTCTCGAACTCGTATCCTTCGCCCGGCGCCTGCGGAATAAGGTTGATGAGGACATGACCGTATTGACCACGTCCACCACTTTGACGGGCAAACTTCATATCGACATTGTCGACGCGCTTGCCTGCCGTCTCACGATACGCGACCTGTGGTTTACCGATATTCGCCTCTACCTTGAACTCACGAAGAAGGCGGTCGACGATAACCTCAAGGTGAAGCTCGCCCATACCGGCGATAATCGTCTGACCGGTCTCGGGATCGGTGTGCACTTTGAATGTCGGATCCTCTTCGGCAAGACGCGCGAGCGCAACGCTCAGCTTCTCTTGCTCCTGTTTCGTCTTCGGCTCGATAGCGATGTCAATTACCGGATCAGGGAATACCATCGACTCAAGGATGACCGGTGCCTTGTCGCTGCAAAGCGTATCACCGGTAGTCGTATTCTTAAGTCCTACTGCCGCAACAATATCTCCGGCACTACAGGACTCGACATCCTCGCGCGAGTTCGCATGCATCTGAAGCAGGCGACCGATACGCTCTTTGTTGTCTTTGGTTGAGTTCATGACGTAGCTTCCGCTATCAAGCGTGCCTGAGTATACGCGGAAGTAGGTCAGACGACCTACGAAGGGATCAGTCATAACCTTGAACGCGAGTGCCGCAAATGGTGCTTTCGGATCACTCGGACGCTCTACTTCCTCACCGGTTTTGACATCGATTCCCCTGATAGCGGGAACATCAAGCGGGCTGGGGAGATACGCGATAACGTTGTCAAGCATCTGCTGAACACCTTTGTTCTTAAACGCGCTTCCACAGATGACCGGAGTCATTGCACAGGCGATCGTCGCGGTACGAAGTCCACTTTTGAGCTGCTCGGCCGTAATAGCTGCCTCGTCCTCAAGATAAAGCATCATGAGCTCTTCGTCGGCATCTGCTGCTGCCTCGATAACAAGATGACGTGCATCTGCTGCTGCCTGCTTGTACTCCTCAGGAATCTCACCGACGGTAGGGTTCTCATTTTTCTCATCATCACTGAAAAAGACTGCGTTCATCTCGACGAGATCGATGATGCCCTTGAAGTTGTCCTCAGAACCTATAGGAAGCTGAATCGGCACGGCATTTGCACCCAGTCGATCCTTCATCATCTCGACAACATTGGCGAAATCAGAACCGGTACGGTCCATTTTGTTGACAAACGCCATACGAGGAACGTTGTAGTTCTCAGCTTGACGCCAGACCGTCTCAGACTGAGGCTGAACGCCTCCGACCGCACAGAATACCGCGACTGCCCCGTCAAGAACACGAAGGCTACGCTCTACCTCTACGGTAAAGTCAACGTGGCCGGGGGTATCGATGATCTGAATACGATAATCACCCCAAAAACAAGTCGTTGCCGCACTTGTAATCGTGATCCCGCGCTCTTGCTCTTGAACCATCCAGTCCATCGTTGCAGAACCTTCGTGGGTCTCGCCGATCTTATGTGACTTTCCGGTGTAGTACAGAATACGCTCGGTCGTAGTAGTCTTGCCCGCATCAATGTGGGCCATAATACCGATATTGCGTGTCTTATCTAAAGAAAATTTGCTCACGAGTAGAGTCCCTTACCAGCGATAGTGCGAGAACGCACGGTTCGCCTCGGCCATACGGAACACGTCTTCGCGCTTCTTGACGCTACTGCCGGTCTCGTTCGCCGCATCCATGATCTCGGCTGCAAGACGCTCTGCCATCGTAGCCTCACGACGAGCGCGACTGTATCCCACGATCCAACGGATACCAAGCGTCGTCGAACGACGGCTGTTCACCTCTACTGGAACCTGGTAGGTCGAGCCACCGACGCGCTTCGGACGAACCTCGATCTGAGGCTTGACGTTGTCCATCGCCTTTTTGAAGACGCTAAGGGGATCCTCGCCTGTCTTCTGCTCGACGATGTCGAATGCGCCGTAGACGATAGACTCAGCGATAGATTTCTTGCCATCCCACAAGATCTTATTGATCAACTGAGTGACAAGGCGATTGTTGTATTTTGCGTCGGGCACGATCTCGCGACGCTCTGGGGCATTACGACGTGGCATATTAGCTCTCCTTCTTTGCGCCGTAGCGGCTGCGTGACTGCTTACGATCAGACACACTGGCAGCATCTAACGCACCACGAACGACTTTATAACGAACACCCGGAAGGTCTCTGACACGACCACCGCGCACGAGCACGATCGAGTGCTCCTGAAGGTTGTGACCGATACCGGGAATATAAGCGGTAACCTCTTGACCGTTGGTCAGGCGCACACGAGCAACCTTACGCAACGCTGAGTTCGGCTTCTTGGGAGTAGTGGTGTAGACACGCGTGCAAACACCACGACGCATAGGATTACCCTTGAGCGCGGGTGCTTTACTCTTCTCAACGCTTGCCTTGCGGCCCTTACGGACCAACTGGTTAATGGTTGGCATTCAAGCTTCCTTTCATTCATAACCAACTGCGCTTTTCGGACCCTTTTAGCTTTGTGCTTAATACACGCGAAAAACGAGCCCGAATTTTTGGCGCAACGGTATACATTACTGGACTTGGGCTATGCTGTCAACGAGAAAATATGCCGGGCGTATCTATATACCAAGGAGATCTTGGTGGCAATCCCTCAATCATTAAGATTTATTAAAATCTAGATACTTCTGAGTTTTAGGCGAATATCTTCCGCCGCAACCTTGGTTCCAGCGCTTTCGGCATAAGCGAACTCGCCATTACGATAAATCTCAATTCCGTTGACCATCGTCATGAATACCTCGCTCGGGCTGGAGGAGTGCACAACAGCACTTTCGGGCTCATGGGTTGGCACCTGGGACGATTTATCAAGACTGATTGCGATAATATCAGCTTGTTTGCCCGCTTCAAGAGATCCGACCTTATCATCAATACGAAGCGCCTCTGCCCCACCTAATGTCGCAAGGCGAAGTGCCTCTGCGGCGGTGAAGAAACTTTTCTTCCCAAATGCCGCACGTTGCAAGAGCAGATCGGTACGCATCTCTTCATTCATATCCATACCATTTGAGGCAGCAGGGCTATCGGTTCCGATACCGACACGAAGTCCCGCGTCAATGAATTTACGCAATGGAGCAATGCCCATACCGAGTTTTGCGTTGAATCGCGGACAATATGCGATTGAGATATCTTTTTTCTCGAAAACCTCTATATCCGCATCATCGACCTGCGTACAGTGAATCGCAAGCACATTAGGTGCGTCAAGAAGCTCCCATTGCAAAACATACCGTACTGGACTCACGCCTGTGGGAAGCCAGAAAGGTGCATTCTCGTCATATTGGTCACGCACTTCTGTCGCAAGACGTGACGAGCCATATTTCACAAAATCATATTCCTCGGCACTTCCCGCAAGATGAATCGCTACAGGGGTGCCGTCTTCAGCGTACTGCGCCACGCTTCTGAAGAGCTCCGGATGACAGGCATACGCGCTATGAGGAGCTATACCGATTATCGTGCGCTCAGAATCCGATTCCTCACGCCACTTATCAATATCGGCAATCGCTGCCTCCATCACTTCGGGGACCTGCTTTTTGTCCATCGTTTCGACTTCGCGATAAATAATCGAGCGCAAGCCCATTTTTTGAACGGCATCGAGTGTCGTCCTGTGAGAAGTGATATCGGCAATCGTTGTGATGCCCGCAGATATCGCCTCGAATGCACCGAGCATGGAACTCACTACCCAGTCGTCTTTTGAAAACTTCTTCTCAGCCTGCATGACATGGTATTTCCATGTTGCATACGCGCTATCTTCTACTAATCCGCGCATGGCACTATGGTCGAGATGCGTATGGCAATCAATGAACCCTGGCATAATTGCGGCAAGTCCAAAATCTTCGATCTCCTCATCGGGATATTTCGTTTTAATATCATCAAGGGGCCCGACATCGACGATCTTGTCATTTTTTACGAAAACGGCACCATTCTCGATATGGGGTTGAGATATAGGCAAGACATATCGTGAGGTATAGATCATGATTTCCTCTCTTTGCTTTCGCGGTTTCATAGGTAGTAAAGAAGTATTATACCGCACACACAACAACGCTCCTGATGGAGCGTTGTTTTAATGACTAATATGTGTAGTTCGCTAGTCGACTGTCCCAGAACCGCGAACGTGACAGATTGCACAGAACGTAGGCTCGTGGCAGTCGAAGCACCGTGCGGCGCCGTCGACCTCACAAGGCACCCAATGCTGTGCCAGCCATGAGATGCTGTAATCGTACTCGAACTCTACCGTGTTCGGTGGAGTGTGATGACAGATGAGACATGCGTCTTGCCCGTTATGACACATCTGGCACGCTTCCAAGTGCGTCTCGGCCTCAGTTATGTGAGGCTGGCCACTATATCCGGGTGGATGGGGCATCACGACGCCGCCATGACAATCGTCGCAGAATCTCTGCTCATGGCAGGTATAGCATGTATTGATAACCGCACCGTTGGGAACATCCTTGACAGCCTGACTCTCAGGATCGTCTTTCGGACCACCGTATTTTGCGTATTTGTAATCGAAGTACTCGGCAACGGCAACGGCCTCTCTTCTGACGCGCGCATCCTCCTCCACAGCCATCGGACCATGAATGTCCTCAAGGAACCTATCTACTTTATGGTAGGCCGGCACGAGATCGAAGTCGGGTGTGTGACATACCGCACACTCGCCGGAAGCGCTCTTGAAAGGTGTCGGAAATGCCGCAAGTCCATCATCTTCGAGACGATGGCACCGATAGCAGGCATCCATCTTCATGAAGTCGTAGTGCGGAGTAGCGGGTTCGCCCGTCTCAGGATCGGAGAGGACAAGCTCGATACCATTCTCGTTATGACCGACACGATTGTGGCATGCCGCACAAGAGATATCGAATCTTGCATGCGCGTCATGATCCATGATGATTCCTGGTGACGGAGTCACGAATCGATCTCCGCCGACATGACATTGCAGGCAATGGGAACTCGGCATCTTATAGCCGTTCATCGCTATTTCGCTATAGGGATTAAGCGGAATGTGGTATGTGCCCATTATCGTTGGGGGGAGCTCAGAAATGGCTGCCCCGAGTTTCGACACGATAAGACTGTAAGGAGACTTACCGGGCTTATAATGACAAGCTACACACGAAACATTGCTGTGTGTCGAATTGAGGTATGAGTTGATCGAGTCATCTTGCACATTGTGGCATATCTCTGCACAGAACCAGAAAGATGTCGTCGCGCCTACGGCAATCGCCACAAACAAGCCCAGGAAGGGGAGTACCGTCAGTACCCAGATAATGGCACGAGGACGCGATACTGGATTTCTAAACGCTTCAATCGGATGAAACTTCATACGTAGCTACCTTCATCTCTTCACAAACATTACACAAACCAGCACAACAAACCCTTGCTGCGCTCTTTTCAAGTATATCAAAGAAAAAACTTGTGGGAAAAAATAAAACGACTTAGTTGCTAACGTGCTCCCTTGCCGGTCAGCACCACTTTTATAGTCTCGGCGATAACTTGCAGGTCAAGCAGAAACGACTGATGGTAGACATACATCAAATCGTACTTGAGCTTCAGCTCAGGAGTCGTCGCATATCCCCCGTTTATCTGGGCAAGCCCCGTGATGCCGGGAAGAACACGAAGCCGCTCGTCATATCCCTTTATCTCGTTCATGTATTGGTCGGAAAAGAACGGACGTTCAGGACGAGGGCCGATGAAACTCATCCGTCCCCGCATCACGTTGAGGAACTGAGGCATCTCGTCGATACGAAAGTTTCTCAACACTTTACCGACGCGTGTAATCCGTACATCATCGTCTTCGGCCAAGACAGGGCCGCTCTCCTTTTCCGCATCAAGCGCCATCGTTCGAAACTTGATGACCTGGAAAAGCCTTCCGCCTTTGCCCACTCGTTCCTGTCGGTAAAATATCGGGCCCCCGTCATCGAGCCTGATAGCAATCGCGGCAGCCAACATGATCGGTGCGCCCAAGATAAAGAAGATCACGCTCATAATCAAATCGAATACTCGCTTCGGATATTGACCGTACCCCCTCAACTGTTTTCCTGTTGCATGAATGAGCGGAATATCGCCCACGATAGAGTCAGTCGAAGTAAAAAGGATCTCATAAATATCAGGAACAATGTCAATGGCGACATCATTCCCATCGACAAGCGCGACGGTTGCGATTATTTCACGTGACCTCGCAGGTGATGCGACAATAAGGCGTGTCGCACCGGTTTTGGCAATAATATCAGGGAGTTTCGCATAACCTCCCTGTACCGGCGCATAGGACTGAAGCCCTTCGTGTACCGAAACATCATTTGGGTCCATCTCGACAAAACCGACAAGATCGAGATGTCTCTCATGATACTTCTCGAGGTTGCGCGCCAGATTAAGCGCCATGTCTCCCGTGCCTAAAATGAGAATCCTTTGGGTTGGCCAAGAGATCGAGCCGAACCGAATGAATATGATTCGCCAGAGAGTCAGCAGGAGAAAAATAAGGGGCGTACTGAGGAGGAGCGTCCATCTCGCAAATGCCGCTGTGAGCTCAGAGCCGAAAAAGAGAATGAACGTTGTAAGCAACGCACCGGTGACTGTCGTCAAAAACGTTGCACGGGTAATACTCCAGGGAGTATCGATATGAGTCGGGTTATAAAGATCGTATATCCATCCCGCAAGATAGTACGCACCCAGTATAAAGGGAGCAGCATAAAGAAACGCATTGAAATTGTGAACCGGAAGAGCGCCTGCAAATCGAATAAGATAGGCAAGCGTCGTTCCACCAATGATACAGACTGTATCAAGCAGAATAGAGAGTATAACGAAAGTTCGTTTGGACATGACGTCAATTATAGCGTAGCGGTATCTCGAACCTGTCGATAGACGGCGACAGTCTCATCGGCCGCCTTTGCCCAACTGAAATCCTGTGAACGCCCCATCGCTTTCCCTCCCATTGTCTGGGCGTATGATGCATCTTTCAATATGCGCTCAATCCCATGCGCCCAACCCTCGACATCATGGGCATCGATTGTCACCCCCGCATCGCCCAAAACCTCAGGCAACGAGGATGCGCTTGCAATTACCACAGGTATCCCAAACGCTGCGGCCTCAAGGGGCGGCAAGCCAAACCCTTCGTAATAGGAAGGGCAGAGGAATGCTCGCGCCTGAGCATAGTACCCACGAAGCTGAGCGTCATCGATCGCTCCAGTAAACTGGATTTTATCTTTCATGTAAGGATACTTTACATACTGTCGTTTCAGCCATACCTCATCTTTGTCACCGGCAAGCAACAATCGAATGTTCGGCTGACTGTCCTGCAGCATGCTCATCGCCCGCACGAGCACTTCAAGATTCTTGTGTGGACGAGTATTGCCCATAGCAAGAAGATAAGGGTGGTCTTCTTTGGGCAAAGTCACAGGTGTCGTTCCAAAATCATCTGCCGCCTCAGCAATAACCTGAATAGGAGTCTGCGTACCGGAGAAATGCTTTTTGATGTCATCTGCCGTCGATTGCGATGGCGCTATCACATACGAAGCAGCCGTGAGCGCTCGTCTATTTTTCGAGCGATATATCCACCGCTTAACCGAATTAGGCATAACTGCGGGAATTTCAAGAGGAATAAGATCATGTATGGTGACGACAAGAGGACGATTTTGAAGTGGTTTTGAAGGCACACAGTACTGCAAACAATGAAGAATATCTGCGTCACTCGTTTGATACTCATAGGTAATCTCTCGGGTTCCCACAGGAGAGAAAGGATGCTCGTTCATCTCAATATAGGTAATGTTTGCCAGAGCACCCTTTGCCTCAAGCGTTTTTTGCGCTGAAGGAGAGACAAGTGCTGTCAACTGAACGTCGTCTCGTGCCGTCAGAGCCCGGATAAGCCCCGTCTCATAGCGCCCGACCCCCGACCAATCAGCCATACGTGCGTCGACGAGAATCTTCAGTTCATCCATCGAGAATCTCCTCATAATAAGCGAGGTATCGGTCAGTCATCAGTCCATCGGATAGATTGTCTACCACATGCTCACGCGCTTTTTTTCCCATTTGAGCGCGTAAATCGTCATCCCCAAGCAACTGCCTGATGGCTCGCGCCATTAAACCTCTCTCGTCAGATGGCACAAGGATGCCGGTTTTATTATCGATAAACGTCTCCTTCACACCCCCGACATCAGCTGCAACTACCGGCACGCCACAGGCTTGCGCCTCGACGAGCGCCCGACCGAACGCCTCTGCCTTGGCCGCATGAACATATACATCGGAGATTTGAATCACTTGCGCGACTTGTGCTGGATCGTCAATAAAAGGAAGGGCTATTACAGGAATCGATCCGGCATCAAATGTATCCGGCTTCCCGCCCAGTATCACTACAGCAAGAGATTTTCTCAAATCACCGTTATCATTGATGTCTTTCAAAACCTCTGCAATGAACGCTACATTCTTCACCGCGCTCTTTGCCGAAGTTGCGCCACAAAGCACTACATGAGCATCGCTTGGGATGCCTAGTTGCTCACGCTGCCCATCAAAGTCAGCCTGAGTTTTGGCTGGTTGGAACGTTTCGATATTAATGCCATTTGGAATCACTCGTGAAGAAATGATAGCCGGCTCAAAGATGGTTCCTTGCAACTGATCGCGCATCCATTGAGAAGGAGTCACTACATGAAACCGCGCCTCTTTCCATAGCTCCTTTTTTTGCGCAAAATTTCCTGCGATATTCGATTGGTGATCCGGCCATCGTTCGCAATTCCTGCAATCGTCTAAATATCGATCACACCCCAAACGTGAAGTGCATTTACCGGTCAAAACCCAGTCATCGTGCACTTTGACGACCGTGGGGTGAGTCTTGCTGAGCTCCACAACATCGTTGAGGTTCAAATAGTGACCGAACAAAGCATGATACTGCAATATATCTCTCGAAAGCGCGCCTGCCTCTTCAAGGGCGCGGGCGGTATCGAATGAGAAATCATCACATTTGTTTCTCCATCGCCTAATTCGTGCGGGCGTTGCAATGCCCTCAATCACCTTCGCTTGGCTCACATCTTTCGGCTCTCCTAACACTGAACGAACAACTCGCATCCTCGCGCGCTCCGCCACACTCCGCCCCAAGACACTTACGCCCGGCACATTCTGAGGCTTGACCATTCGACCAACCAGAAATTGCGCATCGATGTTGCGATTTACAAATCCCGTATGCAAACTGAGGGCGGTCCTTTCGGCACCACCATCGATGTCTGAGGGGGATATTTGTGTTATTCGCATTGATATCCGATCTTTCTCACATATACCCAAACAAACGCGAACTGACTACTCTTGCAGCATGCTTCATCTTCCGTGCCCCACGACAAACTATCTCTGGCACACGCCTATCGGGTGACTCGCCCTCTAGAAGACAACTGAGTTGCTCACAGTTTTTCCTGTACTCGGGCGTTTCCACCGCCTTCAGTAAATCCCAGCCTTTCATATCCTCAATATCGCGTTCGTCCATTTCTTCGAGATATCTCATAATAACTTCTCGAATTTCATCACGATATTTTGGCACAATGAGCTCGATTGAATGAGGGTACCATTTCCGCATCCAATCAATCGACATTGAATCACCCCGTACCCGCCTCTTCAATGCCTGCATTACGGGGCTCGCCCCATCGTAGGAGGCAGTAGCATACGTAAAAATGCTTTCTTGTCTAATCGGTATCTCTTTAAGCCCCTCCGAGATCTCCCGCGCATGGAAAAAAGTACTCAATTCATCAATATCGATATCCGTTTTCTGTACTGCTTGTTCGCAAAGTCTTTTCCGAAAACATTTCCAACATTTATTGCACGGATGGTCAGTTACGCCCTGGACACAGGACTGAGCAAAACTATCAAAACCTGATTCATGAGCAATAATCATCGTTCCCACTTCACTTATACCTGCGGTAACAAGATTAATCGGCAAGTCAACGATCTTGAATAATTCCATCCAGCGCATATGAAATTCTCGATCGACCAGATCCACGAACGCTCCCCGACTAATACTGTACGCCGCGCCCTGCGTCATACCGAATGCAATACTATCAAGATTCTCTCTATCAGCAAGTAGGACAGCCGGTACGCAGTTGGAATAATCAACGGCGAACCCTACCGGGTTTCGCAAGAACTCCAAATCCGTTTCGACCACCTCTGCAAAATAACCCCTGTCTTTAATGGATGCACACGCGGCAAGAGCAGCTTGATTCAGATAATAGGAACGCATACTAATCGGCGTATTCAAGAAAAAAGATTTCGTTGTTTTCGGCATAATCGCAAGCGCGGCACTCGAATCCATTCCTCCACTGAATGCAAGGGCCGGTGCTGAATGCAACCGTGATTTTCTGGGAACTAGTTGAGTATCAATGGGGCCGATATCTTTTTGGAATTTCTTTTTGAATGTCTCTCCAAACTGCTTACTCACGCCAAAGGGAAGTGTGATACTCGAAAAGAAAGGATATACCATAAGAATTACTGCAAGCCCGAGGAGATCGGGGTGTATACCTTTTTGAGTGACCCCGGATGGCAATTCTACATAGCACTTTGCTCGATCCATATTGAACGGTCTGTCCAAAATAGGTGTATCACCATCTTCTGGAATGAAGGTAAAATCGATACGACTACTCGAATTAGTGATACCTATCTTCATATATCAATCTCTTGCGTATAGCCCATGATACGCGGCAAGATACTTCTCCGCCTGATGTTCCCATGAGAATGATTGAGACCATGCGTATGCGCGCTCTTTTTTATGTGCCAAAAGAGCTGGATCATCTATGAGTGGCAAAAGCGAATCTGCTATCGTTTTCGGAGAGGAAATATCAAGCACTGTCCCATATTCATTGAAGCCTGGAAGCTCGATGTTTGCCTTGCTCCCACATACCGCAATAGCGAGGCCTGCGTTTAGATAGGTGAAAGTTCGATTGGCAAGAGTCAAATTCTTGCTCGGAACATCAAACGGGTATGAGGCAAGACCGATATCAAACCCCGATGCACGCCCAATCGCCTCACCAGGAGTGAATGCATCTTCAAAAAACACCACGTCACCCAGGCCAAAACGTGCAATAAGGGTTTCAAGACTCTGTCGATACCTTTTGTCTATACATTGACCCTGAATAGTATAAGTCGCTTTTCCTTTGAGCTTCTTCATGGCCTTTATGACCGCTTCATGACCGTTGAACGAGCGTACCGACGTCTGGTCAAGAAGACGAACCGGGCGATGCGGTGGTGCAACGATAGATGATTCGAACGGAAGACTGTTGAAGAGTGCCGTGACAAGAATAGCTGGATAGCGTTCTTTGATTTTTTCCGCAATCTGCGTCGAGGGAGCGAACACTTGCTGAGCATGGGTAAAGAGGTTTTCCTCGATCTCATCGGACCGTTGTTGCCGATACTTATCGTTGTTGTGCCCCGTGAAATACCCGCTGAAATACTCATGGGTATCATAGACAAGGATACAGCCGGTAGCTTGAGCGATATCGAGAGCAGCCAAACCGGTAAACACATCGTTTGCTTCAACAACATGAGGTTTGAACTGTACGGCAGGATCCTGCATATCCTTGTTAAAAAAGGCACTCATGACGACCCCGCGCCTCAACCGCCTGAGCAGCCCTACCCTCTTGTATGCTTGATTGGCGATCACGCGGATAATCCAAGCAGGACTCCACCTTTTCAGTACGGAATCACCGGTATAGGGAGGTGTCGCAAGTGTGGCATCGAATGGCTCTTCGTCGAGCAGCGGGCTTTTCTCGTTACCTTGCCCAACGATGAGCACGCGAGCTCCCGCCTCGCTGAGCGTACGCGCCTTCTTGAGCACACGTCCATCACGCACGATGTCGTTATTGAGAAGCATGCAGACACGAAGACCGGTCAAAGGTTGGATAGTTTGTGGATTCACTTCGCCATCCCCTCTTTACGCACTACCATGTCATGCTCGAAAACCTGACGATAGCTCTGAACCATGTCATCGATACTCCACTGTGATTGGGCGAATCGTCGCGCGCGGTTCTGGCGAGCAACCTTCTCTTCGGGTGCAGCATCAAGATAGTCTTTCAATTGCTCGATCATTTGCTCGAAGTCGCCTTCAGCATATACGCCTAACTCTTCACCATCGAGCATATTCGCCGGATTCACTGCAAGGGAAAAGACGGGAGTGCCCGCCATACCCGCCTCGGCAAATACGTTAGGAGCACCCTCGAAAAGCGAGGTGCTGACAAAAGCAAGAGCACGCGCATAGCGCTCTGCCATATCCGCATGAGGCACATTACGTTCTATGACAAGGTTCGAAACATCCGATGCCAACACATTGAGCACCTCGGCAAATTCGACATCTGCCTGCTGGGGCGTTGAAAGTACCATGCGATACTCGCACTCAGGTAATCGACGCGCAATATCAAGAAACAGCCAGGGCTGCTTCGAGGCGACACAGCGTCCTACCCAAAGAATAGTATTCTTTGGCCGCACGACCTCATTTCGCTCAACTCCGGTTCTGACGATAGGCGCATCGATATCCTGTCTCGCCTTGAGATGCTCTTGCTGATAGCCTGACTGACAGATGACCCAGTCATGTTTTGAGAGATGTGAATCGAACCGCTTGAGATACTCCGGAGCGAAATAGGACGACCCATCAACCAACGCGTCGCTATTGATCCACATCACGGTCTCAATGCCGAGAGCGTCCGCAGCATCAAGTAGCGCAGGATTCTGGATGTGAGAATGCATAAAAATCCGACGTGGAGTGTCAGCATGAAACGCTTGTTTCTTGCGATATGAATTGATCCACCGTGATACGATGGGAGCACCTTTCTTGATGAGGTTAAGAGGAGAGCGAACCTCCACCCCAGGATAGCTGAACGGTTTATCCGAAAAGACAACAATCTGATAAAGACCTGTTTTGAGCAGACCTTTTATCAGATGTGCCATTTGAACTTGTATTCCGCCAAAACGTAATTCTGAAAAAGACTGGGGATCCAAAATCTGACCTATCCGAGCATTATCGAAGAACAGGGTAATTACGGGTTGCTTGGTCATCGCTTCGCTCATCGCATTCACTCCATAGGCTTGATAGGAACACTTCGACGGATCAGTGCTTTGTACATCTCAACTACTTTGTCCAAATTATGATGTTCGCGAACATACTCTGAACCACGAGTGCCGATTGCCTCGCTCAAGACGGGATTGCTCAAAAGATCATGCATGTGAGTCTTCATGGTGTCTAAGGAGCCTTGACACCCGTACCCGATTCCTTGAGACTCAAGCAGCCCATCGGGATTCCAGGAAAGCGATATATAGGGAGTATGACCAGCGCCTGATTGCAGCAAGGTATTAGGAAACCCTTCAAAAACCGAGGTATTGATGAAGAGCTTCGCGCGATCGAAGTATTGTTGGATCTTGTCGACGGGCACATAATCTATAAGCTGAACATTGTCGAGTAATTCCATTTCCTGCTCAATGACTCGTGCAAGCGCTTCGTCATTCTTCGGCATTATCATCACGAAGTTCTCGTCCGGAAACTCGCGAGCAAGCTGGGCAACAAGCCAAGGTCGACGATATGAATAGCACTGCCCCACCCATAAGATACTGTCTTTCTTCACCGATGTATAAGTAGTGCCCACAAACGCGGATGGTATAACAGTTGACTCCAGCCCGTACCTTTCTTGCGCAATACGTCGCTGAAATTCTGTTTGCGCAATGATGCAGTCTGCTTCTTGCAGACCTCGCGTCCATGCGTTGTTCTCGTGACTGTAACGCAACTCGGGCAAAAGGTCGATATCCGATGCGATCCGGTAAAGGACTTTTCCACCCACCCGATGAATCATCGGACCATACTGCGCCAGTATCTGTTTGCCCGTAGAAACGGAGAACAGAGCGACTCCTCCCGAGGCATGTGCCGCAAATCCCTTCTCCCTGCTCCGATTAACAAAGCGCCCCACAAATGGCAGAAAACGCTTAACCGGCGGCTTCTTATATACCAATTGAATGTTCTGAATGCGCTCCACCAAGGGGGGCTCATCGACCAGCGCCGATACCGCGAACTGAGAATCGCGAGCAAGTGCCTCAGCAAGTGCATACATTTGACACGGAGCACCACCCACATTCCACTTCTCGTCTTCAAGAAGAAGATGCGCTATTTTCGGATAGCAGAAGAGAACGGGTATCGGTGTGCTCGGATTACTCGCCATGTGACTATACATTCTTCTCGCAAGACATGTGATACCACTCGAAGGTGCGCGCGATACCATCCTCAAATGACACGAGCGGTTCGTATCCGATCAGTTCGCAAGCTCTCTCGATCGCAGCTTGCGAATACATCACATCTCCCGCGCGCGGCTCTCGAAACTCTATCGGCAGATCGACCTCAGCCGCTCTATTTATCGCATCGATCAAATCGAGGAGCGTATACATCGCTCCTGCAGCGACATTGATAACCTGTCCCTCGAGCTTGGGTGCCTTGAGCGCCCGCATATTGGCATCGACAACGTTTTCGATATAGGTAAAATCGCGCGCCTGCGTGCCATCGCCATTGACGGTATACACACCGTTTGCAAGTGCTTCTGCCATGAATTTTGCGATGACGCCACTGTATTGCGAAGTGGGATCTTGGCGAGGACCGAACACGTTGAAATAGCGAATTGCGAGTGTCTCAAGTCCATAAAGTTGCGCAAATACCCGCAAATAATGTTCTCCGGCAAGCTTGGTCACCGCATAGGGTGACATTGGATGAGGAACCATCTCCTCATGTTTGGGAAGCGTAGGGGTATCCCCATACACCGATGAACTCGAAGCCATAATGACTCTTTTGACCCCTGCCTTATGTGCGGCGGAAAGCAATTTGAGCGTGCCTCCCACATTCACATCATTGCTGGTGATAGGCGCCTTGACTGATCGCGGAACACTGGGGAGCGCAGCCTCATGAAGCACCATCTCGGTATCAGCAACTGCCTCCTCAACAATTTCCATATCGCGGATATCACCTTCGATCAGTTCAATCTCAGACAAGCAGTGGGATAGATTCTTGCGGTGACCCGTTGAGAAATTGTCAAGCACACGGACGTGATAAGAGCCGTCAGCAAGAAGTGCGTCGACGATGTTGCTTCCTATGAAACCGCCACCACCCGTGACGAGAACCCGCTTTTTCATTCACATTCCTCCTTGGTCACATCGACATGTTGCGGCGTTTCAAAAAATCCGTTAATCACCTGAGAGTATGTTTCCACCATCGCATCGTAACTATAATGTTGCGTCACATACTCGAAGGCTCGGTCAGCAAAGGTGGATCGGTAATCCTCATCATTGCACAGGCGTCTGATCTCCTGTGCCGCTTCTTCAAAGGATGTTCTCAGCATTCCACAGCCGCCTTTTTCAAGCATTTCATTATCCGGATCCAGACAAGTTGAGAGAATGGCGCATCCGCCCAAAGCGGCTTGCAACATCGTGATAGGGGGATCGGTGCCCAGCATGCCGGAGTATAGGAACACTTTTGCGGTATCGAAATACTGTTGCGCTTCATCATATCCCACCTGATAATCAACTAATGTGACATTGGGCAGATCCGCCGCCAAACCTGCGACGGTAAAAGCAACGCCAGACTCTGCGGGTGGCATAACGATGGTAAAAGATATCTGGGGGCACATCTGTGCCAGATAGCAAGCAACCCACGGTTGCTTAAGCGCCTGCGCACTTCCCACCCACACAACTCCCGAACGCTCGACATCAGGAATTGCAGGAGGTGCCGGAAATCCTTTTCGGACAACTTGGCTATCGCGCTTGCGGTTCTTGAAAAGGTTCTTCTGCTGAGCATCGGTTTGAACGAGAATCTTATCGCACGCAGCTATGCCGTCAAGTAGTGACCCGCTTTTTTCTTGAGCGCATCCGCGAGGTTGGGTGACATCTGTCTCGCTCGCCGTCTGAAAAATGGTATGGGCACCCGCTGCTTTCGCTTCCTCACGGAGTCGATTAGCCCAAAGTGCCATCGTCGAAATGAATACCCGCTTTTCCGGCAGTTCTGCATAAAGGGATTTCTTTCGACTTGCTCGCCATGAGTTGATGAGCCGAGAGATGATGGGCACACCACGCCTGATCGGTCGTTTGCTTTTGGAAGGATTATCGTATAGAGAGATGAACTTTGTCTTCTTTTCAGAAAGACCCTTAGCGGTCACATTATCAAATATCACATAGACCTCATAGTTAGGGTTTTCGGCAAGCCCTTTGGCGAGGAAATACATGTGCACCCCAGCGCCGCCGAATCTTGGATGGCTTTCTCCACCCTCAAAAAGCGAAGCTGCCTCATCGCAGAGAATGCATACTGCTATTTTTTCCTCGGAATTTTTCACACTACTATTGTAAAGCAAGAGCAAACACCGCAAGATAGCTATTGAGCATTTCCTTTTGATCCCAATGCGTCTTTGCAAATTGATAGGCAGCTTGCTGGCGCTCCCTTTTGTTCTGGTCATCTGATTCGAGATATGCGCGCAGTTCATCGGCGAGCACGTCACGGTTGCCACAAGCACAGACTCCAAGTGTCCCATCATCCAACACACCCGAAGGATTAACATCGAGGGAGAAAATAGGAGTGCCCGCAACCCCTGCTTCGGCAAACACACTAGGGGCGCCTTCGGTCATCGAAGTGCTTACAAATGCGAGGGCATTGCTGTAGTGATTCGGCATTTCCTTGTGTGGCACATCGAGGATAATCTCGACATTCGGAATTGCTCGAGCCTCTTCCTCAAGAGCAGCGCCCAATGTCTTTTCCCATACACTTGTGGTAACCATCCTGAAGGGGACGTCAGGAAACTTTCGTGCTAACTCAAGGAATAGCCAGGGACGCTTCAGGTGAGCACGACGACCTACCCAAAGCACATACTGCTTATCTCCCTTCAAATCATGATGCTCGATTGCAGGACGAACCAACGGAGCCTCTATACCCCATCGATCCTGTAACAATTGTTGCTGATAGGGAGATTGGGCAACCACCACATCGAACTTCGGGAGACATTTGTGAAGTCGTGCGAGACGTGAAGATTGGTTTATCGAAGATCCATCGATTAGTGAATCCCCATTTATCCGAAACACCGTTGGGATGCCTAATTCGAATGCTATCCTCGTGAGCTTATCATCGAAAAGAGTCTGCAAAAACAGGGCATGCGCGGTGTCATATTTGAAAAGAGCGCGATTATTCTTGATATTGATATAACGCGATATATAAGAAACGCCACGCTTTATCGGAGGCTTGATAACTCTCACTTCTATGCCAGGGTATTCAAATACTTCGTTGGAAAACACAACAACCCTATATCCCTCAAGCTTACACAACGCTTTGAGCAAAAGAGACATTTGAACTTCAGCACCGCCAAAAGACGGCGGCACATCAGGTTGGGGATCAAGAACCTGCCCGAGGAGAGGCATATTGAGAAAAACTGTCGTGTGCTGGTTAGTCATAGTGGGACAATGGTAACATAATCCCAGCTACCACCCCATACAGCAAACCAAGACGATTCTAGACGGAAAAGGATAGCCATGTTAAGAAAATTATTTCGTGATATGTCGCACTTCCCGCAAGAACCACAAAAGTACGATGCTCCCCGTGATTTCGAAAGCGCGCTCAAGAACACGGGCAACTATGCTCGCATTTCCCCGTATGCCAAGGTACATGGGGCACTGATCAAATCAGCAGGAGGCGACAATAGTTATGACTTTCAAAAAGGGGTCTATGAAAATCTAGTAATTCACGTGATTGGAAAGAACAATAAGATTACCATAGAGCCGGGATGTAATCTCCAGGGTCTGACTCTCCAGATGATAGGTGATAATAACCAAATCAGTATCGGAAAGAAAACCACCTCATGGCAATCGGTACTGTCGGCTCAAGAAGGAACCTCCATTTCAATAGGAAGCGACTGCATGATCAGTGCCGAGGTTCTTGTTGTAACAACCGATACTCATTCAATTCTCGATGAGGAGGGGGTACGCATAAATCCTGCTAAAGACATCGTCATTGGCAATCACGTTTGGCTCGGCAATAGTTGCACCATTCTTAAAGGCATACAGTTGGGTGACGGCAGTGTAGTGGGAAGATCAAGCATCGTAACCAAGTCATTTCCCGTTGGCAACCAAGTGATTGCCGGAAACCCCGCAATTGTCCGTCGCGAGAATATCACCTGGACGCGAGAGAGACTTTAGGAGGTGCCCGTAAATTTGCGCAGAGCTCGAACTGGCATCTCCATCTTCCAAAGAGGCATCCATGTGTGAGCGCGCTACCATACTACTACGGCTCAAACATCTGAGATTTTACCCGCAGTAATGCGGATCGTATTTTCCGCACCCCAAAACTCAATACACGCTCAATCAATGATTCATGCTGAAGGGTTTCAGTCAACATGTCACATGCATTTCTGTAAGATTCGGTATGTATCACTTCATGAATATCCCAATTCTTAAATTCAAACATATCTTCAGGAGTCATCTCATCAAGATACTGTGCGATTCTCAGCCTGAACTCGTCTTGATATTTTTGGAAAACAAATTCCAGGGAGTCTGGATACCATCTTTCCATCCATTGTGTTGATTTTTCGGTTCCACGCACTCGTTTTTGCAAAGCAAGCATTTTTGGATGATTCCCTCTATAGGATGCAGTTGCATAAGTCAACACGTTTTCATGCTTAATGGGTATTTGATTCAAGGAAGTGCGCGCTCCCCTTATCTTAAACAAGGAATCGAGCTCTTTCTTGTTGAAGCTTTGTTTTTTCACTGCCCGATCACAAAGATTTTTCCTGAAGCACTTCCAGCAGTTCATGCAAGGATTACCGATAGAGCCTCGTATACACGATTGAGTGAATTGGGTAAAACCACTTTTCTCAACAATTATTGAAGTGCCTACTTCGCTAACCCCGGCTGTGACTAGATTGAACGGTAAACCAACAGCACCAAAGAGCTTCGCCCAGGCTCTATAAATGCCTTTTTCTCGAAGCTCCAAATACCGTCCCCTACCGATGCCGTAGGCGGATTCAAGAATCGTCCCAAATGCTATACTGTCGAGATTTTCAATATCGGCCGACAAAACAGCCGGAACAGCGGCGGACCAATCCACAGGAAATCCCACAGGACTACGTAAATACTCCAGATCAGAATCGACAATTTTAGAATAATAGCCCATCGCTTCAATTTGCTCGCAAGCGTAACGGGCGGCCTCACTTGAATAGAGTGTATTTCCTGAAAAAGTTTGCGGAACACAACGATTTAGAAAAAAGGCTTTCGTCGATAATGGCATTAACGCAAGTGCGGCGCCCGAGTCCACCCCACCACTGAATGCCAATCCTGGTACGGATTCATTAGTGCTTACACGAGGGGAAAGATTGGGGTCGACAGGTCCGATATCTTTGTTGAAAGCATTTTTGAGTGTATCGCTAAACTGTGCAGACACCCCAAAAGGCATGGTGAGATCGTTGCTAAACGGATAAACCATCAGAACTGCGGATAGAGCAAGTAGATCGTTATGTATACTCTCTACACAAATGCAGGAAAAAGGTAAGGTAACAAAGCAACGCCTTTCAGTCATACTGATTCCGTTGCCTACATTCAATTTATCACCCTCATCGGGAGTAAAAATAAAATGAATAGTGCTCTTATCAAAAGCAATGTCTGCCCTCACAGCCAACCTCTCATCTTATGATTTGCGCTAGGATCGCATCAACACAACGTTTTGCCGTATGCCCATCCCACAGCTCAGGACGCTGAGGGCAACGAGTCATCTGAAGTGCCTCGTGGTATTTTTCTTTTATGGATGCTATATCATTTCCTGCAAGAATGCATGTGCCCCCATTCTCACGTAAGGTAATAGGGCGCTCAGTATTCTCGCGCAACACTACCGCTGGCGTTCCCAGGACACAACATTCCTCCTGTAAGCCACCGCTATCAGTTATCATCACTCGAGCACTATTGTTTAAGCGCAATAGCTCATGATATCCCAGGGGCTTCGTCAGAATAACCCGTGTGCTCTCGATAAGTCCGTCCCATAGCTCAAATTCTTTAAGCATCTTTTCTGCCCTTGGATGAACGGGCCAAACCACTCTGGCATCTCCTGTCACATCATCGATTAGCCAATCAACGATCTTTCCCATTACCTCCTCTTGATCGATATTGCTAGGACGATGAATCGTTACGAGAGCAAGTGGCTCATCATCAATATGCTCGATCTTTGCCTGTCCATCAAAAAGTTTTTCATTGATAAAGAGAACAGGATCGAACAGTTTTGCCCTCTCGATTTGAGCATCGAGTGTATCGATCATTATATTTCCCACCAAAGCGATGGATTTCTCGGAGGCACCTTCTCTTCTGAGGTTTTCGCAACTCATGCGATCCGGAGCAAGTAGCAAATCACTCAATCTATCGGTAATGACTCGATTGACCTCTTCGGGCATACCCATATCAAAACTTCGTAGCCCTGATTCGATATGAGCAATTAGAGTGCCGTATTTTTTGGCGACTTGACTGCACGCACTCGTGGCATTGACATCCCCCACAACCACGACCCAATCAGGATCATGCTTCAAAAGAACTGGCTCGAAGGCACGCATCGTACGTGCTATCTGTTCCGCGTGCGTCCCGCTTCCCACTTCAAGATTGATATCTGCTGAGGGGATATTCAACTTCTCGAAGAATGTCTTTGACATACTGTCATCGTAATGCTGCCCGGTATGCACAAGAATATGATCAATGCGGGCATCTTCGCCTGCATACTGATTATGGCGATCAATCGCATGGATGAACGGTGCGATTTTCATAAAATTTGGGCGAGCACCCACTACACTCATTATTTTCATATATCTTTTCCCTGGCTAATCTGACACACTGCTCACTTCACTTTTCTTTTGCGCTGTTCGCAGCTCCTTCAACAATCTCTGCGCTTCCTTGAATTTTGGATCAGCTGCTACACAAAATTCGAGCTGCTCAACCGCATCGTCGATATACCCTTGCCCTAAAAGAAGCTCTGCATACGAAAAGCGCACCGCCAGTCCTTGCGGGAACCTTTCAATCGCCTGACCTGAAACGGTAAGTCCCTTTTCAATATATGCGTCATCGGCTTGAGAGAATGCCTGGTATGCCCATAATGCGATGAGATACACATCATATTCATTCGAGAATGAATCAGTAAGATTCGCAATAGTTCCAGCCGCATCATCAAGTGATATCATGCCTTGTGCTGCTGCCTTTACTGTATATTCGGCTTGGGCAATAGCATACTGATCATTTCGCGGACTCAGACGAACACTCCGATTGATGAGTGGCAAAGCCTCATTGAAATCATTACGATATTGCGCCACTTGAGCTCGTGCAAAAAGATGATCTGCCCATAGCAGACGAGTTGCAAAAATTGTAGATATGCATACAAGTGCGATTAATAGCGCACATCCCGCCAATGCTATCGGTCTCGATAATGGTTGAACTTCTCGTTGTCTGGCAATGGGTGCGAGAAGCGCACCGAAGCAAATCCAGAGCAAAAAGGTGGCTCCTGGCAAAGAGAGTCCAAAGAATAGATGAACGCTATATGCAATAACGGCAGCAATAATGCCCACATAGCATATCCGCGATGCGATAGCACAGTCATACATCTGCTGTGCCTGCACCTGCTTTTGCCGAGAGGTGCCGGCATGGGGGTATTTCGGCAATTTCCAGCAATAGCGAGCAGCTAGTGCAAGTATCCAGAATTGGAGTGCGTATAAAAGTACTGCTCCAATAATGCCAATGCCTGCTGCCACCTGCAATGGATAGTTATGTGCATTGTCGGCAACACTGCGATATCCTGCGTTATGGTTATAACTCGCGGGTTGGAATAAACGAAATATCATTCTGAATGTATCGGCGCCCCACCCCAAAAAGGGACGATCCAAGGTCGCGCGCCACGCAGTATCCCAGATCTCAAAACGTGTCACGGCGCTTCCTGCACCGAAATCAAAAATCGAGGATACTCGATTAGCAAAATTCATTACCTTATGGGTGCTCGAAAGAGATCTGACAATGAAGGCACCTACTACTGCTACCGTTGCTCCCATAAATCCATAATCGACAATCTGCAGGTGAGGACGAAATCGAATCATGTATACAATGAGTACAATTACTCCGACAATACTTGCCACCCATAGTGACCGCGAGAAAGCAGTAATTGCGACAGCCGCATTGAGAAGAGTCGCTATCCAATAGTAGCCCCTCAATAATCTCTCCTGCTCACTAAGCGCAAGACCAAGATTGATGAAAATCCCGAATGCAATAAATCCCGCAAGCAGATTGGGATTACCATATGTTGAGAACGAGCGGTTTTGCTCGAATAGCATAGTTCCCCATGTGAAAATTTCCAGCCCTAGTGCCTGCATCAAGCCATATCCGGCAACGATGACACTTGATACCGAAAGAACCTGCATAATCTGTTTGATGCGTCGCATCGAAGAGGCATACTGCATCGTTACCCAAAGCAAGATGCCATAGAGTGCAAATGACCAAAGTCCATCATAACGACGATACTTTCCTAAAAATGATTGCATGGGCTCTATCGAAAAAAACGTCGATACGACAAAAACTGCAGCCAGAACACCATACAGAGACAAGACGGCTTTGCTGTACCGAATCTTACCGCCATTGAATAGGACATCCGATCCCCACGCAGCGAAAAGAATCATCACCCCGACGCGCAAAAGCCATACTTTTGGAGTATCGAAAACATCTGCGGTAAAGGGAGCCCCTCCTGAGCTTGACGGAACCGAAAAAATAAGAGGGACAAGAAAAACCAGCGAAAGCAAAGTGCCCCATGCTATTTTTCCACTCAAGGTAAATTCATTATCAAAGAGCCACTTAATCATTGCTATCAAACGCCTCTCTATACATCTCAAGCACTTCATCAACCATTTTGGGAATGCTGAACTCGGTAAGTGCACGCTTCTTAGCTTGAGCTCCCAGTTTTTTTGCAAGTTTCGGATCAGCAAGGATTTTATTGATGCCTTCGGCAAGGGCTTCGTGACTTCCCACTTCAACGCTGAATCCCGTTACACCATCAAGATTCGCATAGGGCACACCACTTTCCAGCAGCGTCGAGACAACCGGTGTCCCTGCTCCATGTGATTCGATCTGAACTAGTCCGAATGCCTCACTCGTCTCAACACTGGGAAGCGCAAAGACATCGGCAGCATGATACCAGGCGGCAAGATCCTCGTCTGAGACGCGCCCCATCATATGAAGCCGATCGGATACACCGAGCTCTTTTGCCCGGCTACGCATCTCCTCTTCGAGAGGTCCTGATCCTATCACTGCATATTCAGCATCGACATAGGGCATCGAATCAATGAGCACATCGACCCCCTTGTAATATACAAGCCGTCCCGTGAATAACACTATCGGACGTGCCGAGGAAAGGGACATCTTGAGCTCTTCTCCTCGTTTGATTGCGTCTTCGTTATCGGCAATATGATCCAAATTGAGTCCGAAATTAATCTGACGGCATTTCTTCTCAAGGGGATTGAGATACTCCGAGTATTCGATAAGCTGAGGTGATGACGCCATAATGAGGTTCGCTTTATTGAGGAAACGTTTAAGAAACGGTTGGTACATCGAGAGCGCTTTTTTCTGGCGAACAATATCGGTATGATACGTCACAACATAAGGCGTATTGCGAATTGCAGGCTCGAATAGCCATTGAAATTCCCCCCAAGGATAAGGGAAATGAAAGTGCATGACATCACAATGACGTGCTTCATAGCCAAGCGCCTTACCATAATGACGTGCTAGGGGGGTTGCAACCTGTTCGGTCACGCGGGGCAATCTAATCACCTCTACGCCATTGATTACTTCTTGCGCGAAAAGATGTTCTGTGTTCGAGCAAATGACACGAACATGATGACCGGCAGATACCAACGCCTCCGACAAATCACGCACATGCGATTCGATACCGCCAACCACAGGAGGATAGTACTTCGTGGCCATCGTTATCCTCATGCGGACTCTCCTTGCACATAAGCACTTCCCGCATCAAGATAGGCATTCAACTGCTCGGGTGTATTGGCCTCGGCATAGATACGTATGAGAGGCTCGGTCCCACTCCCTCGAAGCAGTAACCATTCATCATTATCGAACTGGAGCTTCATCCCATCCATACGATCGATTGCGCGAACAGAGCGACCAGCCATTTCCGCCGGTGAAGAATGTACTAGTTCTGTGCGGAAATAATCAGCCTTTTTGGGATCAAGCTTGAGGTCTCGACGAAGGTAGTGCAAAGTGCCAACAGTATCCTCAAGATCTTTGACAAGCTCGCCTAACGTTTTATTGCGCATGCGCATCATTTGGAGTAGAAGAAGTGACATGAGTAAACCATCGCGTTCGCGCACATGATCGGGAATCCCGATACCGCCACTTTCCTCACCCCCAACAAGAACATCGCCCTTAAGCATTTCCTCATATACCCACTTGAAACCGATGGGGCGAACATTTACCGGAACCTTAAGACGCGTGCCAAGCCTATCAATGGTATTGCTTAGTGCGAATGTCTTAATAATCCGACCAGCTCGCCCTAGATCTTCGACAAGATGCTGAGTAAGCAACGCAATGATTTTGTGCGGTCCGACGAAAATTCCATTTTCGTCGATAGCCCCGATGCGGTCACCATCACCATCAGTAATAAATGCAGCCGCAGCTTTGTTTTCCGCTACTGCTTTTGCGGCGTCATCAGTCCAAGGCGGAATAGGTTCTGGATGCAAGCCTCCAAAGCTCGGGTTAGGTTCAGAGTGGATCTCAACGACCTCAACACCTTGCTCTCGCATTATCTGAGCAAGATATTTCTGAGCAGCACCATACATCGGATCGATCACAACCTTGAGTGATTGTGGCTCAGGTGCCACTGAAGGCGCAAATAACGCGAGTGATCCACGAAGACCCTCAAGATAGCGCTCAACAAGATCCACCTTCTTCACGGGAAAAGAGTCCTGCGAAGGCGGAAGAGAACCTCTGCAGCCCGAATGGGCGAAGCCGTTCTCACGTACACGACCTAGGGGAGTGTTCGCCGAAGGACAGTCCTTTGCGGGACTCTTTTCCAGCACCTCTTCGATCCGATTCGTAAAACCCGAAGGAGATGCTCCACCATCTGCCATACGGACTTTGATACCAAGCCAAGGGGAAGGGTTGTGTGAGGCGGTCAGCATCAGTCCACCGATTGCCTTGTCATCATGCGCAATGCAGTAGCATAACCCCGGCGTAGGAATATACTGATCGCTTAGCAATACTTCGAATCCAGCCTCAGCAAGTACTTCCGCTACAACTGCCGCAAACGATCCTGCCTCGAAGCGCATATCATAGCCGATCATCAATCGATTGTCAGCAACTTCACCGTCACATTCCTGCGCAAACACCTCGGCTGCTGCCGCAGCAACCTTGCGAACGGACTCATACGTGAAGTCATCACCGATAACGGCACGCCAACCGTCGGTTCCAAATGTTATGTTATTCATCAATAAGACTTTCGAATAGGTCAATATAACTTTGGATCATTTTTTCCTCGGTAAAGAATTCCCGGACGCGTTTTGCTCCTGCATCACCCAATTCCTTCATCCGCTTAGAATCAGCAAGCAGTTCCGCAATGGTCTCAGCCAAAAGCTCGGGATTATCAGGTTCTATCAAAATGCCTGTCTCCCCGTCGATAACGACTTCCGCGATTGATGGGAGATTGGAGGCAATTACCGGCTTTCCTAACGCCATAGCCTCAAGCGCCACAACTGCAGCTGCTTCGGCACGAGAAGGCATGACCGTAACATCGCATGCTTTGTACCAAGGAGCAATAAGGGGCGCATATCCTATCAATCTGATACGACCCGTCAATGCTTCGGCATGGACAAAATCAGAGATAACCGATTTTTCCGGTCCGCTTCCCGCAATACAGAAGTTTGGACGGCGATATGTAGGGCTATCGGGGTTGCGATGCAAGATAAGCACCGCAGCATCGACCAACACATCGATCCCCTTGCTCTCGTCCATGTTGCGCGCCGCGCAAAAAACCATGGGGCGATAGTCAAGATCACGTGTTGGCATCTTGCCCGCACCGTCACCATAGTATTCGACGGCTGCTGCTGCAAACGCATCGGCATCAATTCCATTAGGAATCACAGTGATCTTCTCAGGCTCGACACCGCTTTCAATAAGCGCGTCTGCAACCTGCCGGGAAATCGCTACGTATGCATCCGAAGTGTCACGTGTAACGATGTCAAAAAGTCCTTTGACTGAAGATTCGAAGATCGAATCAGGAATGCGAGCCGCAGTATTGACGATTTTCGCGCCATCGGGAGCCGCTTGACGCACTAATCGATTCGTAAAATAACCGGTGCCGCTGATGATATTCGCATCGATTCCTTCAGCTGCAGTTCTGATAGCCGCAATAATCTGGGGAGCACGAAAACGGGACATGCTGATAGAGGTCACTTCAGCACCCGCCTCAATTGCGGCGTGCGCAAATCCGCTCCCCGCTGCAGCAACGACCGCAACACGGGCACCGGAGGCCAAAAGTCCTCGCACAAGCGGCAAAGCACGCAAACCGTAACGCCCGATGTTGGGACCGCTGAAATTATTGACGATAACGACTCTAAGATTTGAAGACATGATGCCATCTCTCCTTACATTATTATGAGTGAATCGCTTTCCTGTCCTTTGTATACATTGCGCGTATCAAAAATGAGTTTTGCATGATCGCGAACCATATCATAGTCCACATTGCTGTGTCCGGTCAAAACCAATATGCAATCAGCTGCCTCAACCTCTTCGATAGTCAGGGGAACACTCTGGATCGTCTCTCCCGCCTGCACATACTTCGAAACAAACGGATCATGATAGCGAATCTCGGCTCCTCGGTCCTGCAAAAGATCTATAATCTTGATTGCCGGACTCTCACGCATATCATCGATATCACTCTTATAGGCAACACCCAAAATCAGGATACGTGATCCATTCAGTGCCTTTTTCTGTCTGTTGAGCGCTTCGAGCACCCGATGTTCGACATAATAAGGCATATCTTCATTGACGAGTCCCGCAAGCTCGATGAACTGTGTCCTGAAGTCATATTCGCGTGCTTTCCAACTCAGATAGAACGGGTCGATGGGAATGCAGTGACCACCGAGTCCCGGACCAGGGTAGAATCCCATGAATCCGAACGGCTTGGTCTTCGCCGCATCAACGACTTCCCACATATTGATATCCATCCGCTCGCACAGCTGGACAAGCTCGTTTACCAGTGCGATATTTACACAACGGAAGATATTTTCCAGAAGCTTCGAAAGCTCTGCTGCTTTTGCGCTGGAGACAGGAACAACGTTATCGATGAATTTTTCATAAAATGCGGTTGCGATCTCCGTGCTGTCGGCGCAACACCCGCCAACGACTTTCGGAGTGTTTTTAGTCTGATAGACCGGATTGCCCGGATCGACGCGTTCAGGTGAAAATGCAAGGTACACATTCTCCCCCACATTGAATCCGTGCTTTTCGAGGATAGGCTTGATGATCTCGTCGGTAGTTCCCGGATATGTCGTTGACTCAAGCGTCACCAACGTATCAGGCGTAATATGAGGAGCGATCGACTCAGTTGCATCGACCATATAAGAAACATCTGGTTCTTTCATGTCGTTAAGAGGTGTCGGAACGCAGATCGCGATACAATCACACTCTTTCGCCTCGGCAAAATCAGTTGTGGCAAAGATGAGTCCATCGCTCACAAGCGGTGCCATCTCTTCGTTTGGAATATCGCCGATGTAGCTCTTACCTGAGTTTACCTCTGCAACACGTTCTTCGCTGACCTCGAACCCGATAACCTTGTGACCGGATTTTGCCATCTCAACCGCAAGAGGAAGCCCGACATATCCCAGTCCGACAACACCAAAAACAGCTGTGTTATCTGCAAGTTTTTCTCGTAAATTCATGCTTGCTCCTCGACCACCTTTTCATATACTGCAATCGTCTTATTTATCATATCATCAAGCATAAACCGCTGCTGGATGCCCGCGCGCGCATTCTCGCGCATCTGCTTACGCTGAGCTTTCGTCAGATCAATAGCATCTTCGAGTCTCTCGGCAAGTATTTCAGAATCTTTCGGAGGCACAAGAAATCCCGTCACCTCATCCACTACCGCCTCGGGGATACCGTCCACATTACTGGCCACTACTGTCGTTCCAGCCGCCATCGCCTCGACCACAGTATAAGGAAGCCCCTCCCATACGGAAGGAAGCGCGAACGCATCACAGGAGGCATAGAGGGGTACGGTGTCTTTATGGGCATCCAGATAATGAACCGCGTGTTCGATACCGAGCTTCTCGGCAAGTCGATGTAACTTGTTTTGAGCCTGCGCATCACCCGTCGCAATCATCGCAAGCTGTGCATTCGGATCTTTTGCCCTCAACCATGCAAACGCATAGAGTAATGTCGGCTGATCCTTCTCATCGCAAATGCGACCTATGTGAAGTACGATAGGCCATTCTTCATTGACCCCGATAAGTCGAGAGAGATGTCGCGATGTCCGATAATCATCAAGTACTTCCTCATCAGGTAGCTCTACTCCGTTATAAATGACCGTGGTCTTTGCCGGATCGAGGATACCCAGCCTTTCTGCTTGGTTGCGGTTCGCCTTACAAACCGTAATAAAATGAGCTGTCTTGTCTAAGACACTTCGTTCAAGCGCAAGCTTAGCAAAAGAGCCGAGTCCATGCGCACCCTGTAAGCCGTGAAGCGTCACGACACATCGTTTTGCACCGTCTTGATCAGCCTGGCGAGTAAAGAGTGCCGCACGTGAACCGTGCGCATGCACGATATCAGGCTCAAATGTTTTAATAGCGTGGGCTATTTTATTTTTTGAACCCCGTGAGGCGACGTCCACATCAAAGTATCGTACGCTCAACGAGTCGGCAAGTGCTCCTAAATCGCCACCGTTTGGCGCGCATACACCAACCTGATGCCCCTTCTCGACCAATCCTCGCATAAGATCAGCGACATGACGCTCTCCGCCACCGGTTATCTTATTCGCAGCCGCAACAAGCAGAATACGCATTAACTTCTCATCGCCTTCACGACCGCCTCGCCTGCCTTTTTACCCAAGATTGCGTACAACATTTTCCTTATCAAAGTATTTCTTTTGTGGGTGGCAATCGTCGAATGGGCTAGTTGCGCCTGCCCATCAGTGAGCAATCCTGAATTGATCAGATCAGTAAGTATCGCAATATCATCAGTACGAAGTTTGATTGCGTCAGTCGTTTTTTGTCCGTCATGTATCCGGTAATACTCGAGAGGCTCCGGTTGATGTATGTGTTTTGCTCCATGCGCGAGCATCCGAAGCCACAGATCATAATCCTCGTTGAAGAATTGAAGGCGAAAGCCTCCGATGTCTTCGAGTAGTGCGCGACGAAACATCGAGCTTCCTGAAATATGAGGAAATGTTAGGAGTTCCTCAAGGGTTATCGAGCGAACTTTGCCCCAGTCGGGTGCCTGAACCAATCGACCATCCTCGTATGCGTAGTAAAAATCAGTCGAGTATATATCGAATCCCGGATTCTCATCCATGAATGCGATGCGACGCTCAAATGCGCCCTCAGGAAGATAGTCATCGGCCCCTAACATGAGTAGCCACTCACCCACCGCATGCGACGCAGCGGTTTTGAGCGCTCCTCCGGTCCCCTGATTCTCCTGCCGGATCAGTCGTGTGCGATTGTCACCCTCGATGGCCGAAAGAATGACATCGGCTGTATCATCGGTCGACCCATCATCAACAAGAATCAGCTCGAAGAGGACCCCTGTCTGACTAAGGATAGACTCAATGGTTTGCCTGACCGTATCCTGCGCATTATAGGCAGGAACCAGTATGGAAAGAAACGGCGCTATTGATTCTTGTGTACGGTCTTCCAAAATGCCTCTCGACTCTCTTGAATACCCAGATTAAATAGCATATCAATAAGGGAGAGATTGCCCACAAATTCATGAGAATTGTATTGATTGTATACAGGCTGTTTAAAGTCTTGATATTCAAGTGTGATATCCGCGTCATCGAACAAGGTTTCATCCATATAATTTTTTGCGCCCGTACCCGACAGATACCCCGTTGCATCGCATGCCTGAAGAAGCGCAATCAACCGTTCGGTCGACACGGCATCGACATCGTACTCCATCTCACTTTGGAGAATCAGAGGGGTTGCGATTCCCAGCGCATTACGACTCATCGCAAGTGAATTCATTTGCATATCGATAAGCATCTCGGGTTCAGCCACAAGCACATCGCTTACCAACGGAAACACCTCATCGTAAAATGGTGCGCGCTTATAGTTGAGCTCAATGAACTTATTCAGGTTGCGTGCCCACTTATTCGCATAATTTACGGTAAGCTCACGCATCGGTTTTTCCAGATACCCTTTTTTAGGCACGCTTGCGGTAAATGTATAAGGATTTCCTTTTGTGTCAAGAATAGCGTTACGTGTCATGGGCGAAGGGTCGGTCAGCTGAACATCATCAAGAATGATGAACTCGTCAGCCGAAGCCATCTTATGCAAATAGCCCATCCACGGAAAAAAATGAGGTTGATGTATGGCTACTACGTGAGTCACGCGCTACTTCTCTATGCGAAGAATATCTTCTTCGGTGATATGCATATCGATATCAGGCACAAGCTCGCCCACGAGAGTGTAGCGTTGCCGAGCCCCCTGCTTGAGGATGTGCATCAACTGATCACGCTTACTTCGATACTGAGTGCTATACCAAATCGGATGAGTCAATACTTGGAGTCCAGAATGCTCGCCGCTTATGATGACACTGTGCGCATCTTCTCTCCATGTCATGGCTGAGTCACTCAGATACTTGAATTGCTTGAAGAATATATCATCGTATGCGTTCGCAAGCCCCTCCACCTTAAGTCGACCGTCCAACAAAAGCTTAGGGGATTTGTGTGTCGAAAAAGTCTTGATCTCACAATCGCAGATTTCTGAAAGCATATCGGCTTCTTTGCGCACATAGGCAGCAAGCAGATCGTAATCATCGTGCCACTCGTATTTCATGTCATCGAAATGAAGACCCACCTCGTGCCCCAATGCAAGAAGCTTCTCTATCGCTTGCTTCGCGCGAATGGAAAACGCATTGTACCAATCACCCGTTATAAGAATGAAATACGTCGCGCGAGGAGTGCTTCGAAGCCCTGGGCATGAGGCCTCCATATGAGCCATTCTCAGCGCACGGTCAAGGCTGACATCAATGTCGTGACGCAAGATACAAGGTTTCTCGTACTCCTCATAGTCATTGAATGTCGCGAATTCGTATCCGCACTCTTCAAGAAGTCGCAAGAGATTTTTGTACGATTCCCACGTGTAATTGTCAACAATCGGTCTATCCACAAGCATCCTTCACAACATCCAGCACAACTTTATCTATCATATCTTCAGTATATTTCTTGCTTTCCCGCAGTGCTGCACTACGCATTTGGGAAACCCTCTCACGATTATGCGTAAGCTCCTCGACCGCTTCAGTAAAATCCTCAACTGTGGGCGCATCGATGAATCGAGTAAACGATGCGATGTTCTCAAGCGAGTCGAGGGCAGCAGTACGAACTGCAATCACACCGAGCCCCGCGCCCATGTAATCGAAGAGTTTATTGGGAAGCGCTCCGTCTGTCTGTAGAGCTGAGCCATCTGTCAGGATAAGTCCAATATCGTATCGGCTCAATTCTGCAATGAGTTCATCGTGGGGAACTGCTTCCTTAAAGGCCGTATAGCTAGACTGCTTCCCTTTGAGTGTATCGAAACCTGACCCATAGCCCAATACGGTAAGCTCAACATCTTCGAGAGCGTCCATTGCTTTGATTGCCACTTCAACATTACGATTGATCGATGTCTGACCTGAATGTATAAGCTGAAGCGATTGCGAGAGGGTTTTTCCGTCGCACTCGAAAGCCTCGTCGGGAATATGCGCGTTGTAGACGATTGCCGGTTGCGGCATATCGCATGACTCGCTATACCATTGACCCAATGTGAGGCTCACGGTGACGAATGCATTGATGAAAGGCGCGCATTCCAACTCGATGCTCTGTAAATGGAAGGCAACCGCCAAAGGCAATCGGTACTCATCGGAAATCAAATGCTCAGGCCAATATTCGTACGCCTCATAAATCAGAGGGATATCGTTTGCTTTTGCAACATAAGCTGCCGCCTCCAAGTCAAACACATTGGCGCACCAGATTGCATCGGGATTGAATTGCTGGAGATCAGCAACGCGTGTCCTCATCCGTTTTTGATGTGCGCCAAGAGAAAAGAGGCGATTTTTGATATGCCACCACGTCTTCGCAATGCCGCCGGATGGAATATCAGAAGGAAAATGAAATGTGGGATTGATGATTTCTCGGGTTGCATCAACCGAGAAGCCCTGATCGAATACACCTACCTCGAATCCCTCGGATGTCAATACGCGATGCACGCGCTGAGCACGTACATCCTCGCAAAACGGAGCATCCGTGATAAGGGCAATCTGTGCCATCGCGCTACGTTCTCACCTATTCCTGTTCGCCGTCATACAGCGCATCCAAAATCAGAGGAATGCTTGACTGGTGGGCTCTTTCTCGAGCAAACGTATGTAACCGAGCATCCACTTTGTCATCATCCAGTATCCCAAGCGAGACCTTGGTGATATTTTTGCGCTCGGTTCCTGCAAGAAACACCGCTTCCGCATCCAAAAGCTCATGGTATTCCGTCTTATTGCGCAGCACCACGACAGGAACTCCAAGCGTCGGACCCTCCTCCTGTATACCGCCTGAATCAGTCAGGATAAGGCGGGAGTGTCCCATAAGGACAATAAATTGTTCATATGTCTGATGACCAAGAAGCGAAACATTGGCAATGTCACCTAAGATAGCGCGCGCGTCATCAGCAACCAGAGGATTGGCGTGGGTTGCCACGCTGATATGATAGTCGGGTTTCTTTGCAGCTATATCGGCGATCGCTTGGAAGATCCCTCGCATCGGCTCGCCCCAACTCTCGCGACGATGCGCGGTGACAAGGATATGATTGGTCGGCTGCACCTCGATCCCCTGCTCCTCCATTATCTGTCTTGCGAGGATAAGGGCATCGATACCCGTGTTGTGGGCGGTGCGGATAATCGACCGCGCAGGTATATTCTCATCCCTTAGATGCTGGGCGCATTCGTCCGAGGGAGCGAACTGATAGCGTGCCATGCGTGCGACCAGCGTGCGATTGAGCTCCTCGGGAAACGGTTGACGCAAATCACCGGTGCGCATCCCTGCCTCGATATGTCCGACAGGAATCTGCTGATAGAATGCTGCAAGAGTCGCTGCGAATGTCGTGGTCGTATCACCATGGACAAGAACCACATCCGGCTTGTCGGTCTGCAGCACGTTGCTCACACCCTCAAGTGCGCGAGAGGTGATCTGCTCGAGTGTTTGACCGTGCGTCATGATATTGAGATCGTAGTCGGGAACGATACTGAAAAAAGTGAGGACCTGATCGAGCATCTCTCGATGCTGGGCGGTAACAAGCACACGGGATTCGAAGCGTGCATCCTCCTCCAGCGCCTTCACAACAGGAGCCATTTTTATCGCTTCGGGACGAGTCCCGAACACCGACAATACCTTTATCGTCACGTAACCTCCTACCACGTAAAATGCATGTACCATGTTATCCTATTTCATATGGTCGTAAGCCTAAGGAGGGCAAGATGTCAAGACTTCGTGGAGCTGTATTCGGAGCAGGAAATATGGGGCGCCATCATATCAGAATCATGTCACAGCATCCCGATGTCGAGCTGGTCGGCATCGTCGATCCCGATGCCGAGCGCGCGCAACCCCTCGCTGACGAGTGGGGTGCTCCCATCTTTGCCTCCCTAGACGATCTCCCTGAAATCGATGTGGCCGTCATCGTGACCCCGACACAATATCACTCCGAGATCGCGCTGCCCTTGATCGAGAAGGGTGTCCACCTCCTGATTGAGAAGCCGTTGGCTGAGACTCCTGAAAAGGCAAGACGGATCGTCGATGCGGCGAAAGAGAAGGGTGTCACGCTTGCCGTAGGTCATGTCGAGCGCTTCAATCCCGCAATCAAGAGTCTTGCATCACTTTCCACCGACCCCAAGATGATCTCCATCGAACGACTCTCACCCTATACTCCACGCATCAAGGACAGTGTCGTCTATGATCTGACCGTACATGATGTCGATCTTGCCTGCTGGCTTGCAAAGGGTACACCCGTGAAGGTCGTCGCATCAGGCACCAAGGTATTCAGCGATACCATCGATGCGGCAAGTACCATCATATTGTTCGATAACGGTTGTGTCGCAACCATCCAGACCTCCCGTGCTACCCACGACAAAGTGCGTCGGATTACCATCTCCGAACCTGATCGATACTTCATTGCAGACACATTGCGCCAAGAGGTCGAGATCAAGCGTGAGGCGGAAGTATCCTACAAGAGCAATGACGGTGACAAGGCTCCGATGTTCACCCAATCAAGCGTCGTTGAGATCCCTACCCTGCAAAAAGGTGGAGAACCACTGCGTCTCGAGCAGGATGACTTCTATGATGCGGTTCTGAACAATCGTGAACCTCTGGTTCCGGGCGAGGATGCCCTACGTGCCGTCGAACTGGTGGAACAGATCGAGCAACTCTGCAACTGCTGATTGCACTACCTACAGAGTTTCACTTTTTCCGAAATATTTTGATAACTCCACCAATGACAGCTACAGCCATCACAGCCATCAGAAGGAGTATCAAAAGTTCCGCTGCGCCCAGTGTTCCCATAATTCCTCCCAGAGAGATAACCGCTTACTCTTAATGATGCCAAGCCCTATGAGGCGCATTATATTATATACACATCATGAGCAGCAAACCTTACAGGCAAGAATCATCTGATTTATTCATGATTCTATACCACACAAATCTTATCAGAAGACCAACAATCGCAATGATAAGATAGTCGCCCATCAGATAATAGGGATATCCCCATGAGAAATTCAAGCTATAAAGATAGAGGATCATGCCGAAGAAGATAAAAGTGCTAACTGCGGTTATGAACATAGTCGCAAGCACAAACGTATAGAAGCTCTTCTCTTTTAGAAAAGCAGGAACCTTTGCTATCAGGGCGTAAGTAAGAAAACTCAAAATGTAGAACCAGATAGAATATAAGAACACCTGCAGAAAGTAGTCAAAGGTTCCAAAGACAGCAAGTATTGGCATAAACGCTGCGAGTGCCATGATCGCTGCCTCAACAGGTATGTCCCTCCACTTTATTCGCCTTGGCGCAAAGAAGAAATATACAATCGCTCTTATGAGGGGAAGGAATATGAAAACATACACAGTTAGTGTTCCGAGTGGGAGTATATGCATAGCACCTATCTGCGCGCCCGCTTCAGGAACTTTTACAACTGATGAAGGCGCTGCTATTACTCCCACAGCGCAGAGAAGTAACAAATCAATAGCCAGTCCCATTGCTGCCCAGCGATTAGAGCTTATCACTCTTTTAGGAAAACTACTCATGATTACTCCACCATTCTCCTAAGCCTATCGCCTGACAGATTTGATTCACTCCTCACCGTAGAATCATCCTTCCTTGCCTAATAGCCTGAAACCAAGATAGTCCAATCTGCCGATCTGTCCACTATTCTCGGGGCGATTCAATTATTGCTGTTCTCCATACTTTATCTTCCCCTCGTGAAATTGTAGAAGGCCTGTAGCAAATTGTATGAACTTCTATAGGCTTGATGATATTGATGTTTGTTGTGTTTTGGCGAATTTTTGGTTCTCTGCTCACTTCGTGTCATAGGCTGCTACTGTCTCTCATGCCTCATCATCCTTCCTATCGGATGAGACGAACTTCGTATGCAAAACTCTATGGGTGTCTAAGCATAACAGATTTAAAAATTCGCCAGTAGTCGTCGATGACCTTTTGATTGTCCCATTGATGCAGTGCTAATTCACGAACCTGCTTGCATCGTTTTTCATAAAGCCTGATATCATCGAGGGTCTCTTGTATCCACTCGACGAGTGCCTTCATGTCTCCGCCTGCTGAAAAACATCCGTTGTCCTCGACAAGTAGGTTCTCAGGATTCACATACAGCGCACCTGTGGGTATACCGACAACGGATGCCTCGATAAGAGTGTTGGGCATCCCCTCTGTATGTGAGGTGTTGACACACATCGATACATTTCCATATAACCGCTGGGTTTCCTCAAGAGGCAATCCCGGATGATATATGACATTAGGGAGTGCTTGGGCTCGCTTCGCGATAGTATCCTGATATTCAGGGGATGCATCACTGGGTGCGGCGACAAAGATGAAATCGACGGTGGGCATGAGTTCCGCGAGATCAAGGAGCCCCTCTGGATTCTTCGTCTGATGATTGCGTCCTACCCAGAGCACACTCCGACTTTCAAATCGAGAGGTCGCATCTTGGGCTTGTGGCATATCAGGCAACATACTGCCGATCACGGTACTGGGGCGTTTGAGGAATTTCTCGATCAACTCCTGCTGATAGACAGACTGAGCGACCAGTGCATCCGCAGCGTCAAGACGGCGAGTGATATGCATGCGAGAAACCTCGTCGATAGCACTATCCGGTTCAACGATGGAGTCCCCGTTTATCCACCTGACTATCTTTACGCCTGCTGCCTGCGCTGCATAGGACAGGTCAAGTCGCTCAAACTGGGTTTGAAGGAACACCGCAGGCAAACTGACCTCTTTGAATGTCGCCTGAGACCTCATGAGATTGATGAGTCGTCCGATAAGCGGAAGCCCGCGGGTAATGTGCCCCGGTATCTGAATATATTCGAACTTCTCATCGAGAGTGGCGGGACGCGGATCGCTGCCGGCCAATACCGCACGAAACCGATCGTCTAAGGCGAATCCTCTCGCAAGATAGGATTGCTGGACCTCTGCGCCACCTGCCCTCCAGCCATCATCGGCCCCATCGGTAAGTAATGGAAGAAAATCATCCGCCTCGAAAAAAACGGTGATGCATGTATCTTTCGCAGAATTATCCTTAGCAGAATCACGTTTATCTGAAGCACGCCTCGCAAGCACCGAGAGCACTACGTCGGTAAGGAACTTCTTCATGCGCTATCAGCCCCTGTGCTGATAAACGTCTCTCTGATCTGCCCCAAGCTCTGCTTTACGGTATAGTCGCGTGCCCAATCAAACGAGGCGTGTTTCATCCTCTTCACCCTCGAAGGATCGTCAACCAACGCCTGGATCTTTTCAGCCACATCATCGATTGAAAGCTCATCGACCCATGCGACGGCCCCGGCTGCATCGATCAAACGCTTCATGGCAATGTAATCACCCAGCACCATGGCGAGCCCGGCATTCGCATAGACGAAGAACTTGTTCGGTAATGCATATCTTGCATTCTCATGAACCGATCCTCCTTGGACCGAAGGAATGAGCAGAACACCGACATCATGCTTGTTCGCTTCTTCCACCACCTCATATGATGTGACCGGTTCGGGAAACGATATCTTATCCTCAAGACCTTTTGAAGCGATAAGACGTTCCAATTCCTTCTTGTACTTCGGATAGGCATTGGGCCCTTGGATCGCCAGCTCCCAGTCTCCCTGCACTAAAGTGAACGCATCAATGAGCATTTCCAAACCATATCCGGGTCGGATGATACTTTGGAAATAAAAACGCATCGGTCGGTGCACCGACTGTGGCTGTAGTGGCTCACACGGCGGAGTGTTGAACACGACATGAAGATTGCGGTTCTTCGTTTGTTCTTGATACTTCTGTCTTATCTCTTCTCCTACGACGATAACCGCATCGGCTCTGTCCATCGCCTTGATCTCGGTCTCGCAGTAATACCGCACCTCATCGCTCTCATCGTGAACACTCTTTATAACGGTAGGGGAATACTCATAGGACTCATAGACGACAGGGATATCACTCAGAACCTTCATGCGGACTGCCTCGGGGGCGGATACATAGTCCGTAAAATGCACGATGTCGAAATCGCGTCTAATCATCTCTTCTGCAAATCCTGCGATGATATTGGGATTTGCCTTCTTCGCGCTCAGTCGGCGGAGCGGTTCGTAAATGAGGAGGTTCCAGAGTACCTTGATCAGCCAGATCCGGTGCTGGGAGTTTCTAACAGGTGCCGGATCGGCTATGGTATCGACTTCGACGATCTCACACAGATCATGATAGAGAGTATCCGAAGGAGACTCATAGCGACGAACCATGATGCTCACTTCGGCTCCCGCATCCTGCAGAGCGCGTACTGATTTTATCAGTCTCACATCATAGGCGATGTTGTACGGATGGGACAGACATACGCGCTTACCCTGCAGAGGTCTCATCTATTCGAACAACTCCCAGACGCGTGCCGCCAAACGATCCGTCGCAACGGTACCATCCCAAAGAAGTTCCGCGCTCCGACGAGCATTCGCTCCCATAAGGTCCGCTCGCTCGTCATCGGTCATCAATGTATCCAGCATCTGGACGAATCGATCGAAGTCACCTTCGGCGCAGAGTCCGGAATCGTGCTCATCGAAGATCCCTTGGAAATCGAGGGAGAGCGAGACATACGGGATTCCGTGTGCCGCCGACTCGATAAGGGTGTTAGGAAGTCCCTCTGTAGCAGAGGTCGAAGCAACCACTCGAGCCGAGGCATATAGCTCCTGAAGCTCATTCCACGGCATACCTTCGATATAGGTGAGGTTCTCGATGTCCTTGGCCTCAAAAGCCATCAGTCGCGTCATCTCGGGGACACCGGGAGGTGCGACCATGACAAACGGATACTGAGGCAATGCCTGAGCCAATCGCATGAATTCCCACGGTCTTTTCAAAGGCACGTTTCGCCCGACCCATAAGATATGGCCGTTTTTCGAAGGTACCTGACTGGACGCAGGGAGCATGATTGAACTATCGACGAACATCGTCGGTTTGTCGAAGCGCTGCTCGACCAGCTGGCGGGCATGCTCGGTAAGCACCCCGACGATGTCAGCCGCCTCGATGCGCTTGAGGGCCTCTCCTACCGCAAGCGGCGGTTGTATGCCACTGTCATCGATAAGCGAGTCTCCGTTGACAAGGTAGAGGATCTTTACCCCTGATTGCCTCGCACGCTCGATTGCATCGAAGGATTCCTGCTGCGATGTGATCAGTATCTTATAATCGCTGCTCTCCTTATAGGAGTCCTGTGCCCGCATCTGATTCACGAGTCGGCCAAGAAGGGGCAGTCCTCTTTTCAGTTTGGGCTTCATCCGCCGGGCAGTAATGCCGGGGATATCTATAGCGGGAGGCGTCTTCTCCGTCAGAAGCACGACATGGGCGTTCGGGGAGGCGGCAAACATTCGGGCAAGCCTCTGCAGTTGCATCTCAGCTCCCCCGTAATACCATTTCTGCTCCGTTGGAGTCAAAAGGCCGAGAAACTCATCCCATGCGAAATACACCGTGAGTGTCGGATTATTTTTCGAAGAACCCATCGATCACCTTCGTATACGTATCGATCATTTCACTATAACTATAGCTTTCTGCTATATAGTCGAATGCATTTTGGGTATATGTCTGGCGAAGCGCGAAGTCACTCAACATCCTCTGTATTCCCTCAGCCAAACGATTGGCACCGACACCTGTTATGATTCCGCATCCCTTCTCAGTGAACATCCGATCAGGATCAAGCCGCTCGGAGACGAGTGCTGCCCCTCCCAGTGCCGCTTGCATCACCGTCAGCTCAGGATGAGTGCCGAATTCGGTGGTATAGATATAGACCGCGGCACTATCGAAATATTCCTGCACCTCCGCATATCCTAATTGACGGTCGATCAGGGTCACGTTGGGCAACTCGGCTGCCTGGCGCAGCGCATAGTCGGTCACACTTTTTACCGCAGGAGGCATGACTCCCACGAAAGACACCTCCGGTAACAGACGGGCCGTATCGAAGAGTAGCCATGGCTGTTTGACCATCTGGGCACTTCCCACCCAAAGCACCGACTCACGTCCTTCGATAGACGGACGAGCACTAGGCGCCTCCCATCCTTTATGCACCACCAGCGAATCCCTGTCTCGATTCGACTTGAGGTTCGCCTGTTGCGTCTCAGTCTGAACGAACACCTCATCACAGGATGCGATTCTGTCAAGAAGCATGGCTCCGTCTTCGGCAGTACGCTCATAGGGTTCGGTCACATCAAGCTCGCATGCGGTCTGAAAGATCGTTTTCGCACCGGCGAGTCCTGCCTGCTCGATAAGATGAGGAGCGAAGTCCGCCATCGTAGTGATGAAGACACGCTTTTCGGGAAGATCCTGATACGGATAGGCGCGTAGTCGTTCCTGTGATCCGGGAAGGAATTTCGCTACTTTTCGCCTCAGTCCACTCTGAAGACCCTTTAGCCAGATGAATGAGATCGCGTCATCACGAAGCTCAGTCGGCTCTGTGTATAGGAATATGAACCGTACATCGTAGTCGGGATTTCTGGCAAGACCTTTTCCCAGTAGGTACATATGAAGCCCCGCACCTCCGAAACGCGGAAGCGTCTCGCCACCCTCGAACAATGACCCCGCCTCATCGCACACTATGCATACTGCGATTCTTTCCACGCGACACCCCTGCTTTATGCGAAAAATGCTTTGATTGCTGCGATGACCTCATCCTGCTGCCCCCGGGCAATGCCGGGATAGCACGGTATCGCGACTGTTTTGCTCGCGCAGTCCTCCGCCACGGGCAAAGAGGGTTTCTCAAATCCAGGCAGTTCGTCAAAACATTCCTGTTCATGCAAGGACATCGGATAATACAATGCCGATCCTATGCCCTGCTCCCCTAGGTACTTCTGAAGTTCGACCGCGCGATCGGTCTTTAGGATATACAGGTGATAGATATGGGTTCCAAACTCCTCGATATAAGGAGTGATGAGATTACCGACACCGGCAAGTTCCTGGTCGTAATACGTTGCGGCAGCAGCACGTTGCCCATTCCATTCGTCGAGTTTTTTCAAACGAAGAGAAAGAATTCCCGCCTGGAGTGCATCCAAGCGCGAGTTCGTGCCAAACGTCACATGTTTGTACTTGACGGGCATACCGTGTTTGGCTACCAGACTACAGCGTTTTGCAAGTTCCTCATCATCGGTGGTGATGCAACCACCGTCGCCTCCACACCCGAGATTCTTCGTGGGAAAGAAGCTGAAGGCCGCAGCATGGCTGAGCGAACCCGCCTTCTTGCCTTTGTATGTCGCGCCCATCGCTTGACAGGCATCCTCGATGACAAAAAGACCATGTTTTTCAGCAAGCGCATTGATGGCGTCCATATCGCAACACTGACCATAGATGTGAACCGGAATGATCGCCTTCGTGTTCGGAGTTATCGCAGCCTCAATCGCATCTATATCGATATTGTAGGATTTTGGATCTATATCGACCATGATCGGTTTCGCGCCCATATGGGTGATACATTCGATAGTCGCAAAGAACGTCCACGGGGTAGTAATCACCTCGTCCCCACGCTTGATGCCAAGGGCCTCCATGATAAGGAACAGGGCATCGGTTCCATTTGCGCAAGCGACGCAATACTTGGTGCCTACATAATCAGCGACCTCTTGCTCGAGTTGTGTGACTCGAGGGCCACCGATGTAGGCGGCATTCTCCATCACGTCGAACCAAACGGCATCCGATTCTTCCTTAAGCTCAAGGTACTGGTTGGTCAAATCAAGCAGTGGCACACTCATCGTTAGTTCTCCAATCGCTCATCGGGCGCAACCTCGCGCACAGGCTTTGCCGGAACGCCCATGACTATGGTTCGCGCCGGCACATCCTTTGTAACTATACTACCAGTCGCGATAAAGGAATCCTCCCCTATGTCAACCTTTGGTAGGATATGTGCCCCGCCTCCCACGCGTGCGCCACGCCTGATCGTACACCCGCGCATCTCCTTCATTCGTGCTTCGCCGCGACCCATGTAGTTGTCATTCGTGGTAACCACCATGGGTGCGATGAATACATCTTCTTCGATGGTGACATACGCAGTGACATATGCACCGCTTTGAATACGTGTGCGTGAGCCGATTGCGGTATCGTTCTCAACGGTAACGGATCGGCCGATGACTACATCATCTCCAATCGCGCAACGCTCACGAACCCCTGCGTTATCACCCACGACACAACCATCACCGAAGGTCGAACCCGCCATGACAACGGTGTGAGCACCGACCACGCACTTGTCCCCCATCATCAGAGGGCCCAATTCTCCACCTCCTGCAGTGGAGGAGGCGGCAAGCTTCGGTTTCTTTCCGAGCACAGCACAATCAGCGATAGTGCAATCCTTGCCCAATATGACATCGGGATAAATGGTTACATTATTTCCGATGACCGCGCCATCCCCTACGACAGCCCCTTCATGGATTATCGTATTCTTTCCTACCACCATTATATGTGCTCCTTTATCTGACATTATTCTTGATTTTCATAACCTACGAGCCAAGCTTCTCATGCAGTATTTGGGCAATCGTCCCGCTTGCATCGCCTGATCCAAAAGGAGCGTAGCTCTCATCCCATTCCGGCTCAACAGAGAGCCTGGAAAGAATGTCGTCCTTATCCGCCCGTGCGAGCTGGTTGCAATTCCCCCGCATTGTCTCGGGCCAGATGACCTGATCGAATACAGTCACGCAGGGAATCTTTGCGAAAAAGGCCTCCCGTTGCACGCCACCGGAATCGGTGACCACCTTGTGAGCGCCACTCAACACCTTGAGGGACGTGAGATAACCGAAAGCGGGAATAAAATGTATATTGCTGAAGCTCCCGGAGTCACGCAGCTCGAGTGCCTGTCTCTTATTTCGAGGATGTACGGGATATATCGTCGGCGCATCAAGACTGTTCATAGCTGACAGGATCTGCTGAAGCGGTTCCGATGAGCCCGTATTCTCTTCACGATGGCAGGTAAGATAATAGTATTTTTCAGGAAGCTCTACAGGGTGATCGTCGAAATCTACGAGCTGATGTTGCGTGGCCTGCGCTTTCCCAAGATAGTGCTCGAACGCATCATACATGGGATCGCCCACCAAGAATGAATTATGACCCAACCCCTCACGCTCCAGAAATTCCATAGCGCTCTCAACACAGGCAAACCGTAGGGTCGATAGATGATCGGCGCATATCCGGTTTATCTCCTCTGGATTATCAAGAGTGCCTACGCGTGCCCCCGCCTCGATATGGATAACGGGAATATGGAGCTTTGCAGCTACCAACGCACCAGCCAATGTCGAATTGGTGTCGCCATAGATAAGAAGCGCATCCGGATCCTCGTCCAAGAGAATCTGCTCGAGTTCGACCATCATCTGTGCGGTCATGCGTGCATGTCCGGTTTCCGAAACACCCAGATTGTATGCAGGTGCAGGTATCTCAAGCTCGTCAAAGAACACTTGGGACATATTCTCATCGAAGTGTTGTCCCGTGTGAATGATGATCTCGTAAAAATGGTCCTTCAGTTTCCGAGACAATGCAGCCGCCTTAATGAATTGAGGGCGAGCACCTACTACTGTAGCGATTGTTTTCATGCGTCGATGGCGACCATGGCACCTTCGTTGTTGATAGACGTCTCAACAGCCTCGAGAACTTGGACTACACGCAATCCATCGCGTCCATCAGAGATAGGCTGCGTTCCGGCAATGCAGCAATCCGCAAAATGATCGATTTCCAGCGCGAGAGGTTCCTTCAAGGGAACGTAGGGGCTTTCGACCCCACCGAATCTCAGGTTGAGCGATGCCTGTGAGTATCCAGGGGATACTTCGGGAATCGCTACTCCCTTGTCGTATATCCATATCTTCTCAGACGGCTCCATATCATCGAAAACAAGCATCTTCTTCGTGCCTACGATAGTGAGCTTGCGTGTTTTGTGGGGATCAAGCCACGAGACATGGATGTTGACCATCTTGCCGGACTCAAAATGCAGGTTCGCAAATACAACGTCTTCGATCCCCTCGTTGAGGTATGCCGCTCCGTGCGCCGCAACCCGATCCGGTGCTTCTCCTAAAAGATAGAGAGCGATCGAGACATCATGGGGAGCAAGTGACCAGAAGGCGTTCTCCTCAGTGCGCACCTTCCCCAGATTGAGGCGCTGCATATACAGATAAAGCACTTCGCCAAGCTCTCCGCTCGCGATGTAGTCCTTGATCCAATTTATCGCCGAGTGGTATTCCATGAGATGACCGACCTGCAACACGCACCCCTTCTCATCTGCAAGCTCGACAAGCTCTTGAGCCTCACAGGCACGAAGGGTCAATGGTTTCTCAACGAAGCAATGGATGCCTCGGTCAAGAACATCCTTAGCAATACGATAGTGGGTGGGAGCAGGTGTTGCGATAACGACCGCATCCAGCTCATACTCATTCAAAAGCGCATCGGTATCACCGCAAACAGCTATATCGGGATAGAGATTTGAGAACTTTTCCTGATTCGCCTGTGATGCATCACAGAGAACCTGAAAATCGATCTTTTCATTATTGACGAGATTGCGAACGATATTGGGGCCCCAATATCCAAAACCCACCATTCCAACAGCAAGTCTACTCACTAAATCTCCTATCAATCAAGCACGAAACCGTTCGTTTTTACCTCATCAATAGTAGCATAGCGCGCTTACCTGACCGTGTCGTGTCTCACGAGGCGACAGGTCGATTTGTGAGCTGGCAATAAAGCTGTACGAGGCGTTTTGCCTGCTCATCCCAGCAATATTTCCGTGCGGCCTCAAGAGAGGCTTCCTTTTTCATCGCGATCTCTTCACGATTCTCACATATCTTTTGGAATGCTTCGGAAATCGAGTGGGTCGAATCGAATCGGAAGAGAAATCCCGCATCGTTTTCCTCGATAACCGACGAGATGAACGTGAGGTCCTCAGCACCGACAAGCGCAAGCCCCGCACTCATGTAATCGAAAAGTTTGTTAGGAGCACTGATCTGCATATTCTTGGTTGTCGGCTTCCAGATAAGTGTCCCTATATCATACTCAAGATACGAGTCGACGATATCACCGGGAAGGACAGGGTCGACGAAAAGGACCGTGTCTTGAAGACCTTCTTTTTGCACCAGTTCCTCAAGTTCGTTCTGGATACCTCCATAGCCCTGAAACGTCAACGTGGCGACTCCCCTGAGGTCCTTCATGGCCATCACCAGTTCAGGAAGATTCCTTTCAGGGTCGAACATGCCGCTAAAAAGGAATTTGACCGGTGCGTGGACGGATGAGGATCGAGGCAAAATTCTATCGCTGCCATTATAGATCTCCAGAGTCGGGCCGATATATCGATATTGGTCGACCAGCATCTGAGAGATGTCAGGCATGACCGTGATCAACGCTGCTGCCTCATGGATATGGACGCGCTCTATCTCCGCGAGTACCGCAATCCAATCCTTGACATCATCACCCCAATCCTGCTGCAGATAGATCTCGTGTGAGTCATAGATGAGTTTCGCATCTTCCCGTCGAGCGATATGGGCAGCCGCATACAAGGTATCCAAATCATGGGCATGGACTATATCGGGCTTCTCGATCAGATCCATATGCATGAAATAAGGTCGATACTGGGTGTAACGCACAAGCCACTTTTCGTAAGCCTCATCCCACTGCTCATGCTTCTTCACATATCGTCGAATCCGAGGATTGTTGTACACCGCATTGAAGAAAAGGTGCTCGGCAATGCGCAGGAATCTCGGCCATCTCTCATTGCTGATTTCAAAATAGGTAGGATGCTGTGGCTTGGGTTCGATTTCGCCATAGGTGATATCGCCGACATATATCGTTTTGAACGGCTCGGACGAAAGACCTTCGTCGGTCACTTCCGTTTCATTGGTATAGCAATATACCGTAACGCTTGCGCCCGCTTCGCTCAGACTA